>Ga0115559_1003257_pt1 | contig 10159 bp, 8 predicted proteins | sample COGITO_mtgs_1105_3_FD_87281 | JGI IMG/M metagenome (GOLD analysis project Ga0115559, IMG submission 87281) | Pelagic marine microbial communities from North Sea - COGITO_mtgs_110506 | ecosystem: Environmental > Aquatic > Marine > Epipelagic | place: Germany:Helgoland, sampling site Kabeltonne... | reverse complement strand
GGATGAACCCGTATTAATTACAATACTTAGAGCTGGACTTGCTATGCATAACGGTTTATTAAGAACGTTTGATAGAAGTGATAGTGCTTTTGTATCTGCATATCGAGAACATACTTCGCCGGAAGAATTTAAAATACATGTAGAGTATTTGGCCGCTCCAATTCTTGATGATCGTGTTTGGGTAATATCAGATCCTATGTTGGCTACGGGACGGTCTATGGTAAATGTTTACAATGCATTACTTAAATTTGGTAAACCCAAAAAAGTATATGTTATCGTTTCTATAGCCACGCCCCAAGCCATCGAGCTGGTTCAAAAAAACCTACCTTCTGATGTTGAGATTTGGACGGGCGCTATCGATGCAGAGCTAACCGCTGAATCCTATATTGTTCCTGGTTTGGGGGATGCAGGTGATTTGGCTTATGGAGTAAAAGTTTAATTTATGAATTGGGGAGCATATAGCGCATTGTTTGGTCTAGCAACTTTCAAATTTATGTTTGCTGCTTTTCCTGGTCCAGCCTTGAATATTTCATTTATAGAAACCTATATTTCTATTGTATTAGGAGGGACATTAAGCTCTGCTGTGTTTTATTTTGCAAGTGATTATTTTATGCTTAAAACCAACCAGAAGCGCAAACGGAAGATCAACCAACTTCTTCTTGAAGGAAAGGAGATACCGTTTAAACCCAAGTTTACAAGGGTCAACAAGTTTATTATCTTTTGTAAGCATAAATTTGGCATGTATGCCATCTGCTTTTGGGCTCCGTTTTTTTTATCTGTTCCACTCGGAAGTATTGTAGTAGCCAAATTCTATGGTAAACTGAATTATACCTTTTTATATGTTTTCTTTGGAATGCTCATAAATGCAAGTCTCACCACGTTTTTAGCCTATGTCATTTTCCAATAAACATATTTTTTTTGATCTGGATAGAACACTTTGGGATTTTGATGAGAATTCAAAAGAGGCCTTAAAACAGATCATTGTTCATTATCAATTGAATCTTGTTTTTGGTTCTTTTGATCGTTTTTATAGAGCTTATGAGAAACACAATTCAAGATTATGGGGGGAATATGGAAAAGGAAATTTACAAAAAGACATTTTGCGGTTTGAGCGGTTTAATGCGACTTTAAAACAATTCGGAAAAGATGATGTGTCATTGGCTAAAAAAATGGGTGAGATGTATGTTGAAATTTCTCCCCGTCAGACCAGACAATTCCCAAATGCAAAGGAAGTTCTAGAAGAATTAAAGGAGATGGGCTATCATCTTCACATCATCACAAATGGTTTTGAAGAGGTTCAGTATATCAAGCTAGAAAATTGTGGCTTAAGGGAATACTTTGATGTTATTGTATGCTCTGAGGCGGTTGGTAAAAATAAGCCGGCTCTTGCGATATTTAATTATGCATTAGAACAGGCCAATTGCATAGCCGAAAATGCAATGATGATTGGAGATGATTATATTGCTGATGTTTCAGGAGGCTTAAAAGCTGGATTACAAGCCATTTTGTTTGACCCACATTTACGCTCTACTGAGAATTATGAATTCACTATTCAAAACCTTAATGAGCTGCCCTTATTGGCTACAAAGCTTCTCCGTATATAGATTTAAGTGTTTTCTTGCCTCATTTTTTCGTAAAGAATAATACCTGTAGCGACACTCACATTTAAGGATTGAATCTCACCATGCATGGGGATTTTAGCTCTGACATCAGACAAGTTGATCAGATCAGATGTAATTCCATTCTCCTCTGAGCCCATTATGATTCCTACGGAACCTCTTAAGTTGATGTCTTGTAGTGGCAACGATGATTTTTCCGTACAAGCAATAAGTCTTATACCTGATTGTTGTATGTAGAACAACGTATTCTTAAGGTCATCCGTTTTACATACAGGGATCCTGCTCAATGCTCCAGAGGAAGTTCTTACAGCATCTGACGATACCAAAGCAGATCCTTTAGAAGGTATCAGAATGGCATCCACTCCCTGACACTCAGCTGACCTTGCAATGGCTCCAAAATTTCTAACATCTGTTATTCTGTCTAATATCAGAATATTCACCTTTTGCTCTTTTTCCATCCATTGGTCCACAAGAGTCTCAATATTTTGATATTCAATTGGCGTTACAAATGCAATTACCCCTTGATGGTTTCCAGAAGTTAATTTGTTCAACTTCTGAATTGGTACATATTGAATGTTGTAATCTTTTCCAGCCAGAATTTCTTTCAGTTCTCGAAAATGTTCTTTTTCAATTCCTTTTTGAATTAATATTTTGTTTAGTTCCTGTTCCGACTTAATGGCCTCAAGTACAGGGTGTAATCCAAAGATGACATCCTTTTTTTCCTTTCTTGGATATTTGTCTCTTTTTTCTTCCATCTATGTGAATTTATATTCAATTTGAACATTATTTTTTAAAGTAAGCTCAACAGGGCAACTTCGAGCGGCTTCAATAACCTTATTCAACGTGGCCTCATCCCAATTATTTTCGGATAACTTCATTTCAATAATAATCTGATCAACCTTCCTTGGATTATTTCCCATTAATTTTTGTACGCTCGCTTCACAATTCTCAAAAGTGATTTTGTTTTTATTGCAATAAATCCCGATAATGGTTATTGCACAAGAAGCCAGTGATGTTACTAAAATATCCGTAGGAGAAAATGCTTCACCCTTTCCGTTGTTATCGGTAGGGGCGTCCGTGATAAAAGTATCACCTGATTTTAAATGTTTACAAGCAGTGCGTAAATTTCCTAAATAAGTAACTTCTGATATTTGCATCCATGTTCAATTATGTCGCGAAGTTACGCTATTTCATAGCATTGAGAACAATTTCCAAGGAAAAATGACTTCCGTATTGTTTTACTTATCTTTAACCCTCAAATAATAGCTTCTATGAAAATCGCATTATACATTTTTATCTTACTAACATCTGTTTTCTCTTACCATTCTCAAAATGAAATGAAATACAAAACAAATTCATCTTCACCCGAATGGATTAAATCCATGTATCAAGAAAACCCAAATCCAGGAGCGGTCATAAATCAATATGAGGTCTATTATTCAACACATGATTTTATAAGAAATGAGCACACTCAATACTATAAAAGATGGCTCAGGTCAATAAGTCGAGAGGTTTCTTTTGATGCGAACTCTGATGCGGGAAAGGCTTATATGAAAAAATCAAGAAGCTTAAAAGCTATGAAGGATGAAAACGCTGAATGGTCTTGTATCGGGCCTTTTGATTTTGACATTGATGCAGCTAGCCGAAGCTATGCACCAGGAGCCGCTCATGTTTATACGGTGAAACGTTGCTTGAGTAATCCCAATATTATGTATGCAGGTACGGCAACAGCTGGAATGTGGAAGTCTATTGACGCAGGGTTGAGTTGGAGCTTGACAACAAGGGATTTGGTCTTAAATGGAATTTTTGCCATTGAGATAGACCATAGCAATCCGGATATCGCTTTTTTCGAAAGTGGAGGCAGTGTCTACAAAACTATTGATTCAGAAGTAAATTGGTCAATTATTGGAGATGCCATATTTCAATCTCAATCTCATGGAGTAAAAGACATTGTAATGTCGCCAGATAATTCTAATGTTATCTATTTGACTTCAAATAATGGGTTTTACAGAACTATAGATGGTGGTAGCAATTGGACTGAAATTATGTCTGGAGAGTTTCAAGAGATAGAAATAAATCCTGCCAATTCTAATATGATTTACACGATAAAAGTGGTCGGGGATTATACAGAGTTTCATAAAAGTATAGATGGAGGATTGACGTTTACAGCTCAAACAAATGGATGGCCAAGTCCTCAACAGGCGGGAGATCATCAAAGAAGGGTAGAAATTGCAGTAACGCCTGCAGATCCAAATTTAATTTACGCGAATGCAACGGGATCAGCCAATGGAGGAAGTGGAACCTATGGCATTTATTTATCTTCAGATGAGGGCGCGTCTTGGACCTTTCAGTGCTGTGGTTCACAACCCGCTGGACCTCCATCACTAACGAACATAAACATGATGGGATGGGACAAGGAAGGCGAGGACGATGGAGGACAATATTATTATGATGTTGGACTTGCGGTTGACCCTGTAAACCCATTAAAACTGCACTTAGGTGGAGTTAACCACTGGGTTTCTGAAGATGGAGGAGTCACTTGGGTGTGTCCCGCTAAATGGTCTGAACCAGCTCTTGACGAATATGTACATGCCGACATTCATGACATTCGTTTTTTTGGTACAGAATTATGGATTGCTTGTGATGGTGGAATTTTCAAATCTACGGATGGAGGAGCTCATATTGATAAAACAATGGTCGGAATTGAGGGTACGGATTTTTGGGGATTCGGAGCAAGTCCACAAAGTGATGTCATGCTCGGCGGCTGTTATCACAACGGAACTCTATTAAAAGACAATGATACCTATATCAACGACTGGATTTGTACGGGAGGTGGAGATGGTGTTCGTGGATTTGTCAATTTCGGAGACGACCGAATTGCTTATGACGACTACGAAGGGCGCTATCTTTCCGGAGACCGAACAGTCAATATAAATGGTTTTCAATTTGATTCACTCCCAAATGCATCATATATTTTTGGAGAATCCTCCACTATGGAATGGGACCCAAGAAACAACAAACACATTTATTTAGGACGTGGAACAAACCTTATAAAAACTGAAGACAATGGAATGTCTTATGATTTGGTTTACGCGTTCGAACATCGTGTTATGAATATTGAATTGTCTCGAGCGAATCCAGAAGTAATGTATTTGGCTACCTATGAAAGTTGGTGGGGAGCAAAAAAAATATGGAGAACAGGAGATGGGGGTGCGTCATGGACAGACGTAACACCACCAACATCCCTTTTAAATGGCCAGGAATGGGTGCCCTTTGATATTGCTGTAAGTGCAAGTGATGAAAATGTGGTTTGGGCAGCAAGAATCTCTCAGTATGGAAACACAAACCTTAACAATCGAATGGTTTTTAAATCAACAGATGGTGGAGTCAATTGGGTCAATTATTCTAGTTCAACTCTTGACGGAGAGGTCATAACGAATATCGAGCATCAGAAAGGAACTGATGGGGGGGTATATATTGGCACAAGAAGGACCGTATATTATCGTAATAATTCCATGAATGAGTGGGCTTTGTTTAATAACAACCTTCCTTTAAGCTCAATGTCAACAAAGCTTGTCATTAAATACAAAGACAGACTTCTTAGAAATGCTACGAATAGAAGTGTTTATGAGGTGGAATTGTATGAAGATTCGGAGCCAATCGCTCAGATAGCAGCAGATAAGTTTAAGGTATCGTGTTTGGACAATCAGGTTCAGTATATCGATAATTCGGTATTGTCATCGATGAATCCAACCTGGTCTTGGACTTTTACAGGTGGAATACCAGCGTCTTCAAATGAACAGAATCCTATGGTGCAATATGATGCACCTGGATTTTATAATGTTTCATTAACAGTAACAGATGATTTTGGTACAAGCACTCAATCTTATTCTATGTTTATAGAGTATGAAGAAACGCTTGCTCCACTTGATGTGATTGAAGATTTTGAATTGGGTATTACGGATTTCTGGACCCAGTACAATGCGAATAATTCATATGGATGGTCGCCGTTTTATACAGAAAACGGCCCAGATTGTGATGCAACAAATTGTGTAATGATTGATCATTTCTCGATAAGCCAAGTAGGTGATGAAGCAGAATTGATGACACCAAAAATTGATTTAACTAATGCCGTTAGTGCTTATTTAGAGTTTGATTATGCTTATACAAAGTGGGGAGGTTCTTATGAAGATGGTTTTAGAATAGATGCAAGTACTGACTGTTGGGAAACTTATGACACCCTGTTTTATGCTTTTGGAGATGATTTAATAACTGTTCCAAGTACAAATGATGAATGGTTTCCTCAAGACTGTGCAGATTGGGCTGTAAACAACTTTATTGATTTATTGCCTTATGTTGGTCAGAATGTGGCCATTCGATTTGTAGGTATTAATGGTTGGGGCAATAACTTTTTTATGGACAACATCAATGTTTCAGGCCAGCTTAGTGGTGTTGATCAATTGGATTTGCCATTTTCAGTTTATCCAAATCCAAACAAAGGTTCCTTTACCATTTCTCATGAATTAAAAGATCCTTTTATCAAGATCTTATCTCCTGATGGACGGATCGTATGGAATGCCAACATGACTTCACAAAAACAAGTTGTAGAACTTAATGTAAGTCCTGGAGTATACCTTGTCCACGTTAATGATGGTTCAAAAACGTATTTGGAAAAAATCACAATCCATTAGATATCATTCATCAATCTTATTTATTTTTACTCAAAATCAAATGATCACATGAAATTTTTAAGCTTATTATTTTTTACGGTTGCCTTAAGTGCTTGTGCACAGGAAAAGAATTCAATTGATGCAAGTACTGTGTCCAATTTGAAATTCAGACTGGTAGGGCCAGCTCTTACATCTGGAAGAGTTTCTGACCTTGCCATACATCCTTCTAATACAGATACTTGGTATGTCGCTACAGCATCTGGAGGATTATGGAAAACTGAAAATCATGGCATTACTTTCAATCCGATTTTTGATTCATATAGTTCTTATTCGATTGGCTGTGTTGAAATAGCTCCTTCAAATCAAAATACGGTTTGGGTAGGAACAGGTGAAAATAACAATCAGCGTTCAGTATCCTATGGAGACGGCGTGTATAAATCTGTTGATGGTGGAAAATCTTTTCAGAATATGGGCTTAAAAACCAGTGAGCATATAGGAGGAATTGTTATCCATCCTAATGATGAAAACACCATATGGGTTGCAGCCTACGGTCCACTTTGGAGTGGAGGAGGAGAAAGAGGTGTTTACAAATCTACAGATGGAGGAGAGACTTGGAAACGTACACTGGATATCTCGGAGCATACTGGAGTTGCAGAAGTACATTTGGATCCTTCTGACCCCAATATTTTATATGCTTCTGCGCATCAGCGCAGAAGGAGAGAATGGACTTTTATCAGTGGAGGACCAGAATCAGGCCTCTATAAATCTGTTGATGGTGGAGAAACGTGGAGAGAAATCAATAAAGGATTGCCTTCGGGTTATATGGGGAGAATTGGTTTGGCTGTTTCTCCAGTTGATCCGAATGTGGTTTACGCCATCGCAGAGGCTAGATATGGTAAAAATGGCTTTTATAAATCAACCAACAAAGGAGAAAATTGGAGCAAGCAAAGCAGTTATTCAACCAGTGGAAATTATTATCAGGAAATTTTTTGTGACCCATTAGATGTGGATAAGATTTTTTCAATGAATACTTATTTACACCATTCAGAAGATGGAGGAAAAAATTTCAAACGAACAGGGGAGAAAGGTAAACATGTGGACAACCATTGCATTTGGATAGATCCATCAAACACAAATCATTGGATCGTCGGGTGTGACGGCGGTGTTTATGAAACATACACGCACGCCAAAGAATGGCGTTATTATGCCAATATTCCCATCATACAATTTTATAAAGTAGCAACTGATAATGATGCGCCTTTTTATAATATATATGGAGGTACTCAAGACAACAATTCAATGGGAGGACCATCAGCTACATTAAATGCTTCAGGTATACTCAATTCAGATTGGTTCATCACGAATGGCGGAGATGGTTTTGAGTCTGCGACGGACTGGGAAAACCCAAATATCACCTATGCTCAAGCTCAATATGGTTGGATTGTACGTTATGATAAAGCCTCAGGGGAGAAAGTGCCCATTCAACCTATGCCAGGAGATGGTGAAGCGGCATACAGATGGAACTGGGATTCACCACTGTTGGTTTCACGCCATGATGCATCCACCATTTATTTTGCCGCGAACAAGTTATTTAAATCAACAAATAGAGGAGATGACTGGAATACGATTTCTCCTGATTTGTCTCGTCAATTAGATCGAAACAAGCTTCCTGTTATGGGACAGGTTTGGACGATGGATGCCGTTATGAAGAACAAGTCAACGACCATTTATGGAAACATTGTAGCTTTAGACGAATCTCCATTACAACAGGGCCTTTTGTACGCTGGAACAGATGATGGACTGATTCAGGTTACGACTGACGATGGAAGGTCTTGGTCAAGAATCGACAAGGTAAAAGGAGTTCCGGAACGAACAAAAGTGAATATGCTTACGGCGTCCTTGCATGATAAAAACGAAGTGTTTGTGGCATTTAATAGCCAGCGTGATGGTGATTTTACGCCATACCTGCTTCGTTCAACGAATCAAGGTAAATCTTGGGAGTCTATTTCGTCAAATCTTCCTGATAGAGGAAATGTTTACTGTATTAAACAAGATCATGTAAATCCAGATTTACTTTTCGTAGGAACTGAATTTGGAGCTTTTTTCTCCATTGATAAAGGGGAAAGCTGGACAAAGCTTGGTGGCTTACCGACGATTGCAGTTTATGACTTAGACATTCAGCAAAGAGAAAATGATTTGGTTGCCGGAACTTTTGGTCGAGGATTTTATGTTTTGGATAATTATGCGCCGCTAAGAACAATGGGTAGTGAAGTCTTAGACAAAAAAGCCCATTTATTTGACATCAAGGATGCTCTATTGTATGTGCCAGCAACTCCTTTGGGAAGTAGGGGTACAGGTTCGCAGGGACATGGTTTATGGTCTGCAAAGAATCCGTCTTATGGCGCTACCTTTAGTCTTTATTTGAAGGGTGTTGATCAATCTCTAAAATCAAAGCGTCAGAAAAAAGAAAAAGAACTCGAAAAGAATGGGGAAGCTGTATTTTATCCTTCATTTGAGGAAATTCGGGCAGAAGACTTGGAAGAAAAAGCCCAGCTGATCTGGCAAATATTTGATGGAGAAGGAAATGAAATCAGAAGAATGAAATCAGCTCCATCTAAAGGCATCGTAAGACAAACCTGGAATTTAAGAACCAACAATACCAACCCAATCGGCTCCGGAGGAAGTGGGTTTCTTGTGACGCCAGGAGAATATATGGTCAGTGTCGTATACTTAAAGGATGGAAAATCTGACCTTCTAATAGACAAACAAAAGTTTACCATTAAGGGCTTGAACAATCAAACATTGATTGCCCAAAATCCTGAAGAGCTTAAAACATTCAGAGCTGAAGTGGCAGAACTGAATCGACAGGTAAGTGGAACTGAAAAGGTAATGAAAGAAACCAAAGAGAAGGTTGACATTATTGAAAAGGCATTACTAGGGTATCCAAATACGGACCTCAATTTAATGGAGTCTATCAGAAACATGAAAGTCACATATAAAGATTTAGAAGTAATGATGTGGGGAGACAATGCTCGTTCATCTAGAGATTTTGAGACTGTACCGAGTATTTCAGGAAGATTGGGAATGGTGGGCTATCAGCTATATCAAAACACCACAGGTGTAACCAATACGCATCGCTCAAATAAGAATATTGCCGAGAAGCAATACAAAGAACTAAAAAGCAAGCTGAACCAAATTATCTCATATCTTGATGCTGTTGAGAAGAAATTGGATGGAGTCATTCCGTATACAAAAGATAAAGGAGACGACTGGAAAGAGGACTAAGCCTCTGCTTCTTCCAGTTTTTTTATTTCTTCTAATATTTGATTGGCTTCAGCGGTCAATCGATCACTTTCTGTTCGATTGCTGGTTGACATTTTGTAGGCTTGCTCGAGTTTTTTCTTATACTGGTCGTTGAGCTTTTCCTTTTTACTTTTTCTTGTGAAGAATCCCATGATTTTTTTTATTTAAAACACGCGCAATCTAAATTATGTTCAAATATAAAAAAAGGGATCTCATTTAAGTGATCCCTTTTTCTTAAATAAGTTCCGAATCATTTATCTCAATTGCATTTGCAGCTAGAATCACTCGCTCTAGTGACCTTTGCTTTTGGATATTTCTTTTTCACCAAGTCAACGGCATTTGATGGAGAATAAGCTTTGGGGCTGCATTCGTACCAGTTTTTGCCATCTTGTCTGATCCATATACAATATTCCTTGTTTCCTTTTGATTCATCATCATCATTGGAGTTCTTTTGGATTGACATTAAACCCATGGTGAGGAACAATGCTCCTGAGGCTATTAAAATTGTTTTTTTCATCTTATTTCGTTGTTTTATACCTTCAAAATAGAAAGATTATTTGATAAATC
>Ga0115559_1003256_pt1 | contig 10162 bp, 10 predicted proteins | sample COGITO_mtgs_1105_3_FD_87281 | JGI IMG/M metagenome (GOLD analysis project Ga0115559, IMG submission 87281) | Pelagic marine microbial communities from North Sea - COGITO_mtgs_110506 | ecosystem: Environmental > Aquatic > Marine > Epipelagic | place: Germany:Helgoland, sampling site Kabeltonne... | reverse complement strand
TTGCAGGTTTTCGTAAATGTTAGAGGACATAGCCCGTTTCCTTTCTGACTTTTCTACACGCCACGTTTATTGCCCCACAGCAAGACATGCAGCTGTGGAAACACCCGCGCCTCAAACCACCGGTCTTTGGTCACCTTGTCGACCAGCCAGTGTAGTCGGTCCATCACCCCAACCTGGTCGACGCGAACGCCGTCATCCTCAGCGGGTGGTGGAGTATGATTGCCTGGCTGCAGATACATTGCCAATGCCGGATAGCGCGCGGCCGTCTGTTTGGCATAGTGATAATCGGCGTCATCGAATATGACGATTTTCAACACCACCTGCGGCGACTGGCCGGCTGCTGCCAGACATTTGTCAAAGGCTGACCAATCGGTGTCCATGTCACTCGAGGGTGGTTTTGGGCTTAATACCAACGTATCGATCTCGGCAAACCAGTCCTTTGCCACTGACCCTTGGGTTTCAAGTGCAAACCGGTAGCCTTCGGCTTGGCCACGGCGGATAAGGGCACCAAAAGGCTGGATCGCAGGATTGCCACCAGACAGCGAGACGGTCAGCGGCTGACCACCTGAGAGATTGGTGATTTTATCCCATACTGCGCCAGTGGTCATTGCCGCCCAATCATGGCGGTATTCGGGGTCGACTGCGTGCAGGCTGTCGCACCACGAGCAGCGATAATCACATCCCCCCGTACGGACAAAAACCGTCGGCAAGCCAATCAAGACACCCTCTCCTTGAATTGTTGGGCCGAAGATTTCACTGACGCGTATCTTGGCGTCACTGGCCGTGGTCGGTTCGTGGGTTGGATGGGTACGGGCGGGTGTCATGGGCGATACTCGGCCCATGTCTTGGGGGTTTCACTAACCTTGACAGCCGAGACTTCGGGCCAGTGTGGCGCGCACCAGTCATAGAGATGTTTGGCCAGGCGTTCGGCGGTGGTCTGGTCGTGTCCCAGAACCTCGTTGAGGTGGCGATGATCAAGATTATTATCGATATACTGTTTTAAAGCAGTGAGGTCCTGATAATCGCGAATGAACCCGTGGCTGTTCAGGCTCTCAGCGGTCAATTCGACAACAACGATGTAATTATGTCCATGCAGGCGGGCACATTGATGGTCTTCTGGCAAATCGATCAATTGATGCGAAGCTGAAAAATGAAATTCTTTGGAAATGCGGTACATTATGTTTCCTTTCCCAACGGATTGGCTGTGATGGCCTTGCGCCAGAAATCCGGGTCATCATAACGCGTTGGATCGGGAACATTGGCAATCTCAAAAGCCTCGCGGCGCTCAACGCAGGTGCCACAACGCCCGCAGTGATACGCTCCGCCTTTGTAACATGACCATGTCGCGTCGAACGGGGCCTTATGGGTGACGCCGTCGCGCACGATATCGGCTTTGCTCAGGTGGACATACGGAGTGAAAAGTTTGACATCCGCATAGCCTTCAAGCGCTTGGTTCTGCATCACTTGAAACGCGTCAATAAATCCGGGGCGGCAATCGGGATAAATAAAGTGATCACCGCCATGCACGGCGGCGGCCACTGCATCGGCTTTTTCTGCTGCGGCAATTCCAAAGGCGATGGTCAACATTATGGCATTGCGATTGGGCACGACGGTGACTTTCATACTGTCTTCTGCATAATGGCCATCGGGCACATCGATGGCATCGGTTAGTGCCGATCCGCTGAGGGCGGCACCGATAGCGCGGATATCTATGATGTGATGGGGCACGCCAAGCCGGGTGCTGCAGGCCGCGGCAAAATCCAATTCTTTTTTATGGCGCTGGCCATAATTGAATGACACCAGAGCCGTGAGGTCCTGCTGTGCGGCAACCCGGTGAGCGAGCGTGACAGAGTCCAATCCGCCAGAGCAGATCACAATCGTTTTCATTTATTTGTCCTTGTTTTGACCGGGTAGGCTGCGACCGGTATTCTAAACATTGGGGATCAGTACGGTGAAATCTGTGCGCATTCAACCTATTTTCAGCACGAAGTGACAAAGTCGCTTGCGCTTTGCAACCAAAGTTACTGCCACGAAACTTAGTAGCCGTTTGGGTACTCCGCAAAGGGCTGAGAGACACAAGTCAACCCATCGAAGCTGAGCCGGACACTACAGGCGTAGGAAACGGACACGGTAACGATCCGATCGGGTCTAATTTGTTTTCGTTTGATACGCCTTGCGTGAGGTGGAATGAAACCGATCTTCAAAGCTTTGACAATTGCAGGTTCGGACAGTGGTGGCGCTGCATTTTGTTTATTGTTCCGCGTATGCCTTCTTAGGCTTTGTCTATTTTTTGGTCTTGCTCTTGGTCTGGGTTTAACAGACAGAGCTGGCAGCGGTGCATTGGCAGACCCCCGCGCTGAGGATATTAGTATTCGAAAATTGAGCCTATGTTGCCGGTGCACAGGTTTCGGTGCGGGTGTATTTTCCGTCAGAACATAGCAGTACAGCAACGAATTTTGGACCATGGCGGTTGCCGTTGGTAAAGAATGCCCACCTGAATACTGGAATTTATCCTTTGGTGATGATTTCGCATGTCTGGGGCGGCAATGATTAGAACCATCATCTGTTGGCCCAAAGTTTGGTAAAAGCTGGATTTATCGTGGCGGCGCTGCGCCACCCTGATGATTTGCTGCGGGTTGGCACCTCAGCGCAGTCTGTGCTGAGACCTCTTGAATTGACCGCCGGATTGGACGCGGTCTTTTCCAGTCCGATCTTTGGGGCAGGCATTGATCGCCAAAGGGTCAGCGCCTTTAGGTTCTCGCTTGGAGGCGTTACTGTGCTGGCGGCTGCGGGGGGCAGAATGAACGGTTCCCTGAGTGCTGAGCATTGCAGTAATAATGCGCAGGCCGATCTTGGGTTTTGCGTGGGCGAACCGGGTGGTGTACCGATGCCGATATGGCTCAGGCTCAGACGGGCAGTCTGCCGTGTGCCACCGGTAAATTTAGATCAAGATCTTTATAATCGCCGCTTTCAATTGCGTGTCTTGGCGGCGCCTGCCGGATTGCCTTTTGATGATCTCAGCGCGGTTACCGTGCCTGTCATGTTGCCGCGGGTTGGGGCAGACGTGACTCTCCGCTTCCCGTATCATGCGCAGAGACTTCACCTGCTTTTAATTAAACCACATCGATACGAGGTGATTGAGGGTTCGCATCACTATGTATTTCTGTCGCCGTTTCCAGACAGAATTACCAAGGAAGTTGGCCGCCCTGCACAAGACCGTTTGGGTTTTGATCGCCGACCTTTCCTGAACCGCATGAATGCCGAAATTGTGAGGTTCTTTCAGGGTTGTTTCGCCGCCATCTCAGGTGGCTGACTGATTGTGTCGCTGTCGGTTGGCTAGGGTGGTAAGCCGTGAAAAATGTTGGATTAAGGCGTAGATTTGCCGCCTTTTGCCGGGACAATCGGTGCCGGTTTGAAACTGTATTGAAATTTTCCAGCGACAGATTGTTTGTAGCATTACGGACCTCATGGATCGGGCGCTGTTTGATCCCTATGAAGGTTTGCCTGACCTGATGTGTGTTGTCTTAATACCGGATTTGGCGCATTGCACATAGACCAATAAACGCAAAGGTTACGCGATGTTCCGCTAGTATTGTTTACTGTGATGAAAAATAAAAAGTATTTTTGACCATTTTCAGTGATGGCGCCAAATCTCACCTTGAGAAGTAGTAACTTTCTAATAGGGAGATTGGACCATCGTCACGCGAGTAAATCTCGAGGTCAAGCAAAAATAGATTATTTAAGATATTATATATTATGAAATGAGTCCGTTGGCATAACTTTTGCGTCTCAAGACCACCTCAACACGATGAAGGAAGGGGTGTCCAATATGAAAATTACCATCACACGAGAAGGCTTAATTGGCCTAAGCTCGACAATACTATCCTTGTTGGTCCTATTTGGTTTGCTATCGGTAACTTGAATTAGGACAAAACTAAGCAGATGAGTGGAAAGCCAGAGGGGCCGCAGGGGTAAGTCTTGTGGCCCTTTTTTGATTGTGGAGTTTTTTTGATTACCAAAACCGAGGCGAGATGAGATTTTTGAAGTCAACTGGCGCGGGGCGGGGAATACAGCCTGTCAATCATCATATCCATCAGGGTTCTGCCTCTGCCACCGCCATGCGTCTGCGCAGATGTCAAAAAGAGACTTCTGGGCCGTCCAGCCAAGAGTTTTTTCAGCTCGTTGCGCATTGGCATAAAACCGCGCCAGATCGCCGGACCGGCGGGCGGTAACGGTAGTTGCAATAGGGCGGCCGCTCATTCGGGTGAAGGCTGCTGCCAGTTCGAGTACGGTCACGCCGCGTCCGGTCCCGATATTGAAAACCTGAAAGCCGGAGTTGGTGCGGACATGTTCAATCGCAGCCAGGTGGGCACGGGCTAAATCGACAACGTGGATGTAATCACGCTCTCCGGTCCCGTCGCGGGTTTCGAAATCATTGCCAAACACCGTTAGAGCGGGACGGTGCCCGCTGGCAACTTGGGCCAGAAATGGCATCAGGTTATCCGGCACACCTTTGGGATTTTCACCAATTTCTCCTGAAGGGTGGGCTCCTGCAGGGTTGAAATAGCGTAAGCACACCGCAGATGCGTCGCGATGGGTGACGCTCCAGTCTCGCAAAATTTGTTCAATCATTAATTTTGTGTGCCCATAAGGGTTTACTGGTACTGTCGGGTGCTGTTCGTCATAGGGCAGGTATTGTGGCAGACCATAGACTGTGGCTGATGAGGAAAAGACAATTTTGTGACAGCCAACTCGCTCCATCCCTGCCAGCAATGACAGGGTGCCGCCAACGTTCTTACGATAATAGTCTAAGGGGCGGGCAACACTGGCTCCCACTGCTTTCAATCCGGCGAAATGGATCACGCCATCGGGGCGAAACCGCTGTAATTCTGCAGAAACAGCTGTGGTATCGCACAGGTCTGCCTGCATGAAAGCCAAGTCGCGCTTGGTCAGTTTTCTTACCCTTTGCAACGCCGCGATATGACTATTAGATAGATCGTCGATCACGCTTATATCATGTCCGGCATTCAGTAATTCAATAATGCTGTGGGTGCCGATATAGCCTGCACCTCCGGTCACAAGAAGTTTCAAAATAAGTAGTTCTCTTAATATTTGCGGCTTTATAATGCGAATGCCGGTCCAGTTTGCGGGGCAGTATTGAGTGCATATACCTAAAAAACATCAAAAATAGCAGCAGATGCCGGGCCTGTCCATATAGAACTGGGGATACCTGCGGTCTTTTAAAAATGTACATTGCCCGACTGTCGTTCCGCATCACCGCCAATAATTTCGGTTTGCCAAGAATTTTACCGGCGATGGTGCGTGGTGAGCCATGCAGGGCCTGATGCTATTTAGTAAAACCCAAGCTCGGCAACCTGAATGTCGGCATTATGGGCACGGCCATACGCGACGATACCGATGGATTTCAACGACGTTGGCTTTGGCACTTTTCGCAGAATCCTGTTCGATTTTTTAAAGCTGTCAAATGGCAGGCGTATCTCTTGCCAGTTTTCAGTCACCTCAAAGGCGGCCTGATAATAATGCCATGGCAACAGTGTGCCCGACGTCCTTAGATGTACAAAATAGCCTTGATTGTTGCCGCGGACCTTAATGGTTATCCCAGTGCTTTCGGCTGATGGCGCCGCTTTCAGGTCGTGGGCAAACTGGATGAACCCGCCGTTGTTTTCAAGGCTCACGGTGCCGGTCATATGGGCAAAGGCCGTTCCGCTTTCACTTAAAAAGTTGACCTGCCCTTGTGATACGCCACCCATCACCTGATCCGAGACAAACCGCCACCGGGTTTCAGGGCTTGATTCAAAATTGTCCAAAACCGTGTCCCCGCCCTGTGCTGGGTTACCTAATGTAAGAGCCAGTATTGCGGCGGTTATCAGATGTTTCATGTTCATTTACCTCCTGTGACATACCGAAAAGCTAGGGCGATTGGGAAAAAGGTCTAATAGCTGTATCAGGCCGCGTTGTCAGGCTTATGTCGTTTGATGATAGAGCGGCATAACACAGCTGTCTGTTTCGGCGGCCGGCTGCGAATGTGAAGCTCTAACCGATTTCAATGATCACTTTGCCGGTTGCCTTGCGGGTCCGCAATAGTTCAAGTCCCTCATTGCAATGTGCCAAAGGCAAAGTATGGCTGATGTGCGGCGTCAGCTTGCCATCTTGATACCATGCGATCAATTGGGCAAAGCTATCGGTCAGCACGGCTGGTTTTATCTTGCTATAACCACCCCAGTAATATCCGATTACCGTCAGGTTTTTCACCAGAAGGATATTGGCGGGTATTTGTGGCACCTCGCCACTGGCAAAGCCTAACGGGAGAATTCGCGCCTCTGGATTGCACGCCCGCAAAGCCGCTTTGAATTGATCACCGCCGACCGGATCATAGACAACATCGGCCCCGCCCAAGGCCCGCACGATATCGCGAATATCATCGGTTTCGGAATTGATCAGATGGTCGGCTCCGGCGGCTTTGGCGACCTGTAACTTTTCGGCACCCCGCGCACATGCGATGACTTCGGCTCCCATTAGTTTGCCCAACTCAACAGCCGTTAAGCCGACCCCACCTGACGCACCTAAGACCAAGAGCCGTTCGCCGGGGCGAAGATGCGCTTTATAACCCAGCGCCACATGCGAAGTTCCATAGGCCACCAAAAACGCGGCGGCATCATGATCGGACATTTCTGCAGGCACTGGCACGCAGATATCAGCGGCTATAGCGGCATATTCAGCCAACCCTCCAAACCCGTTGTACGATGCAACTCGGTCACCAACCCGCAAATCTGTCACGCCGGCTCCCACTTCGGTGACAGTGCCGCAGATTTCCATACCAAGGGTAAAGGGCAATTGGGGTCGCTCCTGATAGGTGCCTTTGATGATCAAAAGATCGCCAAAATTCAGTCCGCAGGTATGAATTTTAACCGTCACCTGCCCAGCCTCAGCCGTTGGAACGGGAATGTCACGCAAGACCAGTGGCTGGTCATAGTCGGTAAGCTGCATTGCTTTCATATCTGCCGTCCTTTTCTTCTCTGTGGCGAGCTGTTTATGGGCTCGGGTATGTCCGGCTTACTTGTATTTTTAATTATGCAAATTGCCGGATTGTATCACCATGCTTGGCTGCGTAGATTGAACCAAATCAGGAATCAAGCACCAACCGCATGTGATCGCCAAAAGCTTACTTTTGCCCAATTGCCGGGCCTCTTTTTTGCAGCCGCGCAGGCGGACCACCGGGTGCCAGTTAAGTACTACGAAGGGAAGATAGCAATGAGTGCGCTACAGTCTTTACAGGGGTTTTTATCCACGCAGCCCGTGATTGATTTCATGACAAACATTCTGGCAGCAATCTGTGTGCTGGTGGTGACTTTCATATTGTCACGCTGGGTGAAATCATCGATCGCGCAGCTGGGCTTTAAATATGACCAGCTTGACGATACGCTGTTTGTTTTTCTCAGCAAATTCTCGCAAATTGTGGTTATCATTGTTGGCGCGACTTTCGTGCTCAACAGTTTTGGCGTGCAGACCACCTCGATTGTGGCGCTGTTGGGCGCCGCGGGTCTTGCCGTGGGATTGGCACTGCAAGGCACGTTGTCAAATTTCGCGGCTGGCATCATGCTGATTGTATTCCGCCCATTCAAACAGGGGGATTTTGTCTCGGTATCGGGTCAGTCTGGAACAGTGAAAGAAATCTCTATTTTTACCACTGAATTGGCAACCACGGATAATCTGCAGGTGATTGTGCCTAACGGGCAGGTCTGGGGCGCGCCAATTACAAATTACTCGGTGTATGATAAACGCAGGCTTGATCTTGTCTTCAGCGTCTCCTACGGCACAGATCTGGCGCGGGCAGACGCCGTACTTACGGATCTGATCGCAGGCGACACGCGCATCCACAAAGCACCTGATCCCTTGATCAAAGTCAGCGCTTTGAACCAAAGTTCTGTCGATTTTACCTTGCGGTTGTGGTGCGACGCCTCGGACTATTTGACATTAAAGTTTGATCTGACCCGTCGTGTCAAAGAGGCCTTTGATGTCGCTGGTATCGAGATCCCTTTTCCGACCACCATGATTGTTAATTCTAACGACCCACGTTGAGTATTCCTGAAATCTGGTCCCAAGGGGCTGTTGTTGGAAAATTCACAGTGCAGGTGGAGACACGAGATGGCACGGCCAAAAATTGCAATTGCCACTTTTCAACATGAGACAAATACCTTTGCCCCCTTTGTGACTGGTTGGGAGCAATTTATGACACCGGGGTCATGGCCGGCTTTTTGCGTTGGCGATCAGATACTAGAGACTTGCACCGGGCTTAATGTTCCTATCAGTGGGTTTATTGAGACGGCTTCAATGTGTGATTTGATACCCATTTCGTATGCTGTGGCCGAACCGGGTGGTCTGGTCACGCAAGCGGCCTTTGACGCGATTTGTGAACGCATGTTGACGGGGATCAAAGCGGCGGGGCGGCTGGATGGGCTCTATCTTGATCTGCATGGTGCTATGGTGACGGAACAGGCCGATGATGGCGAGGCGTTGCTTTTGAAACGGATTCGTGCGCTTGTCGGGGCAGATTTGCCGATTGTTGTCAGTCTTGATCTGCACGGTAATATCAGCCCGGAGTTTTGTGATTTGGTCAGTGCGCTGGTGATCTATCGCACCTATCCTCATGTTGATATGGCCGAGACAGGGCGCCGCGCGGCGCGGGTATTTGACACGATATTGCGCTGTGAAAAACTGCCCTACAAGTCTTTTAGACAAGTGGATTTCATGGTGCCTATCACCGCGCAGTCGACCCGCAGGCAGCCCGGGCAGCAGCTATATCAAAAGCTTGAAAGTCTGGAAATTCAGGGGGTTTTGTCGGTTGATCTGGCGTTTGGTTTTCCTCCGGCCGATATTCCAAACTGTGGGATGTCGGTCTTTGCGTGTGGCTATGATCAAGCCGCGGTTACGGCGGCTACCGCAACGGTTGTTGCAGCGCTGGCGGCGGCTGAAGACAGTTTTGACGATCAATTAATGGCGGTGGATGATGCTGTGCAAACTGCAGGTGATCTGGCGAAACAGGCGCAGCGGCCGGTGATTATTGCGGATCCACAAGACAATCCCGGTGCGGGTTCAAGTGGTGACAGCACGGGAATTCTTGCAGCGCTTTTAAAGCATAAGATCCCGGCGCTCTTGGGCATGTTCTGGGCGCCTGAGGCGGCCCGTTTGTGTCACAAAGCTGGTGTTGGGGCACAGGTCCAGTTGACCTTAGGCGGCACATTCCCCGAGCAAAATGGCCCGGAAATTGTTGTGACTGGATCAGTGAAACACTTGTCAGAGGGTCGCTTTATCTGCGCTGGGCCGATGCTTGCAGGCATTTCTGCCAATCTTGGCAAGATGGCCGCAGTGACACTCACGCTGAAAAACTCTAATGAAATTGTCGTTGTGATTGGCTCAAATCGTGCGCAGACGGCAGATCGAGAGATTTTTCGCCATATTGGCTGTGATCCGGAAAGCTATGGGATCGTGGTGGTTAAAAGTGCCATTCATTTTCTGGCGGATTTTGAACCGATTGCCGAGAGGGTGTTGTTCGCAGTAGCCGCCGGTCAAAACCCGTGTAAACTTACTGATATTCCCTATAAAAAGCTCCGTCAGGGGCTTCGGCTTGGGCCACAAGGCCCCGCGTTTATCAACCCTGAATATTAAATGTCTGGCTTGACGCCAAATGCGTCTTGGTGATCATTGGCAACGCCTTGTTTTTGCGGTGTCATAGCGATGTGATGGCGCTGATCTGCGTGAAAGCCTTGGTATCGCAGCAGGGCGCATTGCGGTGGCAATTGTTTGGTTTTAGCCAAAGACTTTGAAATAACCTTACAGAAAAATCCCCTAACGGGTTGGGTCTAGGTGCTTTTGCGTGAAAATCATCCCACGCCCCCCCTTTTCCTTGGCGTGTGATCTGCTAAGTCAACGCTTGAGACTTTGAAAAGGCACCAAATATGACTGATAGGTTCCGTCTGACATTGGCACAAAGCAACCCCACCGTGGGTGATATAGCGGGCAATGCCGCACTGGCCAGCCGGGTCTGGCAACAGGGCCGTGATGCCGGTGCCGATATGGTGGCTCTGCCGGAGATGTTTATCACCGGCTATAATGCGCAAGATCTGGTGGTCAAACCAGCGTT
>Ga0115559_1003251_pt1 | contig 10172 bp, 5 predicted proteins | sample COGITO_mtgs_1105_3_FD_87281 | JGI IMG/M metagenome (GOLD analysis project Ga0115559, IMG submission 87281) | Pelagic marine microbial communities from North Sea - COGITO_mtgs_110506 | ecosystem: Environmental > Aquatic > Marine > Epipelagic | place: Germany:Helgoland, sampling site Kabeltonne... | reverse complement strand
TTGGATTGTGCTTGGTTGGCTTAGGTTTTTTCACAATCGGTTTCCTTGGTCGGAAACCAGCCAAAGCCAACCCTTTTTTTTTGATTTTTAACTACATCCTATGGGATGGCTGTGATTTATAATCAACTTTCCACCACAACGAGAGGAAAGACAGGAAGAGGAATATGTATGCATTTCGTCTAATCGATAAGATCGCAGAGAGGTTGTCATTTACAGTTTGAAGGCGGAGATTTCCAACTGATCGATCTCGATCGTATCATCAGCATTCGACATCTCTACTTGCATACGGAAGAGGTAGGTACCAGCCGTGGTGATGCTGAGGACACGGTGGAAGGAAAGCAGTTGCCACTGGTTGCGATCTTGGTCGAGGTTCTCAATCAGACCAGTGTCGGTGCTGTTGACTGTGGCGGCAATGGACCCCTGGATCCGGAAGGTGTAGTCGTCGGTACCGGTAGTGCCGCCCACGCGTACCCGGCACGAGACCATCACCATTACCTTGTTTCCGTTAGTCAAACCGGCGAGGGGCGCAGAGGTGCCGCCAAAGTTTTGCCATCCGGTGGTGCTCCCGGCGACGCTGGTCGTAGTTTCATACACGGCAGCTCCGGCGTTGAGGCTAACGTATTTCCACGTTCCGTTTCCAGAGGCATCGGTGGTCAGAACCATTCCGTTGGCAGGACTGCCGCTGCCCAGGTGGAAGGTTCCATCAACATTGAGATTTCCATCAACATCGAGGCCACCGCTGATGTGCGCGTCCCCATTGACATCGAGCAGGGCACTTGGATCGGTCGTGCCGATGCCGAGTTCGCCGTCGTCGGTGAGCGACATCCAGGTGCCAGTCTGGGTGCGGAAATCGAGGTTGCCCTCGCCCCACTTGCGAATGAAGCCGTTGGAGCCGCCGTGCCCGATCTCAGTGAAGTTGGTTTCCGTCGCCTCCCAGGCCGCCCGCACGTAACCGACGACGGAGAGTTTGGTGTCGGGACTTGTCGTGCCGATGCCGACATTGCCGGAGTTGGTGCTGGAGATGCTGCTGCCGCTCACAGTCCACGGCACGGCCACGCTGCCGCCGCCATTGCTCAGGGTCACGGTGCCGCCGCTCTGGCTGAGGGTCTGGAGTTCGTTGGACGTGCTGCTGTCAGCGTCGTTGATCGAGATGGTTCCCCCGCCACTGCTGAGGGTGAGATCAGTGCCGCTCAAGCTGAGCGTCTGGATCTCGTTGGTGGCGTCGCTATCGCCGTCCGCGATCGACACGGTGCCGCCACTTTTGCTGAGCGTGAGATTGGTGCCGCTCAGGCTAAGCGTTTGGATCTCGTTGGTGCTGCTACTGTCCGCCACCGCGTTCCAAGAGGTGCCACCTGCCCCATTCGAGGTCAGAACCTGCCCAGCACTACCCGGACTGCTCGTATAGGTGATAGCATGATTACTGGATGTGGTCAGGGTAAGATCACCGAAGAGCGTGGCATTGCCGGCGGCTCCCAGAGTCAAGGTTCCGTTGTTCAGGCTCACCTCACCGCTCGCCTTATCGACCGATATCAACTCAAAAGCGTTTGATGTTACATAGGTCTTTATTCGAAAATCGTCTTCCGACCCGGTCGAGGCGCGCCCACCGGCGTAGCTGTTGGATCCAAAATCGCCTCTCCACCTGGCGGTGCCTGCAGGCAGCACCACGACCGTGTAGACCTCGCCGGCGGTGACATCGAAACCATGGTCCAGCGGCACATACAGATTGTCTGTATCTACGATTGTGAAGGCAGCCGAAATCCCGGGCGTCACCGGCAAGGTGCCGGTGGCATAGTCCCCGGCATACACCTCAAGCGTGCCGGGCACCGGATCGCCATCGATCCCCAAATCCACCAGGACAATATCCAGTTCACCAGATTGACCCGCAGTAAAGGTCTGCCGCGCACCGCCCGACACATCCACATAATCATAACCTTCGTAACTTTCCACATCCAGAACCCCGTGACCACCGACCGATTCCACGGAAATGGCCGCCACTCCATTCGGATCTGAACCCGTCGTAGAGAAGTAGCCAAGGTCGGTTTGCAGGACAGCGAGGTCGACCGTGCCGCCACCGTCACTGAGCGTCAGGTCCGTGCCACTCAGGCTGAGACTCTGGAGCTCATTGGACGCGTCACCGTCGCCGTCGGGCGCCGTGGCGACGCTGGTCGGGTCGACCCAGAGCAGCGAACCGTTGGCGTCGGACACCGCTAGATAACCAGACGCCTCGGTGCCGTTCACCACGCGCAGGCCGCCGTTGACCGTGAGGGCATAGTCCGGCGAGGCTCCCGAATCGATCACCACGTTGCCGTTGCCCAGGCTCACCTCGCCACTGCTCTGGTTGAGGGCCAGTAGCGAGACATCCTCCGCTACCATGAGCGCGGTGCGGAACAGAAAATCATCGGTCGGATCCGTCGAGGCCCGGCCGCCGTCGTAGGGATCATCCGACTTGGACAGATACCAAAAGCCGACCGCCTCGGTATCACCGATGCTCAGCACGATCGTGTAAACGCTGTCGGATGCGAGTTCAGGCCCAGATACGAAGGTGATCGCGGCCCATCCCGGAACCGACACGACAAAGGCCTGTGAGGCGAGCGTCGTCCCCGGCAAGGCTCCGGTGGCGTAATCGCCCGCATAAACGTCCAGCGTGAACGGCGTCGGCTCGCCCGCCGTGTAGAGAAAGACTTCCACCCCCTGCAATGCCCCCGACTGTCCGGCGGTGAAGGTTTGTCGAGCCGAGCCTTCGTGCAGATCGAGTGACCCGCCGCCGATCTCATTACCTGCGTCTGCCGATACCGAGCCGTCCCAGGTGCCGAGCACGGTCGTGATGTCGTAGAGATCGGAACTGTAGCGATCACCCCAGAAGAGCGTTCCGTCGCCGTCGGTCACCAGCACCTGGCCACCGGCCCCATCGGTGTTGGGGAAGGTGATACCCGCGCTGCCGTTGGAGAGCGTGAGCTGGCCGTTGAGCGTGGCGTCGCCGTTCTTGTAGACGATGAGCGCGGTGGAGCGGTTGCTGGAATCGGGTCCGTTACCCACCACGAACAGCCGGTCGGCGGCGTTCCACGCGGTGGTGCTTTGGGGGGTGTAGTCAGGCGTGTAGGAGCCGACCACAAATTCCCCGAAAGACTGCGCGTTGTTGCGTAAACCGAAAGCCATGGAAGCATTACCGTAGCTCTTGACCCGATCGCCCATCGCCACCGAACGCGCGCCGTAGGCCTCGGCGCGATTGCCCGCCGCGATGGCGTTTTCACCTTCGGTGAGGGCATCCTTACCGAGGGCAAAGCTTAGGGTGCCCTTCGCTACTGAGTCCTCGCCGACGGCAAAAGCCCCGAGTCCTTTCGAAGTGACATTTTTCCCGATGGCTACGGCACCGACCGCAAGCCCCGGAAAAGAAACGCCCGCGATATCCAAATTACCCGCTATCGCTTTGTCGCCAATCGCGACCGAACCTTGCGCCGTGGCTTTCGATTTATTGCCGATTGCCAAAGACAACCGGCCGCTGGCTTCAGAGAGGTATCCGGCGGCAAAGCTCAGTTCGCCGCTCGCCAACACTTCGTTACCGAGCGCAAAGGCGTTCTCCCCCGACGCGAGAACATTATGACCGAATGATACCGCGTAGTCGCCGGAGTCGATTGCAGCGAATAAGGGCAAGTCGGTCACGCCCGCGTGAATCCATCCGTTTTCCGCGTTGAAGACAACTTGCCCCTCACCTTGGCCTACAACGCGGATGGCTCCGTTGGCAATTGCCACATCACCCGAGGTCGAGTCCACCGCCAGGGCTTGCACCGACGTCCGCACGAAGGTGCGAAAGGCGTAGTCGTCCAAACCGGCACCGGTCGAGGCGCGTCCGCCCGCGTAGACGTCGGAGCCGCTGTTGTTGAAGCGCCACTCGCCATCGGCCGTCACCACCAGAAAGTAGCGCTGCCCCGCGACCACGGAGAGCTCCGGCGAGAGGGTGAGCTCCACCCACGGCGCGGTCCCAGTGAGATCCGCCTGCGTGTGCAGCAAGGTGCCCGAGAAGGGACTGTCGGGGTCGGTGTTGGAGTAGATGCGGAGATCCGACACGGTGACGCTGCCCGTGCCTTCGAACTGCAGTTGCACCAAGGCCAAGGTCCCGGTCTGGGTCGCGGTGAAACTCTGCCACTTGGTGCCGCTGGTCGCAGTCGAATCAATCGAGGTCTCGTTGGCCCCCGCGCTCACCGTCGAGCTGGAAGACGGCACCGTGCTCTCGATGCGATTGATCGACTGCAGCGTCGACGCATCAAAATACCCGCTGGCTGCGACCACGCCTTCCCCCACCAGATACCAGTCGCCGTCGAAGTAGTCGAACGCCGCATCGTCGGTGTTGTAGATCAGTAGACCCGTTGCCGGACTCTCGATCGCATCGCGTTGGATGGCGGTCATGCGCGGGATGAGCACGCCCTTGTCAGTGGACGTTACGTCCAGCATGGCCGAGGCATCCGGATCGGTCGCCGAGTCGCTGATGGCGACCTGAGCCTGGAGAGACAATCCCAGAAAAACCAAACTCATGATCAGTAGAAAGGCAGTAGATTTCGTTAGCATAAGGCCTAACCTATCAAAGAAAGCTTACCGTAAGCTTACCAAAACCCTGAGTTAGCAAAATTTCCGGCGAATTAATCTAAAGGGGACCTCGATATTTCCGGCACCTTTGAAAACGTACCGATGTCGAAGATTGGGTTCCCATGGATACGCCTTCATCGTATATACCGTTTCATGCTCCCTGTGGTTTCACTTTCCAACACCCTCAAATGTAATCACAAACTGGGTACCCTCGCCCGGGATGGTTTCCACCTTAACGGTGCAGCCAAGGCGATTTGCGTATTCGGAGACAATGGCGAGCCCGAGAACGTTGTGGCCGTGATCCAGATCGCGAGTCCGGGCGATGTCCGATAGGTAGAACGGATCAAAGACATGGGGCAAGTCCTCGTCAGAGATACCTGCCCCCTGATCACGCACCGAAATCAGGACCGTTTCGTCAGCCCTGCATTCACAGCTGAGTGTAACCAAACCCTCCCGCGGGCTGTGCTTGATTGCATTACCGAGGAGGTGATTGACCATCATTTCCAGAAAATCCGGATCGGTTCGTAACGCAATCCCAGACGCGCAAACCAGCCGAATCCTGACCGCAACCTGAAGTGCCGCTGGTTTCTGTAATTCAATACAGCCCTGAAGTAGTAACTTGGGATTGACCTCTTGCCAACAAGGAATGCGTTCGTGGATCCCCCCATTCAAATCGAGCATCCGCTGGACGAGCTCGCTCATTCCCCGGATATTGCGTTCGCAGAGTTCAAGTGCCTGCCGGTAAGTCTTGGTTGATCGGCGGTGTTTAAGGGTGGCCTGCGTTTGGGTGAGCATCGCGGCAAGTGGTGTCTTCAATTCATGACTGAGGTCGGCGATGAGTTGGGTGCGCATTTCAGAAAACTTCTGGGTAGGCAGCGCTACGGGATTTACCGGATCTGATCGGGACTCGGCTTTCATTTTTTGTGACTGAGGATCGACATAGCCTGTCCCTTCATTCGGAGTCCGGGCGGGGAAAGCCCACGGACAGTCAATAATAGAGCAGACTTTTCCGCTATCGTAACAAGGTGAAAATCTGGATACATCTGAGCCATCTCAACCATCCTACCTGACGAAGCTTACAAAAAGCTTACCAACGCTCTGAAATCAGGATTTTTCTTGATCCAGTATGATCAAAAACCGGGCACCCAGTCCGGGGGTGGATTCGACATCAACGGAGATTCCCAGCAGTCCAGCATAGTCGAGAACAATCGCCAATCCGAGCCCCACATTTCCCTCCTCCCGAGAACGCGCCTTGTCTGCCCGATAAAACGGATCAAAAATCCGTGAGAGCTCCTCTGCTGCGATTCCGGGGCCTTGGTCGCGAACGGAAATGATCGGCACTTCCCCAGACTGGAGTTCAAGAGCCAGCGTGACCGTGCCGCCTTCGGGCGAATGGTCAATCGCATTGACCAAGAGGTTATTGACCATTGCCGCCAGCAGGTCCGGATCCGTTTCAACGGTAATTGAAACAACCCCCTCCAATCGAATATCAATCGAGCGGCTCACTCCGAGAGGGCAATGCAGATCAGCACAGGACTGGAGCAAAACGCTAATATCAACCGATTGAAGCTCCGGCTGCATTCGTGTTTCTCCGACCGAAACGAAATCGAGCATGCGCTGAACCAACTGCCCCATTCCCCGCGTATTGCGCTCAAGAATCGCCATCGCCTCGCGATAACGCTCCGGCTCCCGTTCCCGCATTAAGGTGCTCTGAAGCGTGGTCAGCATTGCTGCGATCGGGGTCTTTATTTCATGACTCAGATTAGCAATCAGGCGAGTCCGCGATTCAGCCAAGGACTGCACCCGCGCTTTCTCCTCAATAATCAAGCGCAATGAATGGATGACCGTAAACATCGTAAAGAGCGTAAAAACAAGTGAATTGACAGCCCAAAGCGATCTTTTCACCTCCAATGACAGCTCGATGATCGGTGGGCGAATCGGGGCAAACGTCAGGAGATAAAGAGCTAGAACGAGCGGGAGAACCGCAAGCAAGATCCGCCAGCGCAATGGAATGTGGGCGAAGAGCAGAGTCGAGATGGTCAGCAAGTAGTATTGAAGCGAAAATCCGCACTCCCAGCCAAAAAGCAGAAAACAGCCTCGGAAAAAGATAACCCAGTCGACACCGATGACAATGATCAGGAGGTTCCATTTCTTCCACCAGTAAAGCAAAACACAAAGCACGTAGACAGCGGCGGATGGTTTCAGCAGCGTCGCTAAATCCTCAAACTCCGTCTCCCCGACCATGCCCCATCCCCATATCCTCAAGACCAGTCCAACAATGCAAAACCAGAGAATCAGTCTCTGAATCTGCCGAGAAGGATTCCTCAACGCAACGCCCGACTGTAGCTCGCTTCCTCGGTTCGAACTCATGAAGCGCCTTCCTCGTCTCCACCAATCATATAACCAAGCCCCCGACGCGTCTGAATGAAGTCTTTCCCCAGTTTACTCCGAATGCGAAAGATATGCACTTCAAGTGAGTTTGATTGATATTCAGCACTATCTTCATGCAACCGATCTTCGAGAATTCGCTTCGCCACCAGTTTTCCTTTTCGAGACATCAGTAGTTCGACCGTATCTAACTCACTCGCGGTTAATCCGACCTCAGCTCCGCCCTTGTATACTTTTTGAGCAACTGGATCGAGCCGCACGTCACGATGTTCCAAGCCTACTTCATTCCAGTCCGATGACCGCCGCAACAATGCCCGGATCCGGGCGAACAGCTCCGGCAGTTCGAAAGGTTTACCCAGATAATCGTCCGCGCCGCCGTCTAAACCCTCGAGGCGGTTTTGCAGTGTGTTCAGCGCCGTCAGCATCAGAACCGGCATCCGCTTACGTATACGGAGTTGTTTCAAGACACCAATACCATCCAGTCCCGGCAGCATCCGGTCGAGGATGATCAGATCATAATCCCACTCCTTTGCCCGGTAAAGTCCCTCCGATCCTCCTTTCTCCCAGTGTACGCCAAAGCCTTCCTCCTCAAGGGCGCAAACCACCGCACGACCCAGATCTTCGTCGTCTTCAACCAAGAGCACTCGCATAGGACAAGCATGCCCAACTTTACGATTAGGCAAAGTCAAAAATAATGAATGAAGACCCCGGGTTGTCCTCATCAATGATCTCTTTCCTATGCACAATAGGCATCCTATTCGTTGTTCAGAAACCAGAGCAGTTCCCCTCCGCGTCCCTGCACTCCGCACGAGTATCTTCCGAGCCCAAGCCCCCCACTCACTCATCCGCCGGGTAAGTCAATTCCTTCAAAAATGCTTGATTCTTCTTTTGCTTTAAAAACTTTAATCCGATCGAGGTAAATGGCTGCTTTGCCCCCTTCACCAGCGGTTGCATCAAATACTTTTGCACGATGTAACTGCGGCCATTAGCACCACCTTGCCAAGAGCTATCAGCCTTGGCCTCAACCTCTTCCTCATGCGGCCCGTAAAAAGCCAATTGAGTCAGCGTAGCATCGTAAGGTGCAATCTGATAAGAAAGAAAACGGCCTTTGACCCATTCGTTTTTATGCCCTGCCACATTCCGATACTCAGGGTTCTCCACATCGCCATTCCAGCACATCGTTTTTTGCGTTTGAACAAAACGCTTTAAATCTTCCTCCGAAAAAAGCAGTCCATACTGGTATAAATTCAAGGCAATCGACAGCGCACTCACATACCATTGACTATTCGGGTCCGGCGCGACCCACGAAATCTTCAACCCATTTTCCTTGCTCGAATCCCGATCCCATTCTCCCGCCGGAACCCAAGACATCCATTCATAATGACCGTCAACCTCGGTGAGACAGGATTTAAACCACTGCCCAACCAAGAGGGCACGTTGCATATAAAGATCATTTCCCGTCACCCGATATAATCTCAAACAGGCATCCACAATAATCGACAATTTTTCATGGGACAAGGTGACTCCTCCTTTGATCGGATAATCCAATCCGTGATAAACACCCCCGCGTCCTTCAATCAGCGAAAAATGGCCCCGCTCATCCCATTTCGGAAAGAGATGCTTCTCCATCAACTCTAGATAGACATCAATAACTTCCTTTTTCTTCGCCGCATAAGCGCCGTCTTCCCGAGCCAATTCAATCCATTCCGCCAGCATTCCAATTGCTCGGAAATTCATCTGAATCTCGTCGATTTGAATATCCGGATTATCCTTGGGAATACGTGGCGTAATCGGAGATCCGTACCATCCCAAATAATCATCAGGCCCTCGCCCCAAAATCGGCTTAAAATTCGCGTCAAAGGTATCACTGAGCAAATCCAAATAATCTGTATCACCCGTCAGCTCATAAGCAACATTCAGGCATTTCAGATAATTGAATTCAACCCAAGCAAACATTTCAGGATGCTTCCGGCATTTTTCCGCAACCGCTTCCGCCTTTAAATTCACCGCAAAAGTCGTCGCATGCCCAATGAATTGCCTGATGATTTGTTCATCACGTTCATTCAGCCCAAGCGATGCTCGAAATTCTATCACGACAACCGCTTCACTCGTTTCGCTTTCCGTCGACTCATTCCCCGACAGACAACCCGCTAGGCTCCACAAAAATAAATATATCCACAAATTTCTCATCATATCTTTTTTTAGACCAATGCCTGATAAACGACATCTTTATAACGCTTGGTTAACCGTAGTCCCGGTTTTGGGAAAAGCTGCATCATGATCATCGAGATGGTATTCTCCTCTGGATCAATCCAGATGTCGGTCGAAGCCATTCCGCCCCAACCGTATTCGCCAACCGATGCAATCCCTTGTTTTTCGCCAAGACCACGGACCACGGACACACTCAATCCATACCCAAATTTAAAGGGCTCAATCGCCGGATACCCCGCTGGCAAATGATCAGCCCTCATCAGTTCAACCGTCTTGCGCCCGAGTAATCGCTGTCCGTTGAAAGCGCCCTGATTTAAGAGCATTAAACAAAATCGCAAATAATCCGAAGTAGTCGAAACCAACCCGCCGCCGCCTGAAAACAAGGTAGGTCGCTTCGAAAACGAGTAATCCTCTCCGACGTAAGGTTCTATCTCCTCATCATCGTTATGCGCATACAGCGTAACAAACCGGTCCTTGTTTTCCGGCGTTACCCAAAAAGCAGTATCGTTCATCCCCAATGGATTGAAAATGCGCTCCTGCAGAAACTGTTCAAAAGGCATCCCCGAAACCACTTCGACCAATCGTCCAAGCACATCGTTCGATGCTCCATAAATCCACTTTTGCCCTGGCTGCGCCAAAAGCGGCTCTTTTGCCAACTGACGCGAAAATTCGGCTAAATCCAACCCCCCACTAGGCCACACCTTATGAAAAAAGTCGTAAGCAAACCCTGCCGTATGGGTGAGCACGTCGTGTATCGTAATATCCCGGATCGGAGGAACCAGCGTTTCCACTCCATCCTCCCCGACTTCCTTTACTCGTACATCCGCAAACTCCGGCAAAAACTTTTTCAGCGGATCATCGAGCAAATAAGCACCTTCCTCATAGAGCATCAGCGTAGCCACCGCCGTGACTGGCTTGGTCATCGAAAAGATGCGAAAAAGGGCATCTTCCCGCATCGGCTTGGAGGATTCTACATCCATAAGCCCATGGGT
>Ga0115559_1003241_pt1 | contig 10187 bp, 9 predicted proteins | sample COGITO_mtgs_1105_3_FD_87281 | JGI IMG/M metagenome (GOLD analysis project Ga0115559, IMG submission 87281) | Pelagic marine microbial communities from North Sea - COGITO_mtgs_110506 | ecosystem: Environmental > Aquatic > Marine > Epipelagic | place: Germany:Helgoland, sampling site Kabeltonne... | reverse complement strand
GAAACGTCCCGCAAGACGCGTGGCCAGAAATGCACCGAGGTGCTTGACTGTCCAGGAACGCCGTGGACGGATTCCATTCGCGCATCTTCCTTGGAGACAGAAGAAATTGGAGCTCTGGCGCGTTTGTCGCCCCATCAGGGGCTCGACCCAACCGCCTTGCCAGCTTGATTCGAACGCAATCTTGGCGAAGGTGGATTTCCAGAGGTGCCCTTAATTTTCTAGAATTGGAATTACTCGGACGGAAAAGAGTTCTCGTCTCGAAAAGGGGAGGGTTTCAGTGGTGCCCTAATGGGTGAATGATCTCGATACGGATCATTATATGGAGAAATCGGGTGTCTATCGGTATTTTCATTTAGAAAACAGGTTGTTTGGGGTTGAAAAATACGTGGATTGAGTGACGCTTACACTCTTTTGCACAATTCGAACATTCGAACGAATGGATCGTCGAATCATACCTGAAAGAATTAGGATCATGGCTGAGGACAATAATAAGGATTTAGAAACCGAAGAAACACCTGTAGAAAATATTGCTGTTGAGCAAACACCCGTGGAGGAATCGACGGATGAATTGAGTGCCTTGCTCACGAAACTGGATGAAGCCACGGCGGAGATTCAAGTGGCAAAGGACCGTCATCTCCGTGCTGTGGCCGAGATGGAAAATTTCCGGAAACGGGCGATTCGTGACAAAGAAGATGCACGATTGGGCGCGAAGTTGTCTGTATTGGAGGATTTTCTACCAGTGGTGGACAATTTTAAAATGGGGTTGCAGGTTGCTGAGGCTCATGAAGGCGGAAAGGTTTTTGCGGAGGGGTTTGCCATGGTGCTGACCCAAATCGAAAATATGCTGAAGCAGCATGGGGTCGAAACGCTGAACCCGAAAGGCGAGGTTTTTGACCCGAACTTTCATGAATCAGTGGCTCATGTTCCGAGCGAAGAGGTTGAAGAAGGCTCGGTCATTGAGGTAACCCGAATTGGTTATCGATTGGGTGAGCGCTTGCTTCGCGCGGCGGTGGTCGTTGTTTCAAGCGGGGCATCCGATGGGAACGAAGCGGAAACGGCGAAGGAGGAAGGTTAACCGATGGCAAAAGCAGATTATTATGAATTGCTCGGGGTGACGCGTGATGTGGGCGAAGCCGAGTTGAAGAAAGCTTACCGAAAGAAGGCTGTACAATTTCACCCGGATAAACATAAGGGTGATAAGACGATGGAGGAAAAGTTTAAGCAGGTTTCTGAAGCATATGATGCGCTCAAAGATCCGGACAAGCGGGCGGCTTATGATCGCTATGGACACGCTGCTTTTGAAGGCGGCGGAGGCGGCGGGGGTGGATTTCAACGCGGCGGAGGCGGCGTGGATCCATTTGATGTTTTCCGCGAAGTTTTTGGAGGCGGCGGCGGAGGCGGCGGTGGATTTGAGGATCTTTTTGGTGGTGGCGGACGAAGTGGTGGTCGAGGCGGAGCGCAGGCCGGATCTGATTTGCGCTATGATTTAGAAATTTCGTTGGTCGAAGCATATCGTGGGACGGAAAAAGAGATTACGTACCGGACATCTGCAAGTTGTGATCGTTGTAACGGACAAGGGGCGGAACCGGGAAGTAAGGTTGTGACTTGTTCGACCTGCGGTGGGGCGGGGCGCGTGGTTTCGCAGCGAGGATTTTTTCAGATGCAGCAAACCTGTCCAAGTTGCGGCGGGGCTGGACGGATGCCGGAAAAGCGTTGCACCTCGTGCGGTGGTGAAGGTCGCCAGATGAAGGAGAAGAAGGTTCGGATCAAAATTCCTGCCGGGATTGATACGGGTCAAAAACTGCGTTCTTCGGGCAATGGTGAAGCTGGTGTGATGGGAGGACCGACCGGAGATCTCTATGTGGTCGTCCATGTTTCGGATCACAATATTTTCGATCGTGAAGGCAGTCATTTGCATTGTACTGTGCCGATTAAGTTTACCTTGGCGGCTTTGGGAGGATCGATTGAAGTGCCGACACTCTCGAATGAGTCGGGTCGAGTGAACTTGAAAATACCTGAAGGGACTCAGGATGGAACCATTTTCAAATTGCGTGGCCGGGGGATGCCGGAGCTACGTGGTGGTGGAAATGGTGATCAACTGGTGAAAGTGACGATCGAAGTACCGCGTAAGTTGAGTGTCGAGCAACGCAAGCACTTGGAGGCTTATGCCCTGTCTTCGGGGGATGCCGATCAGCCGATGGAAGAAGGTTTCTGGGAAAAAGCAAAAAAGATCTTTGAATAGAAAGCGATTGAATCGCGGGTGATGAAATCAAAGCTTGGCAAATGAGAGCGGTTAAAAGGAGATGATTCAATGCGATTTGTAATGCTTGGTTCTGGACGTGGTTCGAATGCGGAAGCCATTTTGAAGGCCTGGAAAGAGGGCGCACTGGGAAAGGCTGAACCGTGTGCGATCTTTGCGGACAAGGGGGATGCGCGTATCCTCGAGTTGGGGGAGCGTTTTGGGGTGCCAGCGGCATTTATTGATCCGGGGAGTTTTAAAACGAAGCTGACCGAGGAGAGTGAAGCGGATTATATTGCGAAGATCCGGGAAACGGGTGCCGATTTCATTGTCTTGGCAGGGTTCATGCGAGTGCTCAAGGCAGGGTTTCTCGATGCGTTTCCGATGCAGATTATCAATTTACATCCCAGTTTGCTCCCCAGTTTCAAGGGACTGGATGGGATTGGTCAGGCCTTCCGCTATGGGGTAAAGTTCACGGGGTGCACGGTGCATTATGTGACGGGTGATTTGGATGGCGGACCGATCTTGGACCAGGCGGTAGTTCGGATTGAGGACGGGGACACGGAAACGACTTTGGCGGCGAAGATACATCAGGCGGAGCACCAGCTTTTGCCCGAAGTGATTCGGCGATTGGCTGAGGTATCAATTAAATAAAGGGATTTATGTATCAGGTTTTTATTACGGTGCCGGTTGAAGTAGCGGATATGCTGGAGGGTTATTTTTGTGAAGAGTATCAGGAGCATTGGATGCTTTTTGAGAATGAGAAAACAAAAGTGCATCAGCTGCGCGGATATTTTGAGAATGAGACCGAAGCAATCAGCATTTATGCCGAGCTGGTGAAGGTGATCGATGGGCTACCGGAATTGCCTGAAGGCAATGTGCTCGAGGACAAGGATTGGAAGGAAGCGTATAAATTGCACTTCAAGGCTTGGTCGGATCGGGGGATGCACTTTGTTCCAGAGTGGGAACGTGATACGTATTCACTTCCTGAAGGAGACCGGATGGTTTTGTTGGATCCGGGAATGGCCTTTGGGACCGGGAATCATGAGACAACGCGATTGTGCTTAACGCGATTGTTGGACGGGCGTGAGGCTTGGGGCATGGATACGGCGAAAAAGACGGTGATTGATGCGGGCTGCGGTTCCGGAATTTTGGCGATAACGGCAGTGAAAGCTGGATTTGGGGAAACCTATGGTTTTGATAATGATCCCGACTCGGTGAGGATCAGTGGTGAAAATGCGGCATTGTGCGGGGTTGAACGTGATCTTGTCTTTGAATGGTGTGGATTGGATGAAGGGTTTGATGGGCGCACGGCGGATTTCGTTATGGCGAACATTTTAAGCCCAATCCTGATCGATCATGCGGCCCTGATTTTAGGCGGAGTGAATCCGGGGGGCCGTCTGGCTCTAAGCGGAATTCTGGCGAAAGAAGTGGATGAGGTGCAGGCTGCGTTTGAAGCGGCCTTGGTGAATACTTGGGGATCTGCAGTATCCGTGGATCAGCGGATTGACGGGGAATGGGCGGATATACTCTTGGTTCGTCCTTAAGTTACGGCCTTAATTTTGCTTGGTAGGCTTGGATGATGTCTTTGGGCTGATCCGCCTTGAGGATCTCAGAAACGGCGACGGCGCGTTGCCCACCGGCTGCGATTACTTGGTCGATATTGTCTAGCTTGATCCCGCCAATACAGAACCAGGGAAGTGGTGGCTGAAGTGCGGCAACGTGTTGAACCAACTGAAGGCCCACTGGTTGGTAGGTCGGTTTGGTTGGAGTGGCAAAGACGGGGCCGACCGCAAAATAGTTGAGTTTGGTATGCAGGGCGATCGCTTGTTCCACCTGTTGAGGGGAATGGGTAGAGAGGCCAAGGATACGCTGAGGGCCAAGAGCAGTCCGGGCTTCCTGAACGGAAATGTCGTCTTGGCCAATGTGGAGACCGAGACGGGGTTGGGACAAGGCCAACTCGAGATCATCGTTGATGATCAGAGGAATATTGACCTCGGTAAAGAGAGGTAAAATGCGGGCAAGCAGTGCTTTGCGTTCGAAGGCATTTTTATCTTTTGCCCGAAGTTGAATGATGTCGGCGCCGCCGTGGATCAAGGCGCTACAGGTGGATTCCCATCGAGCATCTTCAACATAGCCTGTATCCAAAATAGCGTAGAAACGGGCTGATGAAAGCGAAAGCGGCGTCATCATGAATCGTGGTGATGATCGAAACGAAACGGGTGAATCCGGCTCAATTGAGGATACGATCGTCGGATGAATCAAGGTCTTCAACGCCGGATTCGGTCGGTTCTCTATCCAGAGTCGGGTCGCCGACGATTTTCGTGATCTTTAGATTTACCGGATCGATGTCCTGAGGATCCATTCCGATTTGGGTGTTGAGAACAGCTTTAACCCGGCGTTTAACTTCAACATCCATTTCTTTGAGCCGAACGTCGGCGCGGAGGTGAGCGTAAACTTGAACGGAAAGTTTGCGCCCGCGTTGGGTGTAACGGCAGGAAACATGTTCAATGCCGTGGATACGGCTGACTGTCCCATTGATCAGCCCGCGAATGGTTTGCGGAGCGATTTCCACTTTACCGCCAGCGGATTTAAAAGGAACAATACCTTTGGTTGCCCGTTTCAGTTTGAGCCAGAGAAGGATAATAAAGACGACACCAAATCCAACGGCAATGACGTAGTAGAAGTTCCACCCAAGAAGTTCGAGAAGGTTATTAACAGTATTCAGCATAATCTGATGGAGACGACGCTATGGGGAAAAGTGTTTCAGATCGAGCAAAATCATGGAGGGGTTTCAAGGGCTTGCCGTATGTTATGGGGTGTGCTCCGATGTGAGTTATGTTTGGGAATGATCAAAAGAGGGGGTGCTGTACGTATATGCTTCGGTTCATCTCCTTCTTTCTGATTTTACCTTTATGGGCTCAGGCGGGTGAAAGGGAGCAAAGTGAGGCGGTGATCAGTGCGAAAGATGAAGTGGAGCTGGAGGAAAGCGCGATGGTTTCGGATGCGTTGAAACGTCGTTCGGATCTGAGCTTTTCAAATATTAGGGTGGATGGAGAAGAGAGTAGTCTGGATTTGAAAGGGAAAATGCGATGTTTTTTTCAAATGTGTGGTCGATTTTAAATACAAATCCATCGTTTGATTTCAGGGAATTACCCCATTTTTTCTCGATTAAAAGCAGTGTTCTCCTTGCGCTCCTAAATGAAGACAGCTGTATTCAGTTGATTTGAATTAAAGAAGTCTAGGAATGATCGAGGTAACGGAAATGAATACGCCATTTGATTGGGAGAACGAGAAAATTTTTCGAGTAGGAAAGGAAGCCCCCAGAGCCATGCTGACACCGTACCCGGAGGCATCGAGAGCGGAGACGCCTGCATTGGTGGCAAGTCCATGGCAGCAGTGTTTGAATGGAATGTGGAAGTTTCATTGGGTTCCAGAGCCAGCGGAAAGGCCGGAGTTATTTTATGAGGTGGGTTTTGATGATGCCGATTGGGATGAGCTGTCAGTTCCGTCCAATGTCGAATTGGCAGGGTATGGGACGCCAATTTACACCAATGTCATTTATCCATTCCTGAAAAATCCCCCTTTTGTGATGGGAGAGCCGCCGGAGCATTATACTACTTATCTTGAGCGGAATCCGGTTTCCTCGTACCGGCGTCATTTCACGGTTCCAGCGTTTTGGGAAGGCCGGCGGATACTGGTTAGCTTTCGAGGTGTTGATGCCGCATTTTATCTCTGGATCAATGGGAAAAAAGTAGGCTACTCACAGGATAGCCGGACGCCGGCTGAATTTGACCTGACCCCTTATGTGCAGCCGGGCGATAATCTGATTGCGGTGGAGGTTTATCGCTATTGTGACGGATCGTATTTGGAAGATCAGGATTTGTGGCGGCTTTCGGGAATTTTTCGTGATGTTATCTTAAGTAGCCGGGGAAAAGTGGATCTGAGTGATCTTGAGATCAAAGCAAACTATGTAACCGCTACAGAGGATGGGCATTTGGTCATGGATGCGACGATTGATTCGATAATGGAGGAGCCTTCAACGGTTCGGCTGGAGGCTTCTGTGTTCGATGAGGGAGGCAAGGAGGTTGGGACCGCTTCGGGGTCTGGAATCTGTGCCTCCCGCGGGGCGCTCAGGCTTTCTTTGGCGATGGAGCTTGGTCGGGTTAACGCTTGGTCGGCGGAGTCGCCCGTTTTGTACGATTTGTCCGTGAAGCTTTATGATGAAAACGCGGCGTTGCTGGGTGCTTATCAGCATCGGATTGGGTTTCGCCATGTGGAAGTGTCTAAGGGGAATCTACGGGTAAACGGGGAACCGGTTTTGATCAAAGGGGTTAATCGGCACGACCATCATCCGGTTACGGGGCACTATGTGACGGAGCGTGACATGCGGGACGACCTTGAGGCGATGAAACGCTTGAACATCAATACGGTGCGGACGAGTCATTATCCCAATGATCCCCGGTTTTATGAGCTTTGCGATGAATACGGTTTTTATGTGATTGCCGAAGCCAATATTGAGTCACACGGCATGGGTTACGAAGCCGAATCCTTGGCCAAGGATCCGGATTGGTATGAAGCGCATTTGGATCGAATTCGAAATATGGTGGAAGCCTTCAAAAACCATGCATCGATTATTTTGTGGTCGATGGGGAATGAAGCGGGAGATGGGATCAACTTTGAGCGTGCGTCAGCTTGGCTGCATGAAAGGGATCCATCGCGTCCTGTCCATTATGAGCAAGGGAAGATGAAAGCGCATGTCGATGTGTTTTCACCGATGTATTACTCGATCGAATTTTGGAGTGAATGGTTGGCGAAAGAACAGGCAAAGCCCTTGTCGGAGCAGCGTCCAATGATCCAATGTGAATACAACCATGCGATGGGGAATTCCACTGGCGGCTTGGCGGATTGGTGGGATTGGGCGCGTCGGGAGCGGTTGATTCAAGGTGGTTGTATTTGGGACTGGAAGGATCAAGGATTGATTCGGGAAATTCCGGGGAAGCCCGGTGAAACCTATATAGCGTATGGTGGCGATTTTGGGGATCATCCCAATGACGAGAATTTTTGTGGAAACGGGGTCGTGACTTCAGACCTGACACCTTCTTCTCAGGCTCCGGAAGTTTTCCATCAGTATCGCAACATTTTGGTCAAGGCGGAGGATCTTCAGAAGGGGCGCTTGGAAGTGTTCAACGAACATTTCTTCATCGATCTGGATCGTTTTCCTCTTCGCTGGACTCTATTGAGGGATGGACGGGTTCAAGCAACGGGAGATTTGAAACCGATTTCATGTCCCCCCCAATCGTATCGGATACTAGACGTTCCGAAAGCAGCGCTTCCGGGGAGCGATGGATCTGAATATCATTTAATGATCGAGTTTTTACAGGGCTCCGATCAAAGGTGGGCACGCTCGGATTATGTGATTTCTCGGGAGCAGTTTGCTTTTCCTTTTGAGCGGGAGAGAACGGAACGGATTGCTCAACAGAGAAAGGGACCGACGCTCCTTCGTGATTTGAATCGAGAACTGTCGGTTGAGGGGGATGGATTCAAAATACGAATTGAACCGACCACAGGCCAAATGGTTTCGTATACACGAGATGGGGAGGAATACTTAACCGCGCCATTGGCTTTGAATTTTTGGCGTGCGCCAACCGATAATGATCGAGGGAGCGGGATGGTTAAAACGTGTGGAGTTTGGAAGCCTGCGGGACGCTTTGCTAAAGTCGTTCGTCGAGAAATTAAAACAACAAAGAATGCGGTTACATTGATGTTTGAACTGATGGTTCCGGTTAAGGAAACAACGGTTCAACTGGTTTATGAAATCGATGGATCTGGATCGGTAAACGTATCCTATCAATTAAATCCCAAAGGAGAAAACCTGCCATGCATTCCGCGGATTGGAATGACCTGTGGGCTGAGGAGTGATCTGAGTGAATGGGAATGGTTTGGTCGTGGACCAGGGGAAAACTATCGAGATCGAAAATCAGGGAACGTGGTCGGCGTTTATGCGGGACCCGTAAATGAGCTTTGGGTTCGCTATTTGCGACCTCAAGAAACGGCGAACCGAACGGATATACGGTGGGCCGGTTTTACGAATGAAAAGGGAAGCGGGATTCGCTTTTCGTCGAGCGATGAGCAATTTTTGGAAATGAGTGCGTATCCCTTTTTTCAAAGCGATTTGGAAGTGTGGACGCATCCGTATCAAATTCCCCTTCGGGATTTGATTACGGTGCAAGTGAGCCACACGCAAATGGGGGTTGGCGGAGAAAATTCCTGGCAAGCATGGGCTCAACCGAAGGATTTGTTGCCTGCGGATCGAGGTTATCACTATTCATTCAAAATGGAGTTTATTACAAAAAAATGAAGCCACAAAAATCACGAAACGGGTCAAATCTTCTAATCTTAGTATTTGTTATCTTATGCACCGATATGTGTTCCGGGGCCAATGACTTTGCACTGGGTCCCGTCCCTAGTCCAGCGACCGAGCGCTTAGCAACACTTCAGGTTCGGGTGTCTCTGGATGAAGGAGACTGGACGTATGAGCTCGGGCAGCCCGCGCGGTTCACGGTTCGAGTTTTTGCGGATGAAACGCCGCTGAACGGGGTGGAGGTTTCCTATAAAGTTGGGCCGGAGTTTTTTGAAAACGAGGCGGTTGAGGCAATTGTGGGTGCCGAAGGGTTGATTATCGAGGGAGGCACTTTGGAGGTTCCCGGATTTATTCGTTGCACGGTTACGGTTGAATATCGAGGGATTACTTACCGAGGGTTAGCAACGGCGGGATTTGCTCCTGACCAGATCGAGCCGACTCAAGTTGAGCCGGAAGACTTTGATGATTTTTGGGAAGGGCAATTGGAGGCTCAATCGAAGATCCCTTTGGATGCGCAATTGACGTTATTGCCGAATGAATGCACGGCTACAGTGAACGTTTATCATGTTAGCTTTGCAACGGGAGGCGGGAATGATCGAGGGTCTGCCCGGATATATGGTATTTATTGTGAGCCGAAAGCACCGGGGAAATACCCGGCGGTTTTAATGGTGCCGGGAGCAGGGGTTCGTTCTTACTCGGGAAATACTTATTTTGGGGAACGGGGTGTCATTACGTTGCAGATTGGAATCCATGGAATTCCGGTAAATTTATCGGATGAGCTTTATACTCAGTTAAAATCGGGAGCGCTCTCAGGCTATTGGAACTCTCGCATCGATAGTCGCGAACATTTTTATTATCGGCGAGTTTATTTGGGCTGTGTCCGGGCTAATGACTTTTTGGTTTCTCGCGAAAACTGGGATGGCCAAAACTTAGTCGTTACGGGGGGGAGTCAAGGCGGGCAGTTGACGATTGTCACTTCGGGATTGGATAAGCGGGTAACCGCACTAGCCGCGATGTATCCAGCATTTACAGACGTTACCGGACCACTGCATGGGCGTGCTGGTGGGTGGCCACATATGTTTCAGCCCAATAAGGAAGGGGTCTCTCCGGTTGAGCCCTTAGAGGAGATGATCAAGACGACTGCCTATTATGATACGGTTAACTTTGCCCGCGGGATAACGGTGCCGGGGTATTATGGATGGGGGTATAACGATGTAACCTGTCCACCAACCTCGACCTTTGCTCTCTTCAATACAATAACGGCACCGAAGGAATTGAAGCTATTGCTCGAAATGGGGCATTCACATCCGCCCGAGCAATCCGCTGCGGTTAAATCGTGGATACTGGAAGCCCTCCATCTTGAATAGCTAGCTGAATAATTCCTGTCTACCCCCTCATTATGTTGAATACTCTAAAGTCTAAATCGATTGAATTGCTGAGAATAGGCATCTTCGGGCTTATCCCCGATTCGACAAAATTAGTGAATTTAGCAACATTTCCGACCAAATCACCCCCGAATCAGGACACTGGAAATTCATAAGTCGTTGGTAATCAGCAAGCCTTAACCCCGGATTCCAAATGTAG
>Ga0115559_1003240_pt1 | contig 10187 bp, 6 predicted proteins | sample COGITO_mtgs_1105_3_FD_87281 | JGI IMG/M metagenome (GOLD analysis project Ga0115559, IMG submission 87281) | Pelagic marine microbial communities from North Sea - COGITO_mtgs_110506 | ecosystem: Environmental > Aquatic > Marine > Epipelagic | place: Germany:Helgoland, sampling site Kabeltonne... | reverse complement strand
CACATACACCCGCATGTCCTCCGCACCCAACGCACAATTGATCCCCACGCTGAAGGGCTTGACGTGAGCAATCGAATTCCAAAACGCCTCTAACGTCTGCCCTGACAAGGTCCGCCCAGCCGCATCCGTAATCGTCACTGATATCTGCACTGGCAGTCGATAACCCAACTCATCAAAAATTTCCTCAATCGCAAATAACGCCGCCTTCGAATTCAAGGTGTCAAATATCGTCTCGACCATAAGCGTATCCACGCCGCCCTCCAATAAGCCCAAAACCTGCTCGCGATAAGCCACCCGCAATTCCTCAAAATCAACCGCCCGATACCCTGGATTATTTACATCCGGCGACATCGAGGCCGTCCGGTTCGTCGGCCCAACCGCTCCCGCTACAAAAATTGCTTTCCCTGTCTTCTCCGAATATGTATCCGCAACCCGACGCGCCAATAATGCAGCCTCCCGATTCAGCTCAAAAACAATCGATTCCAATCCATAGTCCGCCTGCGCAATCGACGTTCCATTAAAGGTATTCGTCTCAATCAGGTCCGAACCCGCCTCCAAAAATCCTTGGTGTATTCCCTCAATAATCTCCGGCTTGGTCAAAACAAGCAGATCATTATTCCCCCGCAAATCATACCCATGATCCTTAAACCGCTCGCCCCGAAAATCCGACTCCTCCAATTTAAAGGTCTGAATCGACGTCCCAAACGCACCATCCAAAATAACAATGCGCTCCAAGATTAACCCCTCGAGCGCTGTCGTCCGTTCTTCATGCCATTTCTGATTAAATCGATTTCCCATAATAATAAATCAACATATCCGTATTTAATGATATGTTGTCAACCCGCTTTCATCCTTTCCCTCTCTCAGAGGAAGCCGTCTCCCGAGAATAACAAACAAACACTTAAATTGAGAAATCGACTTATTGAAACAGTAATTTTTCATACCAGCCCAATCTCACTTTTTCGTCCTCAGAATTAAGATTGACGATATATACCAATAATATATTCCATTATCAATCATGGACACTGCAAAACTCTTTAAAAACGGACGTAGCCAAGCCGTCAGGTTACCCAAAGAATATCGATTCCCGGGAAATCAGGTTTTTCTGCGTAAAGTGGGGAAAGGTGTCCTCTTAATGCCAAAGGAAGACTCTTGGGATTCCCTCATCGATAGCGTTTCTTTGTTCTCCGATGACTTTCTTGAAAAACGCGACCAAGGTGAGCAGGATCAGCGAGACGGCATGTTCGAATGAAATATCTTCTCGATACCAACATCTGCATCTACATCATTAAGCAGAAACCAGAGAAGGTCTTTAATAAATTCAAGAAGCTTTCCGTCGGCCAGATTGCGATTTCATCGATCACCTATTCTGAGCTCTATTATGGAGTCCAAAGGAGTCAAAAAGTCTCCCAAAACGAGGCCGCGCTACATCAGTTTGTTGCCCCGCTCGATGTGCTTCCCTATCCCGAGGATGCCTCAACCGTCTACGGCCAAATCAGAGCAGCTCTCGAACCCAGCGGCTGCCCCATAGGTCCTCTCGATACTCTAATCGCAGCCCATGCTCAGTACATCGGGTTCACTCTGGTCACCAATAATCTAAAGGAATTTTCCAGAGTCCCTAAACTCAAAACGGAAAACTGGGCCTAACCAATAAAACTGGCAATCCCTCCGCTCCTTTCCCTTGATTCCTCACGGGGTATTCCTCAGATTGTCGTAGCACTACAATTCAACCCCAATTAAATCAACATGACTCGTCTCACTTTCCTCGGTGCTGCTGGTACCGTTACTGGCTCTCGCCACCTCCTCGAAACGCGGGGTAAAACCCTCCTCATCGATTGCGGTCTCTTTCAAGGGCCTAAGAAAAATCGTCTCAAAAACTGGGAGCCGTTTCCTGTCGATCTCCAAAAACTCGACGCCATCATCCTGACTCACGCTCATATTGATCACATCGGGTTCCTTCCCGCACTGATCAAAGGTGGCTACAGCGGCCCGATCTTTTGCACCGAAGCCACCGCCGACCTCGCTGGTATCCTCCTCCCCGACACTGGACACCTGCAGGAAGAAGAGGCCCGCTGGGCCAATAAAAAAGGCTACAGTAAACACCGGCCTGCCAAACCGCTCTTTACCGAAAAAGACGCCCGAGCTGTCCTTCCACTCTTGAAGCCGTTCCCCTACGGATCCATCTTTCACCCCGTCCCCGGCGTTCGTGCGAAATTCCGCGACATGGGACATATCCTCGGCTCGGCCTTTCTCGACCTGAAAACCACCGACACCAAAGAGCCCCGGAAAATCGTCTTCACGGGCGATATTGGACGCCCCACCGACGCGATTCTCCGCCCACCCTCACAGGCCTACAATGTCGATTACCTCATCATGGAATCGACCTATGGTAATCGTCTCCATGACGATGTTCCTCCGCTCAAAAAACTAGCCCGAGTCATCAACGAAAATGTCGAACGCAAGGGCATTATCGTCATTCCCAGCTTCGCCGTTGGCCGCTCACAAACCCTTCTATTTCTCCTGCGTGAACTCGAAGAACGGGGTGAAATTCCTGAACTCCCCGTCTTTCTCGACTCTCCCATGGCAGTCGAAGCCCTCCAAATCCACCGCCGCCATATCCCCGATCTCAATCTCGATTGTCGCCGCAAATTCATCGCCGGAACTCAGCTCTTTCACCCCAAAAATCTCACCTTGAGCATCACCCGCGAAGATTCCATGCGCATCAACACGGTCAAAGGCCCGGCCATCATCATCTCGGCCAGCGGAATGGTTACTGGCGGTCGCATCCTCCACCACCTCCGCGAACGCGCCCCTAACCCCAAGAACACCCTCCTCTTCATCGGCTATCAAGCCGAAGGAACCCGAGGCCGCGCCATTCTCGACGGCAAAGAATTCATTCGCATGTTTGGCGAGGAAATTCCGATTAAGGCTCACGTTGAACGGATTGAAGGGTTCTCCGGACACGCCGACTACAACGAAATGCTCGCCTGGCTTCTCGGCTTCAATCAGGGCCCCAAGCGCACCTTCCTCGTTCACGGAGATCCCGAGTCCTCCTTGGCCTTCGCCAAACGCATTGAAGAAAAACTCAAGTGGGATGTCACTGTCCCCCAAGAGGGCGACCATACTATCATCGATTTTTAAGTTCCGCTCTGAGCATTAATTCTCCATGATCTCTCATCACATCCGGGGCATTCCTCAACCCGTTTCACAACTCTGTCTCGGGACTTCTGAGTTCGGATCGAGCATCGATGTAGCCACGGCCAACGCACTCATGGATCGGTTTGCTCATTGCGGCGGTAACTTTATCGATACCGCCCATGTCTACGGGGCCTGGGATCCCCATGGAATCAATCACGGTAATGGAAACAGCGAAGTTGTTATCGGACGCTGGCTCAAAGAACGGGGAAATCGTGAGCACATAATCCTTGGGACGAAAGGAGGCCATCCCCACTTCCAGACAAGAGCCAGTGGTCTAACCCCCAACAGACTACTCCAGCAAATCAACGAGAGCCTTCAACGTTTGCAAACCGATTTCATCGACATTTACTGGCTTCACCGTGACGACCGCTCCATTCCTGTGAGCGAGATCCTCGGTTGGCTCGAAGCGCCCTTTAAACAAGGATCCATTCGAACCCTTGGGTTTTCCAACTGGAGAATCGACCGCATAGCTGAAGCGATTGCCTACACTCAACAACACGAATACCCCATCATCGTCATCGCCAGTCAGATTGCCTCCAGTCTCGCTCAATCGCTGCCCAGCCGGAAAGCCCTGTTCTACGGGGAAGAATTAGCCATGGATACCGAAACAAGCGAGTTCCACCGCCACACTCAGTTTCCACTGGTCGCCTATAGCCCTCAAGCCGAAGGGTTCTTCGCTGAAAAATACGATCACTCCAATTTCAACCTCCCCAACTTTCCCAAACCAAACCTTATTTCGAAATACGGGAGCAAGCTCAACCTCCAACGCAGAGCCCTTGCTCTACGCATGGCCCAAAGCAAAGGATGCTCCACCAACCAAATAGCCCTCGCCTGGCTCCTTCGACAAGCCTTCCCTTCATTTGCCATCATCGGTCCTCGCTCCCTTGAACAACTCGACAACTCGATTTCAGGAACCCTTATTGAGTTGAATGACAATGAATACCTCCAGCTTCAAGAGCCTCCCCAGCTCGAATCATACTGAAGATCACTTCCCAGCGAGACATCATTCTGCCCCCGCACGATATCCCGCTAACTTCTAAAACATTCAAGCGCTCATTTCTTACTCCATTCGACCCCTTGCATCGTTCCCGTTTCCAAAAACTGCTGGTGCATAGCAAAAGCTCGACTCAAGGTCTGTGGGGTGTGCCCCGCTTTCACGTCCTGACGATAACCAGTCAGCTCCTCCTTAAAGTCAGGATGCGCACACTTCCCAACAATTTCCGCAGCCCGTTCGTTCGGATCCAATCCCCTAAGGTCGGCCACTCCTTGCTCCGTAACCACGACCTGAACACTATGCTCACTATGGTCCAAGTGACTACAGAGCGGCACGATCGAACTGATCGCTCCTCCCTTCGCAATGCTCGGGCAGGTGAATATCGAAATATAGGCATTTCGAGTAAAATCACCACTCCCTCCAATCCCATTCATCAAATCATTCCCCATAATATGGGTGCTGTTCACGTTTCCAAAGACATCGACCTCAATCGCCGTATTGATCGAGATGATCCCCAACCGCCGCACGATCTCGGGGTTGTTACTGATCTCCTGTGGCCGTAAAACAATTCGGCGACGATAGAAATCTAAATTCGCATAAATCCGCTTTAACACCTCCGGTGCCACCGTAAGTGAGGTCGCACTGGCAAAACTCAACTGTCCTTTATCCATCAAATCAATCACACTGTCCTGAATGACCTCCGAATACATTTCAAAGGACGGGATCTCCGGATGCGCTCCCATTGCGCCCAAAACCGCATTGGCAATATTCCCCACTCCACTCTGAATCGGCAAAAAAGCAGGAGGAATTCGGCCTAGCTTCATTTCTGCAGCTAAAAAATTCGCCACATTCTCACCGATTTTCGCTGTAACCGGATCCGTCGGTTTGAATCCCCCAACTTCATCCGCCTCATTCGTCCGCACAATACCGATGATCCTAGCCGGATCGACTTTGACCACGGGCGATCCACAACGATCACGAACACTATAAATAGGAATCTCCCGACGATGCGGAGGATCTTTAGGCTCATAAATGTCATGAAGCCCGTAGAGATTCTCTGGATGAAACGAATTCAACTCGATTAAGATCTTTGAGGCCTGCCCCAAAAAGGTGTTCGCCCCCCCCACACTCGTCGTCAAAGTGATTTCACCATCTGCCGTAACCTCCGCCGCCTCAACCACCGCAAAATCAAATTTGCCCAGAAACCCCGAGCGCACCCACGGTTGCAGCGTCGATAAATGCATATCAAAAAAACGCGTTCGACCCTCATTGATTGCTTTCCGCAACGCCTTATTACTCTGATAGGGCGTCCGCCAGGCAATCGCATTGGCGTTGGCCAACGACCCATCAAGCGAGTCCCCCGTTGATGCGCCCGTGACGACGCCAATCTGAAAGGGTCGACCCGCTTCATGCTCAGCCTGCGCACGCGCCGCTAAGGCCCGTGGGATTGCTTTCGCTGCTCCAGCAGGGGTAAATCCGCTGAATCCGACCACCGCTCCGTGGTCAATCATCTCAGCAGCTTCTTCTGCAGTCAGTTCTGGGTATTGTTGATTCATTTTTGATTAGATTTACTTAAGTTAACGATGACTAACTATTAGAATAACTTTTCACGAATTCAAGCCTTGAATTCAAAAACCTTCCCGCCTAGATAAACAAATGTGTCCTCGTCTCTCTCGAAAAAGGCTCAAGAGCAGTGAGCACAACTCCCTATATTTCAGTCATTATTCCACTAAACGGGATTGGAATCAGGACTATTTTAAGAAATCTGAAACTAACTCTTGCCACCCAATGACCTCACTTCTTTTGTCTCTTCTTTAATGCCCAAACGCACGGACATTAGAACCATTCTCATCATCGGATCCGGCCCAATTATCATTGGGCAGGCCTGTGAATTCGACTATAGCGGCACCCAAGCCTGTAAAGCTTTACGGGAGGAAGGCTATCGAGTAATTCTCGTTAACAGCAATCCTGCCACGATCATGACCGATCCCGAGTTTGCGGATCGAACCTATATCGAACCGCTTACCGTGGAAAGTCTCGAACGCATTATTGCCGCCGAACGACCCGATGCTCTCTTACCCACGCTGGGCGGCCAGACGGCCCTCAATCTCTCCTGCTTGCTCTACGAGAAAAAGATTCTCGAGAAGTATAATGTCGAGATGATCGGAGCCAAGTATGACGCGATCCAAATGGGTGAAGACCGCCTGCTGTTCAAGGAAGCCATGGGCCGAATCGGCCTCGATGTTGCCCAGAGCTTCATTGTCAACAGTGTCGAAGGAGCACGTAAAGCAGCCGAAGACATCGGAAAATTCCCACTCATCTCCCGCCCTTCCTTCACCATGGGCGGAACAGGCGGGGGCGTTGCCTACAATCGCGAAGACTTCGAAGAACTGATTCAACGCGGTCTCGATGCCAGCCCCGTTCATGAAATCATGATCGAGGAATGCCTTCTCGGCTGGAAGGAGTACGAGATGGAGGTCATGCGCGACCACAAAGATCAGTGCGTTGTCATCTGTGCGATTGAGAACTTTGATCCCATGGGTGTCCACACCGGCGACTCCATCACCGTCGCCCCAACCATGACCCTTACCGACAAGGAGTACCAGCTCATGCGCGATGCTTCCTTCGCCGTTATTCGGGAAATCGGGGTCGAAACGGGCGGTTCCAATATTCAGTTTTCCGTCGATCCCGACAATGGGCGGCTTGTCGTCATTGAGATGAACCCTCGGGTTTCCCGCTCATCCGCACTCGCCTCCAAAGCAACCGGGTTCCCCATTGCCAAACTCGCGGCCAAACTTGCCGTGGGCTATTCGCTCGACGAACTCCAAAACGATATCACACGGGAAACTCCGGCCTGCTTCGAGCCAACGATCGACTACGTCGTCACGAAGATTCCACGCTTCACTTTCGAAAAATTCCCCAACTCGGATGACACCTTAACCAGCTCGATGAAGAGTGTCGGTGAAGCCATGGCCATCGGACGCACCTTCAAGGAGTCCTTCCAGAAGGCTCTCCGCTCGCTCGAAATCGGCGCACGGGGTCTTGGCGGTGGTGGGAAGTTCGGAGGCGATGAGATCACCTTAATCGACGAAATCAAAGCGGGCCTCACTCGCCCAACCGCTCCTCGCCCGTTCTTTATTCGCTACGCCCTCAAAGCGGGCATGAGTGTTGAGCAAATCTTCCAGCTTTCCAAAATTGATCGCTGGTTCCTCACCCAACTCAAAGAAATTGTCGACATCGAGAACGCCCTGATAGCAGGAGGCTGTGAGATTGAACGTGATCTCCTCCTTCAGGCCAAGGAGGCCGGATTCACCGATCTGCAAATTGCCCACTTTACCAATCTGCCTCAAACTCAAGTCACCGCCCTCCGCAAAGCACAGGGCATCGAAACCGTTTATCGACTCGTCGATACCTGCGCAGCAGAATTTGAAGCGAAAACGCCCTATTATTATTCCTCCTATGGCGATGAAAACGAAATCATCCCGAGCGATAAGAAAAAGGTCATGATTCTCGGCGGAGGGCCCAACCGGATTGGACAGGGCATCGAATTTGACTACTGCTGCGTTCATGCCGCATTCGCCCTGAGCGAAGATGGCTTTGAAACCGTCATGGTTAATTCAAATCCAGAGACCGTTTCCACCGATTACGACACCTCTGATCGACTCTACTTCGAGCCGCTGACGCTCGAAGATGTCCTCGAGGTCTATAATCAGGAAAAATGCTGGGGTGCGATTGTTCAATTTGGTGGACAAACCCCACTCAATCTGGCCGCCGACCTCAAAGCCGCCGGGGTCAATATCATCGGAACGTCTCCCGAGATGATTGATGCCGCCGAAGACCGGGAAATCTTTAAAGAGATTCTCACCCAAACGGGCCTACGCCAACCGATCAACCGGATTGCCCGCACCGAAGCCGAAGCCTACAAAGCGGTCGAAGAAATTGGATTCCCGATCCTCCTTCGCCCAAGCTTTGTTCTCGGGGGTCGCGGCATGTTCATCATCTACAGCCTCGAAGAAATGCGTTCCGTCCTCAAGGAGGTCTTCGAAGTCGCTCCGGGGAAACCCGTGCTCCTCGATCAATTCCTTGAAGATGCCATCGAACTCGACGTCGATGCCATCTCCGATGGCGAGATCACCGTGATCGGCGGGATGCTCGAACACATTGAGTTTGCAGGTGTTCATAGCGGCGACGCGGCGATGGTTTTACCTCCGCACACCCTCGGTCGTCGGATCTTAGCCGAGGTGAGGGAAGCGACCGCCGCCCTAGCCAAAGCACTGGAAGTTCGCGGCCTCATGAACATCCAGTATGCGATCAAAGATGACGAGCTTTACATCCTCGAAGTCAACCCACGGGCCAGCCGAACCGTTCCCTTTGTCTCCAAAGCAATCGGCGTTCCCTTGGCCAAACACGCAGCTCGCATCATGGCCGGGCAAACCCTCAAAGAACTCGGATTCACCCAAGAAGTCATTCCTCCCTATTGGGCGGTTAAAGAATCGGTCTTCCCCTTTGCCCGCTTCCCCGGAGCACCCATCATGCTCTCACCTGAAATGCGCTCAACTGGCGAAGTCATGGGGATCGATGAAGATCTCGGTCTTGCCTTCGGCAAAGCTCAAATCGCCGCAGGACCACCACTGCCTCAAAAGGGCGCCGTCTTCATCTCGGTTAAAGATGCGGACAAAGATAACGTCGTCGATATCGCTCGCCGCTTTGTTGCTCTTGACTTTGATATCGTTTCAACCTCAGGAACCGCAACCATCCTCGAAGAGAATCACGTTCCCGTTCGCCGTATCCACAAGATCAGCGAAGGCAGGCCCAATGTGATCGATCTGATCAAAAACCGCGAAATCGTTATGGTCATCAACACCCCCAGCGGGATGATTCCTCGGCGCGACGAAAACAATATTCGGACCACCGCAGTTAAGTATGGGCTTCCCATCATATCGACCTTGACCGGTGCGCGAACCACCGTAGACGCACTCCATACCATGCGTCGCAAACCGATGACCGCTAAACCAATTCAAGAGTATCACAAGATGCTCAAATAAAACATTGGTTCAAACTACTTCATCAAACCCTTCACTGCATCCGCAGTGAAGGGTTTTTTATCTCAAAACGGCAAATAACCTATCCAAAACGGCATGCAATGCCTTCCATAATCTTGTGCTCAATCGTCCCCTGCGTTGATCCCATCATATTACGAAACAACCACTAAAGTCTCGAAATATTGGTGTATCGGAGATGCACCAAAAGAAAGCATTCCTCTCCCCTCTTTTTCAAAATCAATTTTCAATCGATATATTCCCTCAATCGCAGGAACTCGAATTTGTTTTAAACATATGGATTTTCTTTCACCGGAAGCAACCGTAGATTCCAGCACATCTTCGTAAAAATGTTCCACATACCGAATATCCAAACCAATCCAAGTCCCATGAATTTTATGACTCGCAGGATCAATCGGATGCTTCCCACTATTAACCACCGTTAATTTTAAATCCATTAATTCGGAATTTTTCTGATATCTCGATTCCGTTTCTCCGATAAAACAAACTGCATCAGCATCAGGATCCCAAGCATACAAAAACGCTGGATAGCCCTTAGGCGTCATCAATTCATCTCGAATACCACAATAAAAGATCCCCTGATTTGAAAATTCAGGGCAAAGCCCCAATGATTTCATCTTTCCCAAAAGACCAGATGACAGATAATCCCGAGGGTAAATATTTTTTGTATCAAGTACTTCTGTCCGAAATCCAGCAGCATCGCCTAAACATGCAATATCTTTAGGCGCATATTCGCGATTGTGACGACCATACGCTCCATATGGCGAATAAACCCCGTATATATAGGGACTATTCCCATCAATTATACGCTGTATTCCCTCGAGGGAAGCCACATTTGGAGTTGTTAAAATCAAAAGTCCTCCTGGTCGAAGCACTCGTCTGGCTTCTTTAAAAATCCAATACGGATTCACCAATAAATGCTCTAACAGCTCCAT
>Ga0115559_1003212_pt1 | contig 10227 bp, 8 predicted proteins | sample COGITO_mtgs_1105_3_FD_87281 | JGI IMG/M metagenome (GOLD analysis project Ga0115559, IMG submission 87281) | Pelagic marine microbial communities from North Sea - COGITO_mtgs_110506 | ecosystem: Environmental > Aquatic > Marine > Epipelagic | place: Germany:Helgoland, sampling site Kabeltonne... | reverse complement strand
TTTTATTTGAATTTAAATTTTCGGATTTTCTTATTTCTTATTTTTAAAAAAACCAGTCTCATTTTCTCAAATGATCTTGACACATTACCGGCTTGTTACCTGGCTTACCTCTTTAAACCAAAAGCGAGAATCATATATGACACTCATGAATTGTTTACCGAAGTCAGTGAACTTAAGGAACACCCTTTTAAAAGAAGCATCTGGTTGAGATTAGAGAAATGGATTTTCCCAAAACTAAAAACAGTAATTACGGTGAATGAATCCATTGCTTCAATATACAATCAGAAATATAAGGTTCCAATTCATGTTGTTCGAAACATACCACTTCCGTATGAAATTCAAAATGAGGGAGCCAATTATAAATCATTGGGAATAAATGAGAATGACTTTATTCTTATTATTCAGGGATCTGGCCTGAATAAAGACCGAGGTATCGAAGAGTCAATTTTATCAATCAAGCATTGTGAGAATTGTGTTTTACTAATTGTAGGGGATGGGGATATTATTCCTGCGGCGAAAATTTTGGTTGAAGAACACCAGCTTTCCAAGTTTGTGAAATTCATCTCCCGAAGGCCTTATCCTGAATTAATGAAAATAACTCAAATGGCAGATCTTGGACTACTCATGGATAAGGCTGTAAATCAAAACCACAAACTTGCATTACCCAATAAACTATTTGATTACATGCATGCGGGAACACCCATATTAAGCAACCGTCTAAAAGAGATTGAAAAATTTATTATTAAGTACGATATAGGAATCATAATTGAAGATGTTACTCCTGAAAGGATTGCAAATTCTATTATGGCCTTCAAAGAGAATAAGAAACTTCAACATGAATTGAAAGAAAATTGCAATTCGACGGCAAAGAATGAAAATTGGCTAATTGAAAGACTTAAACTAATCGAGGCTATAAAACAATGATTTATCGTTTTTTAGAATTCAGCTGGATCAAATAGCCCAGTTTATAAAAATTGAATAAAACGATACTTGACCAACCCATGCTCAATAAAAACCTGATCGGCTTTCCAAGAAATAGAAATGACATTTTAAACCATATCGAATTCTTGTATCTATTGTAATATTTTAAAATCCTCACCTTTTCAAGCAGTTGAGAATCAAAGTTTACCATTCTCCATACTTTTAATAAATTACCAAGGCCCTCCTCAGTTTTTAAGAGGAATTCTTCATTGGTATCCAAATCTCCATTTAAAACAGGATTGTTCAAATGTTGAATTTCAATATTGTTTTTATTCAATTCATAACCAAAAAGAGTATCCTCATGACCATATCCACTGAGTTTTTCGTTGAATGACACTTTTTGAAAACAGCCCTTAGATATAATAAAGTTATTCGTTTTAAATGTGGTGTTAGCGTTTACCTTTCTCTCCTCAGTACTCTGACTCTCTATTTTGGACCCATAGGACCACCTTAGCTTATATAGTCGTTTAGGTTGTTTCTTTTGATATACGCTTGAGCCAACAACAACAGATGGGTGATACTGCTCCAAATACTCTTGATAGCAAGGGATATAACGATCATCGACAATAGTGGAATCGCAATCAATAAATAGTAAGTAATCAGAATCTGTATATTCTAAAAATTTGTTTCGAATTTTAGATCTTCCTATGTTGCTATCCAAACGGATATAACTCACATCTTTGGATAGCACAGAATTTATTTGATGAAAAGCTGTTTCAGAATGATCATCCAAAACAACAATATTGACACAACCTTTGGTTAACTTCGTTTGTTTGAGTAACGCATAAACAAGAGCAGTTACATCCTGATTATAAATGGGTATACAAACGGTGAGTGTCAAATGATATCTATTAAGCCATTGTATTTGGAGTCCCGAAATTCATTGGAGGTATCCCGTTCTTTGGGTCCTCAATTACCCCGAATTGATCTTCATATTTGGACATATTATCTTTCAATGCTTTAAGAAACCTCTTGGCATTCTGAGGGGTCATAATTACTCTAGATTTAACTTTACCCTTGGGCATTCCAGGCATTACCTGAATAAAATCACAAATTACCTCTGACGGGGAATGGGTGATTACAGCAAGATTAGAATATATGCCTGATGCCATTTCTTCGGACAATTCAATATTCATTTGATTTTCTTCAGCTTTCTTTGTCATATTATTTAAAGTTCTGATTCATATTCATTAAAAATGATTCCATTTTCTTCAAGACTCTTTAAAATGGGCTCATATATTTCTTTTTGTATCGGTAACGTAACTCCCTTGACATTTATTTGGTCGTTTAAAATCATTCTTGCCGAAATTGCAATAGGAAGACCTACGGTATTTGACATAGCAGTGTAGATTGGGTCCTCACCAATACTGATCATAGAAGATACGATTTTTTTATTTTTCCCATCCTGCTCAAACTCAAACTCATGATACATCACCAGCATGTCTTTATCTTCATCTGATAGCGACATTTTTCTTACCATTAATTTTTCTAAAAGTTTCGCCGGGGTTGCACCTTCAAATCCAAAATCAGTATCGTCATCAAATACGCCAAGCCACTCAAATTGGTCGTAAAGATACATCCTGTCCTCTCTTAGAAAATATTTAAATTTATCTTCAACCGACAGGTTCGGTATGTACGGCAAAAATGCATTAAGGAAATCGCGTGGACTTATTTGAGAAGCATTTGCCATAGCAAAAGAATCATCCGTCATACCCAGTTCAATAAACACATTAAAACCCTTGCAGAAATTGGGTCTGCGTAATGTCCCTCTGTAAAGAGTAGCAATTCCTTTTAAACCATAGGTTTCTTGATAGGATAATGAATCTCGATTTGGGTAGCCCACAAACTTACCATGTCCAGGAATCGTAATGCGGTCTAATCGATCAAATAAACGATTATATGGTATGTACTTAAATTTATGATTATCTAAAAACATAGCAGTTCCTCCTTTACCTGCAAGAACAACGTTTCTTGGATTCCAAGTAAACTTATATCTCCAAGGGTTATTATCATGTTCTTCGGCAACGAGTCCACCACAAAATGACTTAAAACTATGAAGTGTATCTCCGTTATCTTTAATTTTATCAATGATTTTCATGGCACTCATGTGATCAATCCCAGGATCAACACCAATCTCATTCATAATCGTTACACCAGCATCTATGGCTTTTTGGTTTAACGCTTTCATTTCAGGAGAAATATATGAAGGGGTTATGAGATTTTTTCTTGCCGTAATGCAATCCTCTGCAACCTCAACGTGGAAACGAGCTGGAAGCATGGAAATCACTAAATCAGCATTTTCTATTTCAGCAAGTCTAACACTTGAAACTGTAGCATCAAAATCAAGAGCCTCAGCATTCTGATTATTATTGATTAAAGATAGAATCCGATTTTTATCTCGATCTACTATTCTTAATCTCCAGTTTTCTTTTTCGCAATGTTGCAATAAGTATCTGATCATAGATGAAGCAGATAACCCTGCTCCAAGTATTAAAATTGTTTTCATGTAAACTCTTTATTTACGAGAATTAATAAGAGGAATAAGGGCATCGAATAGCTCCGATTCATCCCAAGGCTTGGCCAAAAATTGCTCCAATAAATTTTCTTCTTTCAGCGAATTTACAGATGAGGTATTTGCCTGACCTGAAAGCATCACACAACGCAAATCAGCATATTTCGTTTTAACAGCACGAATAAGGTCCGCGCCATTCATTTTTGGCATTTGATAATCAACAATAACAAAAATAATGTCTATGCTTTCTGATACCATTTGGTCAATATTTTCAAGAGCAACCTTAGGATCGGTAAAATACTCTATTAAAGTACATTTTTGATCCATAATTTTGGACAATTGAAAACCCAACATTTGAAGAATGTAAGGATCGTCATCAACACAAATTACAGCATATTTAAATTCTGTCATATTTCAAAAGTAATTATAAATTTGGTCATCTTATCTGAAGACTCAATATTAATATTTGCTCTATGTTCTCTCAAAACATTTTTCACAATACTAAGACCTAAACCAGAACCACTCTTCTTCGCTTTTGTAGTATAAAACTTATTAAAAATAGATGAAATGATCTCTTTGGGTATTTCAGGGCCATTATTCTCAAAAGTGACTTTTATCTGTCCTTCTTCTTGTACAGCTATCACACCAAAATATTTGTCTTCCTGATCAGACATAGCTTCAAGAGCATTTTTAACAATATTTGACCACAATTGAAATAACTTAATGTCATAACCCATAAATTCTATTGATTCATCAACTTCAAATTTCAAATCCACATTTAGATTGATTTCATAGTTGAATACACCGAGTACTGTAGAAATATTTTCTCGAAGATTAATCATTTTTCTTTCAACCGTCGTTTCCCCTTTAATAAACGCCCTCATGTCTTGCACAACCCGGACCGCTTTATCACTTGATGTTTTAATGGTGTCCAACTGCGCAATCGCCATTTGTACTTGATTTAGTAATTCTAGGTATTCTATTCCATTCTTTTTGTTGATGAGTTTGTCGATGAGTTTATCTTGCGATTCATTAATCCTACATTTGACAAATAAATCAGTGAACTTCATTGATTCCTCTTCATTTCTATCAGGATATTTTGAGAATAAGAATTCTTTTATATTCTCCTTTTCTTTTCGCATTTGCAAACCACCAACATAAATTTCGATTTTATTTTTCTTCACATAATCTATAATCTCAATCAATTCGTTCTTGCTAAAACCATTAAGATCATCTCTAAACAATTTATCAATGATATAACTCACATTATCAGATCCAACTCTAATTGTTCCTAAAGGCGTATTTAAATCATGCGCAATACCCGCAGAAATTTCACCAATCGTTACTAGTTTTTCTTGTTCGAGTATAGAACGAGACAAGTCTATATTCTTTTTTGTGTTTTCAATAACTTTTTTCTCTAGAGATTTATTTATATCAGATAAAGCCTCTTTAGTGCTTTGGAGTTCTTCAATGAATTTCATTCTATTAAAAACATTCACAATCATCTGTGCGTATAGACGCATTAGGTTTTTTTCATTAGAATTGAATTCCCTTTTCGTCTTCATGATGTCGAAACCAATAAAACCAATGGCAACATCACCATCCATCATTGGGATGGATATCAAGCTCTGTATGCCTTCTTCAGTTAATACAGCATGGATTCTTTTGTCTTGTACCTTAGATACATCAGGAAACTCTACAAAATCACCTTTTTTGTGTTTTTGTAATGAAAAGGGAACTGAAGAAAAGGGCATTTCGGTCAATTCATTTATTTGAGAGGGGATCCCTCTACCCACCCACTCATGAGTAATCGAACAGATTTCTTTCTCGTAGTTATATCTAAATACATATGCCCTATCGGCAGATGAAAATCCAGCCATATCAGAAAGAGATTGATTGATCAAATTATTTATCTCAGATATAGGAGCATTTATATATTCTGTGGAAATCTGCATTAAAAGGTTTTGAAATTCAGACATCTTAACGAGTTTCCTCTCCGTTTTTAAAACGGATGTGACATTAAATAAAAAAGCCTCGGACCCAGCAAACTTACCATCGACCATAATTGGTTTTGACCTCCCCTTAATATCCACTACACTTCCGCCTTTATCAAGAAATTCACAAGTTAAGTCTTCTACATGTTCCCCTTTCATTAATTGAGGCATAACTATACTAAACTCTTTCAAAGTGTCATCCGTAAAAAATTCTAAAATGGGTCGACCTTCTACTTCATTAAAGTCTTTAAACCCCATGTTTTCTAGCCAAGCACTATTTACATATTTAATTTGTCCTGCCTCATTTAAGGAGTGAATCATTTCACTTGAATTATCCAAAAGACTCCTGTAATTCTTTTCATTTTCTTCGATTAAATGAAGTTGCTTCTTGTGATCTGTAAGGTCGGACTCAATCGCTATATAACCCGTTAAATTATCATCATTATCATTTATAGGTACAATATTCAAACTCAACCAATATTCTCTGCCACTTTTCGATTGATTTAAGATTTCGACTTCACTAATAATATTTCCTTTTGCTAGATTTTCGCGAATATATAATTTGGTCTTTGGGTCTGTTTTTTCAGATTGAAACATCCTTGGAGTTTTGCCAATGATTTCCTCTCGTGAATACTCAGTCATTTTCACAGTTGCGTCATTTACCCAAACAATTCGTTCTTGAACATCTGTAATAACAACCAAATTCGTCGTTTTAGTAGCAACATGTGATAAGCGTTCTACCTCTTCTTGAATTTTCGTCCTTTCCGTGATGTCCTGAATAGAACCAATCAATTCCACAGGTTCGTCCCCTTTAAATTTAATCTCTATTACTTGATTTAAGGTCAAAACTTGAGCATCAGAAAATCTCTTTAACTTGAAATCCGATGAGTGATTCTTTTCTTTTTTAGAAATCATCTCATTCCAAATACCATTTAAATAACCCTCCTCCTCTTCTTTGTATAATGATTGTAAGCCACTCAGGTTTTTAACCGTCTTTTTAGTTACTCCCAAAATTAAATCGAACTCTTCCGAACTGGTCCAAGAATCATCTAGAAAAGAATATCGTATTGTGCCAAATTTTGCATTTTTCTGAGCCAAAGCCATCTGAGCCTGAGTCTCTCTTAAGTCTTTTGCTCTTTTATCGACCAACTCCTCTAGGCCAAAAACAAATTTATCATTTTTAGATTTCTGTTCAATAAGGTTGTTTTTCAATTCGTTGATCGACTTAATTAACGAACCTATTTCGTCATTAGCACTGTATTCTGGAAGCTTTTTAGAAAAGTCTTGTTTACTTAACGCTAAAGTGGATTGTGTCAGTCTTACAATTGGTCGAGACAGCCAGCCCGCCAACAAATAGAATGTAACGGATAAAAATAAAGCAATGCCAAATAAAATCATGTAAATCGGATAGTTCATCTGAAAGATCTCATCTTCAATACCCGCTTTTAAAATGGCAATCCTTACGAAACCATTTATCCTATATCCTTCACTGTTAATATAATTGAATTTCCAATCTTCATAAATATATGTGTCATTATTTAATTGCTTTTCACCTCCCTCCCCTTCTTTAGAAAATTTGTGCTCTATTTTTCCGTTTTCATAAATCTGTATGTAGTCTATGTCATGGTCGTTTTTGGCAAAATCAATGATTTGTTTAACTCGCCTAAAAACCTGTGTTTCATCAGAATCAGTGAAAGCCAACTCATAACTTGTTGCCACTGTTTTTGCCAGCTCCTGTACTTGCCCTCTCTTGTTTTCTAGCAAAAACTGCTCTTGTTTTAGCGGGTAATACCAAGCAGAAACAGCTATAATAAAAATCAGAGCAACAGTAAAAGGAAGCCATATTTTAAAAGTGAAAGAGTTGAAAAATTTACTCATTTAACTTGATCTTTAAATGTTCTGGGACTTTACTGCTTTTTTCAACAATAGCAATTGCACCTGGGTTCAATTTCACAAATTCAATCAACTCTTGATCTGAAGCGAAAAAATACGGTGCATCATTCCGGCCCTGAAAAACCAAAGAATACCAATATTTTTTAACTGCAAAAAACGATTTATTAAACAATAAATTAGAATACCATTCCACTTTTGGATGTTTAGAAGACGCAAGTGCAACGATAACCCTCTTTTTATTCGGCCATTTATTATACTTACCCTTAAAATATTGTTTGATTGTGGTTTCACTCATTTTTTTTGTGCCGGTATTGTTCCCAATAACTACAATTGAAAAATCATTCAGAGTAATTTGGCTATTGAGATCATAGCCGTTGACCAAGAATAATAAAATAATTAAGGTGTATCGCAATCTATAAACCATATGACATTTGGATTTTAAATTCGTACTTCGACCCTATAGAATGATCATGAGTGTGATCATCATAAATATTTGTATAATATTCTATCTGTGCTTTTACATTTAATCTTTCTGAATATTCATATTTATAACCAAGAATAAACTTCATTCTGTCATAAGGGTACGTATGAAGATCATTTTCACCCGAATATAAAACATCAAATCCTGTAAAAGCTACATTCTTTTCTAGAAACCTTCTGCCAACATATGTATAATTTGATATATTATTTGATACACCGAGTGTATCCGTTTTCGTTCGGTTAAAACTAAATTCATTTAGAATTTCCCACTTTTCACCAAAATAGGCAATTGAAGCGTTAAGCATCTGAAAATCTAGAGGTCCGGAATACATGTTCATTTCATGCTCGCCACCACCATGACTATGAGCTGCCATTGATGCATCATCCATTGAAGTAAGATAACCACTGAACCCAAATCTCATTTCATCGGTAGGCTTCCAATGAACAGCGGCAGTAATGGATGTCTCCTTAAAAACATTGTGTATATCTTCAGAGCCCATTCCGCTGCCTATTAAAAGATCATAACCAAAATTGTTTTTACCAATATTTTGTCCTTGTAATCGCATCCCAAAAGTATGAACCGGAATCCACTTCGAAAACATTAAAGGACGATCAATGGTCGGGAAGAACAATCTTGCATGATAATATACGTCATTCCAATAATTGACAGGCGTATGAAATTTCCCCATAATTAGCGAATGATTCTTGTAATAATTATACTTCAATCTGAGCCTTTCAATATTTAATCTGTAATTGCCATGACCAGCGTAATTTAAAGTAATCTCTCCTAAAAACGAGAAATTATCATTGAACTTGGCATTGATAAATAACTCCTGTTCTCCCAAACTGAAATTGGAATACGTGGTATCTGAGAAAACAGATTCAAAATTAATGTGCCCATAAGCATTGAGTCTTGCACTCATTTGGGAGTGCAAACTATTGGAAAAAACAAGTAGAAAGAAGGACCAAATAATTGGTTTAACTATTTGATTTCCAAAAATATTTTTATTTTGTTTCATTATAATAATTTATCAGTTTTTGTATGAATTAACTACGAAATTGATTTGGTATCGATTAATTTAACAATTGCATCTCGAAGAACTTCTTCGTCCCATGGTTTTTCAATAAACTTCTCTAATAGATTATCTTTTTCAAGTTCACTAACCTGAGTAGAATTTGCTTGTCCAGATAACATTAGACAATTCAAATCTTTATACTTTGATTTAATTTTCCTTATCAGTTCTGCTCCGGTCATCTCAGGCATTTGATAATCTACCAAAACAAAAATGATATCAATGTCCTCATCAATCAGTATGTCAATATCTGACAATGCATCATTTGGATTCGTGTAAAACTCGATGAGTATACTCTTGTTATTTAAAATCTTATCCAATTGGAACGCCAAGACTTGCAATATCATTGGATCATCATCTACACAAATGACTGCATATCTTAATTCTTTCATTTTTCTTTTTTAAATGTTATTATAAATTGTGTCCTTTTTTCATTAGAATTAACCAAAACCTTTGCATTGTGCAACTCTAATACATTTTTCACAATACTCAAGCCAAGCCCCGAACCACTTAAGTGTGCTTTTGTGGTGTAAAACTTCTCAAATATTTTTTCAATTTGATTACTTGGGATTATTGGACCATTATTTTCTACAATTATTGATTTCGCTTTAGTATTCTTTACTGAATATACACTCAATTTCTTGACTCCTGTCATTTCCACCATACATTCAATGGAATTTTTAATCAAATTTGACCATAATTGAAATAAACGAACATCATAACCCATTATAATCAAGCTTTGATTTACATCAAAATTAAGCTCAATATTGTTTTTTATGTTGTGACTAAAAATATTAAGGACCGTTTTTATATTATCATGTAAGTTCACCTTGCCCTTTTCTGTATTTCTTTTTTCACGAATAAATGATCTTAAATCTTGGACGACAAGCGAGGCTTTATCTCCAGAAGTCTCTATGGTATTTACAAATGAATAAATGATCTGAAAATCAAAAAGTAATTTTAAAAGATGATTTGTGTTGTCTGACTTAAGAATAAAATCAATGACCTCCTTTTCATCGGTTTCAATTCGATTCTTAACAAACATCATTGCAATATCGCCAATCTCTTCAGGCTTTAGACCAGATTGACTTTTTATTAAAAAATCTTCAAAGGCAACACTTTCTTTTCTAAACTGCAAACCTCCTACATATAAACCAAAGGTGTTTTTTTCGGCATATTTTAAAGCAAATTGCATTTCCTCAAATGAGCAATAACGCATGTTCTCTTTAAATATACTGTCTAACGTGTATTTAACATTTGAAACACCACTTTTTATAGCTCCCAAGGGAGTGTT
>Ga0115559_1003194_pt1 | contig 10257 bp, 10 predicted proteins | sample COGITO_mtgs_1105_3_FD_87281 | JGI IMG/M metagenome (GOLD analysis project Ga0115559, IMG submission 87281) | Pelagic marine microbial communities from North Sea - COGITO_mtgs_110506 | ecosystem: Environmental > Aquatic > Marine > Epipelagic | place: Germany:Helgoland, sampling site Kabeltonne... | reverse complement strand
TGTATCATGACGTAATTAACATCTTGGATCAAGACACAGTATCTGCCTGAAATTAAGACCTCTAAAAAACGTATGAAAGGAATTTAGGAGTTAATAAGCGAGCGCATCGGTTGCGTGGCTGAGAGCGTCGTTCACAGCCATGCGCCATGATGTGATGTCTGAGGCTGACTGTGCGGCGCTGCAATGTGAGATACCACGTGATGCATTCACAACTCCGCCTGTTAGCTTGCCCTGATTATCACGGATGAGACCGGCAAGGGCATCGGCTGCTGAGGCGCCTTGTGCGCCGTAGCCTGGGATAAGAAAGGGAGCTGTTGGCAGTTCTGTGCGCAAGGCGCGGGCTTCATCTGGTCCTGTTGCACCTGCCACGATGCCGATAGATGAAAACCCAGCCGCAGCATCTATATGGTCTGTTACAACAGGCGCAATAAGGCGGGCAAGATGGGCCCAGATAGGTGTGCCGCTTGCATCTAATTGCTGTAAATCGCGAGAGCCTGCATTGCTGGTGCGCGCCAGAATGAAAAGTCCGGCGCCAACCTTTGATGCCTGCGTAATAAACGGCATCAGGCTATCAAGGCCAAGATAGGGGTTGATGGTAACCGCATCAGACGGGAAAGGAGCATCAGGGCCAAGCCATGCTGATGCATAGGCTTCTGCTGTTGACCCAATATCACCGCGCTTGGCGTCCATGATAACAAGCAGGCCAGCTGCCCGCGCCTTGCGCGCTATCTGGGCTAATACCTGCATGCCGCCCGGTCCATGCTGCTCAAACAAAGCTGCCTGCGGTTTGACCGCCGGCACTTTGCCTGTTGCAGCTTCGATAAGCTCTGAGCAGAAAGCCTCTAGGTGAATAAGGGCTTCTGATGAGCCAGGGACAGCATCAGTGCCGCCAAATAGCGGGTGCATCAAACCAGGGTGTGGGTCGATGCCGACACATAAAACATTTCCTGTTTCGGTTATCTTGGCAGCAAGACGGGCCGCAAATGATGCAAGGGGCGGGCTCATATTAGGTAATGCCCAACGCTTCGCGATAGGTTGTGAGCAATGTGTCCTGTTCTGAGAGTAAGTCTCTATCCATGGCCCGCATTTTTACTATCTGGCGCATGATTTTTGGCTCAAAGCCTGATGCCTTGGCTTCATAATATATATCTTTAATGTCGGCCATAAGAGCGCGTTTTTCTTCTTCGAGACGCTCAACGCGTTCAATATATTGGCGTAGCTGATCTGCGCCAGCTGTCGGGCTAATATCCATGAGGCGAAAACTCCTTATCTGTATCTGTCATAGTGGTCAAATGAGTGGTTAGTCATGTTTGGTGTCAGCAAAAGCCTGTTTTTGTGCGGCGGTTGCTTCGGTTTGGTGTGCTGCGCGCCACTCGTCATAATCCATGCCATAAACATAAGCGCGCGCTTCTTGTTTGGAGAGCGCGATGCCTTTGGTGTCTGCAGCGTCTTGAACCCAGCGCGACAGGCAGTTCCGGCAAAACCCTGTTAGCGTCATCATATCGATATTCTGAACATCGGTCCGGCTTTGCAAATGGTCCCGTAATGCCCTGAAGGCAGCTGCTTGAAGTTCAATTTCTGTATCTGCATCAAACTGTGGAATGTCTGCCATGCTATTTATCCGTGCTAGAGTGATGGGCCGCAACCCTGTTTCAGGACATGTTTAACCATAAAGAACAGCTCCTGCCAAATGGCAATTTCCTCTATCGCAAGCAAGATTGTATCGTTGGGGGCTGTCATGGCTTTTAGCACAAAAACAAGAAGTATGAAAATCTTTGCCTCAGCTAACTTTTTAAGATAAAAACGATTTGGTAATGATTCCCCGTTAAGGACGCGATGTTATGGCAGAGCAGGATAAGCAGATTGTGCAGAGCGCATCGAAGTTTGAGCGCATCCGCAAAGCACATCAGAGCGAAGTTGCAGAAGATTATGTTGAGATGATAGCCGACCTTATCGATGAGACGGGGGAGGCGCGCGCTGTTGACCTTGCGGCGCGGTTTGGTGTGACAAGCCCAACAGTCAATGCCACTATTCAGCGGTTGCAGCGCGAAGGTCTTGTTATCTCAAAACCCTATCGGTCAATTTTCCTAACTGATAATGGCCGGGCGTTGGCAGAATCATCCAAACAGCGGCATGATGTTGTCCGCAATTTTCTCATTGAAATTGGGGTTGAGCCGTCTGTAGCCGAAGAAGATGCAGAGGGTGTTGAGCACCATGTCAGCCCTGAAACGCTCGAAAAATTCTCTGAGTTCTTAAAAAAATCAGGCCATTAAGATGCCTTGCCTACTCAACAACCCAGAAATCTATCGTCCGGTTTTTAGCAGCGCTTATAGGCGTTGATGATGTGGCTACGGGGCCCCGCGGATTGGCAAGGAACGCAGGCGGGCGCTCTGCTGTTCCGGTCATCACCAGAAGCGGGCGCGGCGTATCTTCTGCCACCGGGTATGAGCGCGCATAATGATTGCCAGCAAGGCTTGCATCACTGCCGGCTTGAAGATTAATGGCGATGCTAAATCTATCGCGCATCTCACGGAAATGCCACTGCATGAGAGCCGCCTCCGCACGGTGATGGGCAACAAGCGTACGCGCGCCTGTTTGGCTCATCACAGCCTGGGCGTCTTGTGCCAGAGCCTCCCAGCCACGCAACCGGCGAAGCGGGTCTGACTTCGGCGTGAGGATACCGAGGCTCCCCATGCCAAGGCAGATTGTTATGGCGCCTGATAGAATAAAATTAACACTGAGTGTTACGCCGGCAAGCCGCTTTGTTCTGGCGTGCCTGTCCAACAGCAGACGCGCAACAAGGATTGTGCCAGCCGGAAAGGCAGCAACAGCCCAGTTTGCATTTGCCTCTCGCAAGACAGCCTGAAGGCAGATTACACCCAGCACAGGAAGGGCAAACCAGCGAAGTAGCGTGAATTTCTGCCTATCCTTAGATGGAGCAGATACAAATCCCCCCAGAAGAAGGAGGAAGGCAAGAGGACCGAAGACAAAGAACTGAGCGCCGAGAAAGTGAAGCAGGTTCATAACAGATAGCTGGGCTCTATCGAGGTCAGCATTATCTCCGACATGAGCAACGGTAACAAAATCATTGCTCAGGTTGAAGATGATTGTCGGGCTGGCAAAAATAGCTGTGCAACAGGTAAAGACAAGAAATGCCATAAGCCGTGTTTTCGTGCGCCATTCACAGGAAAATAATAGCCATCCTGCAAACCCTGCCAGAAAATATAACCCGGCATATTTACCAAGGCTTGCCATGCCGATAAAAGCGCCCGCAGCTGCACTATATCGATAGAGCCTGTCGGGGTATGATTGTGCCACACACAGACAAGCAAGCGCAGCTGACCAGAATACAAGCATGACGCTGTCAGTTGACATAATAAAACTGCCTAGCCCGACGGCTGGTAGGCTGGCCCAGACAAGGGCTGTTAGCCGGCCTGTGCGTGCGTCAAATAATGCGCCCGCAGCTATCCAGAGCAGAGCGGCGGTGACAAGGTGAAGCACAGCACTAAGGCTTCGCACAGCAGCAGCAGAACTACCAAGCAACCAGTCTGAACCTGATAATAACCACGCAATAAGAGGCGGCTTCGAGTAATATCCTAACTGCGGTGTTTGCCCCCATAACCAATATTGTGCCTCATCAACGCCCAAATCGAGCGGTGAGACAAAAATGGCTATCATACGGATCACGAAAAGAATTGCCAGAATAAAGGCCGTCAGAAACGGTGTTGATAAGCCGCCCATAATACCCTTTCCTGTCTTCTTATATTAACCCAGCAAATGCCTGCACTCATGCACGCTAGACAGTCTAATGATACACATCATGTGTCAACAGCCAAGCAGGCTGCAAAGAGGGTGGCTGGGATGTTTTTTTTCGTCCAACAGATGAAGTTTTACGATCTTTCTACTATGTCTAGAACAAAGCCCGTCAGGGTGACCGCATTATGATACATGCAAGTTTGGATAAAAAAGGAAGTAAGGTGTATGTCTGCACAGGATGCCGCAACCGAAATTATAGATGAATTTTCGTTCTTTGATGATTGGGCAGATAGATATCAGCATCTGATTGACCAAGGACGCCGTCTTGGGCCTATTCGCGATGAATGGCGCAGTGAGACACACAAGCTAAAGGGCTGCCAGTCAACGGTCTATTTTGGCGCGTCACTTGATGAAGGCGGGTTGGTACAATTTTCAGCTGAATCAGATGCTGCGATTGTTCAGGGGCTGATTGCTTTGTTGCTGCGCGTCTATTCAGGGCGTACGCCACAGGATATTTTGGCAACAGATGCAAGCTTTCTTGCTGAGATTGGTCTTGATAAACATCTGTCGGCCACCCGTAAAAATGGCATGGCAAGTATGCTTGATGCGATTAAAATGTCAGCCCATGGTTATGCGGCGTAACAGACACGATACGCTCTTATGCATCTATAGCGCGGCAACATTTGTATCTGGCGTGCGCTCGGCGCGCGGTGTTTTGCCATAAATCTCGCGGTAGCATTTTGAAAAATGCGAGGCAGAAACAAACCCGCATGCGAGCGCGATTGATAGAATAGACATTGATGTTTGTCGCAATAGATGGCGCGCCCGCGCAAGCCTTAGATTGAGGTAGTAGCGCGTTGGCGTTGTCGACAGATATTTCCGGAAAAGGCGTTCTAGCTGGCGTGTTGACAGACTAGCCTTCTGTGCCAGTTCTGTCTGAGAGAGCGGCTCTTCCAAAAAATGCTCCATGAACCCGACAACAGCTAGTAATTTTGGATGCGACACCCCAAGCCGAGAGCGTAATTCCATGCGCTGTCTATCGCTTGGCTCGCGAATTCTGTCATGAATAAACTGGTCTGACACCTGAGCGGCAAGGGTTTGCCCGTGAACCTGAGAAATTAGATACAGAACCATATCAAGAGACGCTGTTCCGCCAGAGCAGGTGATTCGCGAATCATCAATTTCAAACAGCTCATTGGTGATATCGAGATGCGGAAATTCTTCGGCGAGTCCGTCAATATTCTCCCAATGGATGGTACATCTTCGCTCATCCAGCAATCCTGCTGCTGCCATCAGATAAGTGCCGGTGCATATAGCACCAACAATCGCACCATTTCTGTCAAGGCGCCGGATAACATTTAAGGTTTCCTTGGTTGATTGTGTCTTCACATCGAGTCCAGCACAGGCAAAGACAAGCCGGCAATCCTGCAGAAGCTCTGGCCCGCCGTCAGTACTCACAACAACCCCATTGGACGCGATGACCGTCTCACCTGTGGAGCTGGCAATCACCCATGAGAAAAGCTCGCATCCTGACATTCGGTTTGCTGACCGAAGCGGTTCAATAGCGCAGGAAAAGGCTACCATCGAAAAATTGGGGACTAAAAGAAAGCCAACTTTCAACGCTCCTGCACTTTTACTTGCATGGAGCATGTTGCGGATTTTCTCGTCTTTCATCATAGACTGCATTATGATTCTGCTCACACCTAGAAGACTATTTTAAACCATGGCGCAAAACTTCGAGCGCTAAAAGAAAAAAAATCCAAAAATAGACGGTTTTTTATCAATGCGTGTCGCCCTGTGGAAATGATGAGGCTGTGATTACGGGCTTGGTGGTTGTATCATGCTGTAAAAAGGCAGTTATTTTTTACCGTCCTTCTCGCAGTCATTAAATCTAGTATATGCCCGAACTTACACTACCAAAGCAGTAAGGCGCGGGCGAAACACTTATCAGGGGATCAGCTTAATGTCAGACATCGATATCGCACGGGCCGCACGTCCAAAACCAATTTCGGAAATTGGCGATGCGCTCTCCATTCCGGCATCTGCCCTGAAACCATATGGCCATGATAAGGCCAAGATTGATCTTGACTGGATTGCCGAACAGGAAGGCAAGCCAGACGCAAAGCTGGTTCTTGTTACCGCGATTAACCCGACACCAGCTGGCGAAGGCAAGACCACAACAACAGTTGGGCTTGGTGATGGTTTGAACGCGATTGGTGAGAAGGCGGTTATCTGTCTTCGTGAACCATCGCTTGGCCCATGCTTTGGGATGAAAGGCGGGGCGGCAGGCGGCGGTTATGCTCAGGTTATTCCGATGGAGGATATTAATCTGCATTTCACAGGCGATTTTCATGCCATCACCTCAGCCCATAATCTGTTATCAGCAATGCTGGATAACCATATTTATTGGGGCAATGAAGAACAGATCGACATCCGCCGGATTGTCTGGCGGCGTGTGCTTGATATGAATGATAGAGCGCTTCGCCAGAATGTTGTTAATCTTGGTGGTGTGGCAAACGGATTTCCGCGCGAAACCGGCTTTGATATTACGGTTGCCAGTGAAATTATGGCTATCTTGTGTCTGGCACTCAACCTTACAGACCTAAAAGACCGTCTTGGTAAGATTATCGTTGGCTATCGCCGTGATAAAACAGCTGTTACCTGCAGTGACATCAAGGCCGATGGTGCGATGACGGTGCTCTTAAAAGAAGCGATGCAGCCTAATCTGGTTCAGACGCTGGAAAATAATCCTGCCCTTATTCATGGCGGTCCATTTGCGAATATCGCACATGGCTGTAATTCTGTCATTGCAACGCGCGCTGCCCTTAAAATGGCAGATTATGTTGTTACAGAAGCTGGCTTTGGAGCGGATCTCGGCGCTGAAAAATTCTTTGATATTAAATGCCGTAAAGCAGGATTAACGCCGCATTGCGTTGTTCTTGTTGCAACAGTGCGGGCGCTCAAAATGAATGGTGGCTTAGCCAAGGATGAGCTGGGAAGTGAAAATCTTCCCGCCCTCGAAAAAGGGTGTGTAAACCTGCTTCGTCACATTGAAAATATCAAACAGTTCGGCGTTCCTGTGATTGTTGCTATCAATCATTTTGTGACAGACACAGATGCAGAAGTTGATGCAATCACGGCAGCAGTAGCTGAGGTTGGCGCAGAAGCAATAAGATGTGAGCACTGGGCAAAAGGGTCTGAGGGCACCATAGAACTTGCAACCCGTGTGAAAGAAATCTGTGAGGGTGATACAGCACAATTTGCGCCACTTTATAGCGATGATATGCCCTTATTTGATAAAATTAAGACAGTGGCAACACGCATCTATCGTGCAGATGATGTGGCAGCAGATAAGCGGATACGTGACCAGTTGCGTGAATGGGAAGCTGCTGGCTTTGGTCATCTGCCAGTCTGTATGGCAAAGACACAATATTCATTCTCAACAGACCCTAATTTGCGGGGCGCGCCAACAGGCCATATCGTGCCGGTAAGAGAAGTCAGATTATCGGCTGGTGCTGGGTTTATCGTAGTTATCTGCGGCGATATCATGACGATGCCGGGCCTACCAAGGGTGCCAGCGGCTGAAACAATTGGGCTTGATGAGATGGGCCAAATTCAGGGCCTCTTCTAACAAGCGTGACGATGCGGCATGCTGGCATAGGGCGCAGAACTCTGCTAGCGTGCCGACTATGATGAATAAGGCTGGTCACACCATTACCGAGCGTCAGGTTATAACATCTGCAGCAAATGCAGATGTTAAACTGCTGCGCTCTTTGCATGAACGCAAATTCCGAAAACAGACAGGATGGTTTCTGGCCGAAGGTCTGCGGATCTGTACTGAGGCCCTTGCACAAGACTTTGCCCCACAACGGCTTGTTTTCGCCGAAGGCCATGAACAGGATAGTCTGATTGCCCCGCTGATTGCGGCATGTAAGAAACAGGGCGGACGTGTGCTGTGCGTAAAGCCTGCCCTGCTTGAGCGGATTAGCCGCAAAGATAACCCACAAATGGTCATTGTCGCTTTCGATCAAAAATGGTCAGATATTGCCGAGGTCACACCACAACAGGATGCCTGCTGGATAGCCCTTGACCGCGTGCGCGATCCTGGAAATCTGGGCACCATCATGCGAACAGCTGATGCTGTTGGCGCGGTAGGCGTTATATTAATTGATGATTGTACAGACCCTTTCTCGCTCGAAGCTGTGCGGGCATCAATGGGGGCTGTCTTCAATGTAAAAATTGTCAAAGTGACAACAGCGGCCTTTACAAGCTTTGCCTCACACTGGCCAGCACAGATTATTGGTACCGCACTGCCGGCGTCTAAAGATTACCGGATGGCGGCATGGCAGCGCCCCTCTATTCTGCTGATGGGAAATGAGCAATCAGGATTAACAGACGAGCTTATCGATGTTGCCACGGATGTTATTCGCCTGCCGATGCGCGGTCAGTCAGATAGTCTCAATCTTGCTGTGGCTACCGGTATTTGTTTGTATGAGATGTATCGAGACTGCCCTGAATAGGCGACATCTTCTAGCTAGTTTCATGCCCTGACCAGCGGACATAAAGTGCCTGACCAATAGCGCGGCCTGCCTCCCGCTCTTCACGAATAGCAAGCTCGCCTGCCTGCAATATACCGCCCATACCAGCCAACGCATCGCCAACAGCAGACTGCACAGCAGACGTTGAGGTGCGAATAGCATAAATCGTTGCAATGAACAGCAGGGGCGTGTCCGAAAGTAACGCACGGCAGCCTGCCAGAAGGTCTGGTAAATGTTCTTCAAGCCGCCATACCTCGCCCTTGGGGCCGCGGCCATATTTGGGTGGGTCCAGCATGATGCCATCATAATGACGACCTCTTCGGATTTCGCGTTCGACAAATCGGCTGGCATCATCGGTGATAAACCGAATAGGGGCATCGCTTAACGCTGATAGGTCTCGATTTTCAAACGCCTGTGCAACCGCTTTTTTGCTGGCATCAAGATGGGTGACTTCAGCCCCTGCCTGAGCGGCATGCAGGCTGGCAAGGCCGGAATAAGCAAATAGGTTCAGCAGACGCGGCGCGCGCTGATGCCGGCTTCGAAATGCCTTAATCTGATCTGCTGTCCAGAGCCAGTGTGGCGATTGTTCGGGAAAAAAGCCAAGATGACGAAAGGGTGTTGGCTGGGCGACAAACCGCAAATCCTCATAGCTCATCTCCCAGCTTTCTGGCAGTGCTGGTGAAAGCTGCCAGCGGCCCCGTCCATCACTTGCCTCATCATTATCATCACTCCGGTCTGAGGCAAAAATACCATCAACATGTGACCATTCAGAGTCGTCAAGAAACGGCGCCCACAATGCTTGTGCTTCTGGGCGAATAAAACGGTATGGCCCAAATGCCTCTAGCTTGCGACCATGGCCACTATCCAGAAGGGTGTAGGCAGGCCAGTTTTCAGGAAATAATATATGATGAATAGGCGAAGAATTTATCATGATAACACGTAGTCTATCCTGTGTTTAGAGATGGTATGCTATTGGGCGGCTAAAATAGCGTCTATTGGCTGGTCGGCTGATACACCACAATAATGGATTTGATGCCACAGCCCCATAAATAAAAGCCGCCATGAGAGCATAGCAGTATTGCTGCCTGCGCTGGCAAGAACCTGATGAATATCTGAAGCAGATACGAGCGATTCAATCAGCGGCTGGCGGGCAAGAAGCGGGGCGATGATATCCGACTTTTCGGCTATCCAGTCACCAACCGGTACGCTAAAGCCACGTTTGCGCTGAAATGGTTCTGCTTCTGGCAGTTGTGTTTCTAGCCACTGCTTGAGCAGATATTTGCCCTGCCGCCCACGTATCTTTGCTGATGCGCGGAGGTGATAGCCGTAAGGTGACATTACCTTGTCAATAAAGGGGGTGCGCCCTTCCACACCGTAGCGCATCAGGCATCTATCAAGCTTTACCAGAAGATTATCTGGCAGCCATGTCTGGCTATCGACTCGTTGCAAGTGCCGCAGGGCCGATGAGGGACGTAGCAGCTTATCGGCAAAGGAGGGCGGGGGGAAGGCTATGCTGAGGGCGTGCTGGCGTTCCTGCAGGCCGGCTGCAATATCCTGGTGCAGAATGCCTGCCTTAAGCGCTGGGCCGGCCCGCATCAGAGGTTTTGCCCCAAGCAGCCTGCGGCCTGCGCGATAGCGCCCATAACCGGCAAAAAATTCATCCCCGCCTTCGCCAGATAAAACGACTTTGACATCGCGTGATGCGCGTTCCGCAAGGCACAGGGTAGGCAGGATAGCATAATCAGCTGCCGGCTCATCACATGCGAGAGCTGCCAGACCAGCCTGTTGCCAGAACATCTCTCTATCATAGGTAATTTCGATAAATTCAGCGCCAGTCTTGCGGGCAATAAGACGCGCTTTTTCAGTTTCATCAGCAACCGTATGGCTATCAAAGCGCAAGCTATAGGCGGTGACGGCTGTATCGTTTAGGCGTGCCATCATGGCAAGCAAGGCGCTACTATCA
>Ga0115559_1003182_pt1 | contig 10274 bp, 8 predicted proteins | sample COGITO_mtgs_1105_3_FD_87281 | JGI IMG/M metagenome (GOLD analysis project Ga0115559, IMG submission 87281) | Pelagic marine microbial communities from North Sea - COGITO_mtgs_110506 | ecosystem: Environmental > Aquatic > Marine > Epipelagic | place: Germany:Helgoland, sampling site Kabeltonne... | reverse complement strand
TGTCCGGTTCTTCCTGGGACATGGTACAACACGACAGGCAGACCAACTGCGCAGACTGCTTGAACATGTGCTAGGTGGCCACTTGGATTCGGTTTGTTGTAGTAGGGAAAGACAACCAGTGCTGCATCGGCTCCCAGATCTTTGGCTTGTTGAACATTTGCAACGGTACTGCGTGTACTGTTTGTTCCACATCCTGCGATGACAGGACAAATCCCTTTGGCTTCGTCCACTGCAATCGAGATAAGTTCTGCCCATTCTCTATTTGTGAGAGTAGGGGTTTCTCCAGTGGTTCCACAAGGTACAAGTCCTTGTACTCCTGATCCAAGTTGTCTTTTGCAGAGTGTTCGAAATTTCTCTAGATCAACCACAACCTCTTCGGAGGTACTTTTGAAGGGGGTGACCAAAGCGGTATACACACCGTGTAAAAGTTTGTTCATAGAATCTCCAAGGGGTGACGCAGTGGTTTACAGTCGTTGTGTGTTTATGACCAGATCATTGATGTGGGATTGTGTGGTATGACTAGAATTTGATTATGGCGTTTAACTCTGCTCCATACGGATTTTCATCAAATCCACCACCCAACTCATCATCTGTGTAGTTGGTCAAGTAGCTTCCAAGAAACAGATATCCGAATTGTGCCCGAAGATGAAATTTATCGAGAGGGGTATAATTCAGATTTGCATTGACCTCTACTCCATAGTTTGTGTTGCCAGCTTCCGTTTCGGGAAGTTGTGCAGTTCTGGCAAAGAGCACTCTCAACTCTGGCTTGAAAGTATCACTGACATGATAACCAACACGAGGCTGTGCATAGAGTGCGTTGCTAATACCATTACCGACTCTAGCTGCACCATACTCTAGACCTTGATTTGCACTGCTGGCAACTGTTGGAGCCAGTGTAGGCATGATTTGGTCAAAAAGCATTAACGAAATGTCATAGTTTCGATCAAAGGTGAACTGTTTAAATTCTTTGTCGTCGATATCTGAATCTCCACTTGCATATCCAAGATTAAAGCCCACATCCAAATCATCCATTTTCAATTGTGCGTCTAAGACACCACCAAAAGCGAGTTGCTTGACCTCATCCAGCCCACCGGCCAGATCTCCAGAACCAAATTGTACACCCAACTCCAGTTCTGTTTTTAAGGCCCCCATGTCGGCGCCTATAAATCCATCAATGGTGTATTGATTGAAACTGGTTTCTGCAGAACGTTGATTTGCAAACACATTGTAGAGTCCACCCGTGACCCGTTCATCGGCATAGAATATACTAAAAGTTCCCGCAATAGATTCATCTGCTATCGTGCTAAAACCTTCATTTCTATATTCAATAGCCCCAAGCAAAAATACGGAATCTACTTGGTTGCTGTATTGAATCCGATCTGCTGTGTCACCAACAAATTGTGTGGGAAGGTCTCCAGAATTGAATATCATTCCCGATCCCCAATGTACTGGCATGCGACCAAAACGGATGAGTCCGATATCGCTGACAACTTCTCCATAAAGGCGAGAGACCATTAAATTGTTGAGTCCAGTATCTCCATCTGTGGTAGGGCGGAGAGAATCAGCAAACTCTAGATTGCTGTTGGACCAAGCAGGATCCTGATACGTGAAGGCCTCTGTACCGAACGGCTGAAAGTACAACATGTCCAATTGACTGTGCAGTCTAACATTTTGACTCAAAATCCATGAGGGCTTGATACTTCCCCAATGTTGAACAGTTTGAAGTCGATCAACGGCGTTGTCATTACTTGAAGACAAGGACAATGACTTGTAATAATGTGCCTGTGTTCTGTAGTGACCATCCCAAAATACGTCGACAGCTTCCGCAGTAGAAAACAGAGATGTCATAAGCAGTGCGAACATGAAAACCTCGAAAGAAGAGTCCTTTCATCCAAATGTAGGGCTCGGAATACAAAAATAGGTTCGTTTACCTAGCACACAGACACATGAATGGCAAGATGTGTTCCTTTGTGATCTGTTCAATGTTGGTTAAATGTGATACTCTAGTAGTAGCAATATTTGTGAGTAGATTGATTTGCGATACAGTTTTAGAAGGGGAAAATCAATGGTCGGTGTTAGTACAATTGCAGAGAGCATTCTTGACAATCCAGTTTTTGTAGGACTGTCTAAAACAGAGGCAGAAGAACTGGCTAGCCACTGTGATATTTTGGTGTTGCCAGCAGGGCGTGCTGTTTTTGAGCAAGGGTCATCCTCTCAAAGCATCTTTGTGTTGTTTAAAGGAACATTAAATGTGTCGGTTCGCGACATGGCAGGAAAAGAACATTTGGTTGGAAACATTCAAAAGGGCGATGTTTTCGGAGAAATGGGCGTTTTGGAAGCTCAGACTCGTTCTGCTACCACCATTACTGCTGAAGACTCGGTGTTGTTGAGAATTCCAGGCACAAGTTTTACAATGATGGTAAAGCAAGGACATCCAGCAATCCATAGGCTTTTGCAATGGGCAATTCGAAAAAGTTGCCATCGCTTGCGAGATTTAGACAGTCGTTTAGATGTATTGTTTGCTCAAGATAAGAATACGTCAAAGTAAGGAGAGGGCATGACACGGATGACCAGAGAAGATTTACATGATGCATTAAAAAAACTTGTGTTGTTTAACGCACTTGATGACCGAGGGTTAAGTGCACTGTCTGCAATTGTTCGCTTGGAAGAATATCAAGATTCAGACACTGTTATTCAACAAGGATCTCCAGCAAATGGTGTGTACATTTTGTTGGAAGGTACCATCAAAGTAAGTATGAAAACATCGACGGGAGCCATCGTTGTTTTAGACGAGTTGTCTCCAGGTAATGTCTTTGGAACCTTAGCAGCGATCGATCGAAAGCAGCGGGGAGCAAATTGTATTGCAATGAGTAGCGTTGTCGTTGGTCGAATTGCAATGTTGGATTTTCAGGATTTGATGTACGGATCATCTGCGTTGGCTTTGGGATTTCAGATTGTTATTTTGCGATCGATCTTTCAGGAGTTGCGGGAAACCAACTCTCAGTTATCTGAACTGAGTGCATTGCCTCATCTGCCCATAGTCTAAATAAGAAAGTACCTCACACTTTCAAATAGAACAATTCGTATTAATTACTCCTTTATCTTTGGTACCATGCGTCTTGGTGTCGTAGAGAACTGAAAATGTGATAACTTTTTACGTATATGGATTCGTCCATGAAAGTTAATCGATGAAGCACAATGGAAGGTACCATCATTATGGGACGTAAAAATCATCAAAAGGGTAAAACCAGAAGTTTCTCAAAAGATTCAGCCCCAGAGTTCAATCGTCGGAAGAAAAACAATGCATCCAATTCTTCAAAACCAGTAGTTCGTGCCCAAACGGGGCAAGTTGTGGTCAATGGATATTCCGAGCAATGGCTGAGGCAACAGTTTGATTGGGTGTACAGAAAAGAAGTGATGGCTGTTGGTGAGAATGTTCAATCAGGTTCCATTATTGAAATTGTGACGGTTCAAGGACAATCGATGGGCACTGGTGTATATGCGGATACCAGTGGAGAACAAGATGTGGTTGTTAGACGATTTTCGGAGCATGTGGAACCATTAGATTTGGAATTTTTTCAAAAACGGATTCAATCTGCAGTGAATCGAAGAAGCATAGAAAAAGGGACAAATGCTTGGCGTTTGATTCATTCTGAAAACGATGATCTCCCAGGATTCGTGGTGGATTGTTGGGGAGAAAGCATTTCTGTAACTCTCTCGTGTGCGTCTTTGAAAGTACTACTAGAACCATTTCTAGAGGCATTGGAACGAATATATCCTTATCAGAATGCTGTTGGTCATGTTCGACTCCCACACGGAAAGCAAGCCTATTTGGGTGTTCTCAAAGGAGCGTTCCCTGACCGATTTGTGGTAGAAGAGTTGGGGATTCAGTATTGGGTTCATCCACAGCTGAGCAAGGATGCTGGTTTGTTTTTAGACATGAGGGCGTTGCGTTCATGGTTGATTCAACAGGATTGGACTGGCAAGCGAATGCTCAATTTATTTTGTTATACCGGTGCCTTTTCTGTTTCCGCAGGGGTACATGGTGCCAAAGAAGTTGTGTCGGTTGACCTATCCACTTCTTATCTGGACAGGGCTCGAGAAAATTTTCGATTGAATTTATTGAATGTTGAAACTCATCAATTTATAGACTCCGATACCTTTGTGGCCTTAAATCGTTTTCGTAGAAAAGAAGAACTGTTTGATACCGTTTTGGCGGATCCACCTTCTTTTTCCCACTCGAGTCACGGTACATGGTCTGTACAAAAAGATCTTAAACGATTGGTGATCGCTTGTTTGAGGGTATTGAAACCTGGAGGAACGTTAATTATAGCGACCAACCATGGTAAAATGCCACCACGTGATTTTTCAAAGGCGATTTTGGATGCTGCACGAAAAGAGAAAAGACGATTGCGTTTGATGTTGAATTACGTCCCAGGAACAGATTTTCCAGCTGCCCTTCATTTCCCAGAGGCAAGATACCTAAAGTGCTGGGTGATGGAGGCATCGTGAGTCACCCAGTGAATCATGCAGCAAGTTTTCCTAAGATTACGCGAGAGCATTTGGGACACGACCGAGTTGTTTGGACGATTGATTCAGGGGTGTCAGGTCCTGTGTTGGGACTGACGGCCAATATTCATGGAGATGAATGTACAGGTCTGGTTGCCCTCAATCAGGTGTTGGAACAAGGGAGTCGTTTAAAAAAAGGAAAGATACGACTTTTCCCCTCCTTGAATCCAGAAGGGTTGATGGAATCGAAAAGAGAGTCTCCTCGATTGGGTAAAGATCTAAATCGGCTGTTTCCAAATTGTTTGGATCCAAACGCTGCAGTACATCCAGAATTGAGAAGTGTGTGGCGGGCACTTCAGGACCCTCCGTTGGATATGCTCATTGATATTCATTCGGATTCTGGGCTTGCGATGCCGTATGTGTTGTTGGATCGACAACTGTCTAGAAACATACGAGTGCTCAATCAGATGCAAGATATGGCAGAGGTGTTGGGGATTTATACAATGTGGGAGTACGTATCGACAAATTATCGTAGGTATCAACTTCAACGCACTTTATCTGGATCGGTATTGAATAGTCTACAAGTACCTTGTGTGACAATGGAAATTGGTCGAAGACGACATGTGGAATGGAAAGATGTACAGATTGCTTTATCCGCAATTGGGCGTTTGCTTGTAGAGCACTCAATGTGCACACTTGAAGACATAGATGCTATGGGTTGGAATCTATCCTCTCGGTCTAATATCGGCGGTGTATGGCGTAGAGAAAATGGACCCATTACACGAGAGGAAGGGCTGATCGTTCCAACGGTTGATTTGGGTACGATTGTACAAGAAGGTGAATCTATTGCCAAGATAGTAAATGCACAGGGTGTTACAAGAGACACTGTATGTGCAAAAGAAACATCTGTTGTGATTGCATTTCCAGATAAGGCATGGACAGAACGTTGGTTGTCGATTTGTACCATAGGTGTATTGGAGCGTTGAGTCGTTGTTTACCCAATGACTTCCTAATTTGAACCGTGTTGGTTCAGTGAATTGTTGTTCATAATTGTTTTTTAACGATAGAGTATATACACTGTCTACAATTGTGCACGAATCAATGGAGTAACAATGCAATACTGGATGATGATTTCGATGCTGGCTATGCTGGCTTGTGGAGATAAAGAAGAAGAAAATACGGCTCCAGACTTAGTGAATGGCGATGGTACAGAAACAGGATGTGGTGGAACGTCACCTGTCATTAATACATTGGTCTGTGAAAATACGGGAATCAAAACCCATCCAGATTATGGAGAGTTGCCCACATTTACGCTCAAGGCCAGTGTTTCTGATGACGACGGTGATTTGACTTATTACCAAATGTTTGTTGATATTGATGGAACATTGGATGGTGTTGAAGATGAGTCGGATACAGAACTCAATCCAGTTGAGGGTGCTGTCAATGATGAAGAGTGTGGTGTCTATGACGCCAACCTTTCGGTGACCATATTTTTAAAAAACGGGACAATGCCTGACTATGACACCGTATACGAATGGTATGTACGCGTCGCAGATGGACTGGGAAAAATGTCAGAACCGATGATGATAGAATGTCGAACACCTGACGAAAATGGTGACGGAGAACCGTAGAGAATTTCTTCTCTAGTCTTTCAGATGTAGAATGCACTCAAAAGGGCTATACTGATCCATAAGGTATAGAGGGAGTGTGATATGAAAAGTAGTTTAATCCGCAGTAGTGCTTTTGGTTTGTGTGCTGTTTTGATGGCCTGTGAAAGCAACGTAACGACAAAGGCACCCGTAGAAGACTCCGATGACATCATTATTCAAGATTTGGATGGTGATGGATATGAGGGAGATGAGGATTGTGATGATTCAGATGCCTCGATTAATATTGGTGCACTAGAAGTATGCGATGGTATCGACAACAATTGTGATGGTCAAGTCGACGAAGACGTGCAGTCGACATTCTTTGTGGATCTCGATGGTGATGGCTTTGGAAATGATGAAGAGTCAACATTGGCGTGCGATGCGCCAGATGGGTTTGTACCCAATGGAACAGACTGTAATGATGAAGATGAAACCATCTTTCCGAGTGCAGAAGAAATTTGCGACGGAATTGACAACGATTGCAATGATGCCGTAGACGATGGTTTGGGTATTGAACTGTATGTGGATGCTGACAACGATGGTTTTGGTGATGTAGACCAACCTGTAGATGGGTGTACAGACGAGATTGGATTGTCTTTTGTGTCAGGGGATTGTGATGATGAGGATCCATCGATTCATCCAGATGCTATAGAAGTGTGTGATGAGATTGACAACAATTGTGACCTCCAAATTGATGAGGGTGTTGCCAACCTTTATTATACGGATCAAGATGGAGATGGATTCGGAGATGCAAATGCTGCTGTACAATCGTGTACCCGTCCATCAGAAACTGTAGAAAATGACGGGGATTGTGACGATACCAATTCGGCGATATCACCTGCAGCATCTGAACTCTGCGATGGTGGCATAGACAATAACTGTGACGGTCTGATAGATGATGAAACGTCTGTAAACCTACTGACCTTCTATACGGATGCAGATGGTGATGGGTATGGAGATAGTAATACTCCCGTAGAGTCCTGTATTCAACCGTTGAATGCCGTAGAGAATGACGAAGATTGTGACGACACAGATTCAACACTGTCTCCGGAAACGATTTGGAGTGTCGACTTGGACGGGGATGGTTTTGGAGGCGTTCAAGCAACCTGCTTTACCTTGTTGATGGAAGACTCTTATGGTGACGGCTGGAATGGTGGTGCATTGGAGATATCTATTGATGGCGTACCAGTAGACTCAGGGTTGTTGGGTACATCCAATACGGAACAAACGGCAGGTCGATTCTATGTGCCCAGTGGTACTGAAATGAGCATTGCTTTTTGTGTAGCTGATGGACAGATGGAACTGACATATTTCGCTGATGCGTGGGAAACTGAGAATACCTATGTATTGATGGATACAGGTCTGTCTACCATATTCTCAGATGGACCGACACCTACGACTGGTAGTGTGTTTGTGCAAAGTAATTCTGCACCTGTGTTTGCACAGTCTTGTTTACCTCCTGTGAATGCGGCGACTGTGGGTGGTGATTGTAATGATGTCAACAGTATGGTCTATCCAGGTGCAACAGAAATCTGTGATTTGTTGGACAACGATTGTAATGGATGGGTAGACGGTAGTGATACGGGTATTGCCTATGCCAGTGATGAGTTGTATTTTGTAGATGATGATGGTGATGGATATGGGGATCCCAATGCTCCTGTAGAATCTTGTTCTTTTCCGAACAATACTGTCGTCAATGATCAAGATTGTGATGATACAGATGCTGCAATCAATCCAGATACGGTTTGGTATGTGGATTCTGATGCCGATGGCTTTGGTGGCACGATTAGCGCGATTGCCTGTCAGGCTCCGACAGGATATGTCACGACTTCAACAGATTGTGATGATATTGATGCATCTATCTATCCCAATGCCCCAGAATATTGCGACAGCATTGATCAAGACTGTGATGGAGATACACAAGATGCAAATTCTGTGGATGCGTTGACTTGGTATGTCGATTCTGACGAAGATGGCTTTGGAGATCCCAACGTACCAGTCTATGATTGCGTTCAGCCTACAGGAGCTGTTGATCTTGCCACCGACTGTGACGACACAGATGACTTGGTATTTCCACGATCTCATGAACCAGAAGTCCCTTTTGATGGTATTGATCAAGATTGTGATGGAGAGGATGTTTGTCGAGACTTGAACTGTGATGCTTGGCCCGATTTGGTGTTTGGAGGATATTACAGCAATGCTGGAGGGTACAACACCGATGGGTTTGTGTTTTACGGTTCTGAAAATGGTTATTCCAATTTGGATAGAGAAACCTTTCCCAGTGTTGGAACAACCAGTTCGGATACCGGTGACTTCAACGGGGATGGATATGTGGATGTCTTATTTACCTCGTATAGAGGGGCCAACAGTTACATTCAAGACAGTTTCATTCATTATGGTTCAGCCACGGGAATGGATCCTGTAGCCACAGAAGTAATGTCGACAGCCGGTTCCTTGAGAAGTTGTATTGCAGATCTCAATGATGATGGTTTTGATGATGTTGTACAGGCATCTCATTACAGTGGTTCTTCTTACACAACGGTGTCCTATATCTATTGGGGCTCGGTAAATGGGATTTCTGAGACGGACAGCACACCATTGGAAACTCAATCACCATACGATTGTGCCATTGAAGATATGAATCAAGATGGTCATCTGGATATCTACTTCCCAGCGTATGCCGGTACAAGAGAAGCGTATGTGTATTGGGGATCTGGAAGTGATGTGTATGATGATACCAATCGTACCTCGTTGCCGTATGCGGATTATACACTTCACGCGAATGTGGAGGATGTCAACTTGGATGGGTATCCAGATCTGTTGTTGGGTTCCTATTACAGTAGTGATGGTGTGTATTTGGGGAGTGCAAATGGATACAGCACAACCACTTTTGAGTCCTTCAATCAATCCTACGTCTATGATTTGGCAAGTGCTGATCTGAACAACGATGGTTTGTATGACTTGGTTACCTGTCAATATGCCAACAATGCTGGAAACTCCTACGATTCCAGTTCTGCCATTTATTGGAATGGGGTTTCAGGATTCAGCAATACGTTTATCACGTCCTTGCCAACGTACGGATGTCGTGATGTAGAAATTACCGATGCCAATCAAGATGGATATGAAGATATCGTGTTTGTCAGTCATGTCTCTGGCCCAACGAACAACTATTCTTACAATACAACATCGTACATTTACTATGGTTCGGCATCAGGCTACAGTGAGTACAACCGCGACTCCTTACAGAGTTATGGAAGTTTAGGGGCCAGCATTGCAGATTTGAATTTTGATGGATATCCTGATCTTGTATTGGCCAATTACCTCAACGCTTCCAACAACTACACTGTAGATTCTTACATTTATTGGGGTGGAACCAATGGGTATGCGGGCAATCGAACCAGTTTGGCAACGACAGGAGTGTGGGACAAACCGACAATTGTAGGGAATGTCGATTGACCATGATGGATCATGATCCACTGCAGCACTTAGTCTGAAAGCATCCAACGTTGCTCGACTCGATAGGTTGGACAGTCCGATATGACATGTACAAGACTGTCATTGAGTTTGAGACTCATTGGGCCCACATTGATGTACGTTGGATAAGCATCTTTGGGTTCGGGCCATGTAAAGTCATACCAAACTGTTACTGTTCGTTTATCACCAATGGTATCCAGAGTGATGTTGTAGGGGTTGAAGGCATAGGACAGTTTCATGTCTTCACGTTGTCGAAAACCACCGTATCGATATGTACCGTCCGATTTGTGTTGCAACTCTTTGAGGGTCTGTTGGATTTTTGGACTTTTCGCACGAATGTATCTAGAGTGTAAATGCAATGTACGTGAGTTTCCATTGATACATCGTCTGAGGATTCTACTGGCATAGGGAGCAATGGGCATGTATACCAGGGCACCTCCTCGATAGGTAGCCTGCATTAGCAATTTGTCCCGAGTCGTTATGGTATCGGTTTTGTAGTGATGAAAAACTTCTGAGTATCGTTTGTTGAGGTGCGATTCGACCTTTACACATCCGAGCAGAATAGACAACAACAGCATGGATCTCTCCAGATTAAAAGGCACCAACAGTTTGCAAAACCCAGTTTTTCAAGACGGTCAGTTG
>Ga0115559_1003174_pt1 | contig 10288 bp, 8 predicted proteins | sample COGITO_mtgs_1105_3_FD_87281 | JGI IMG/M metagenome (GOLD analysis project Ga0115559, IMG submission 87281) | Pelagic marine microbial communities from North Sea - COGITO_mtgs_110506 | ecosystem: Environmental > Aquatic > Marine > Epipelagic | place: Germany:Helgoland, sampling site Kabeltonne... | reverse complement strand
TCCCCATCGATAAGAATCGGGGATAAAGATGTCACTAGTTTTTGTAAATCTATCTCACCTCTCATAGATGATCCTGTTGGCCAGCATCGTTTGATAGCATTAATGGTACGCGACAAGCAATCGGTTAAGAAGAGATCGGGGCGGAGTAAAATTAAGGCTATATTTTACCCCGACCCTATTTATCTCTTTATCTTATTTTACCCCGACCCTATTTATCCCTATTTATCTCTATTTATCTTTATCCAAGTTTGGATCCGCCAATTGGGATGAGCAACCAGGAAAGCAGCGCGCAGTTTAGCGCGACGGTTATCCAGTAAACGAAGCGAAAAAACTGTTTCTTAGATTTATGGCGCAGTTTTTGTTGGGCGACCAAGGCGCCTGGCCAGCCCCCTACCAGTGATAATAAATGCAGGGTGCTTTCGCTTGTACGCCAAGTTCCCTTAGTCGCTGCTGATTTATCTATAGCGTACACGGTAAAAGTGATTATGCTCACCACCATGTAAAAAGCTAAAACTAAAGGGTCTATTTGGGTAGTCAATACAGAAACACCCATAATGGCGAAAAAAATATAGACTACGATCATCGACCATGACCCATCTGTTTTGTTTCGCGTCATATATTCACTGACCCTCCAAAAATATTGCTGTCATCCTACAGGGCCGACCTTGTCTATCGACGGAGATATTTCATGTTACTAGATGGTTGCTCTCGGGTCACCGACCGCGGTTACTGAAAGCTTTAATGTGAACAAAATTCTGCTACGGAAATCATCACAAGGAGGGTGAGAAGTGTCTACTGAACTAGTGATGATTCAGAGTGTTCGAGCAGCTTGCTGCGGAAAAACGCCTTCAACTGCATGTTAGGTGCCTACCAGTCTTGCCTTCGTCATAACCATTTATACATGACCAATGCATCAACATAACCCAGGCTAGGGTGATTAAACGCCTGTGGCAGTCTACCTACTGTTTCAAATCCGAGATTTCCCCACAGCCTGACCGCTCCCTCATTTGTAGCAGCAACGAAGTTGAATTGCATTGCTTTGTATCCCAGTTTCGTCGCTAACTCTTGCGAGTGTTCACACATGGAGCTAGCCAATCCGCGACCTCGAGCCTGCGAAGACACCATATAACCACAATTGCAAACATGGTCCCCGGGGCCTGCATTGTTGGTTTTGATGAAATAGGTTCCAAGGATGCTGCCTTTCTCCTCAAACACAAATGTTTTTCGAGGGTAGGTCATCCACTCCCATTGAGCTTGTTCTTCGTCAATGTCGGTCGGATATGCATAGGTCTCGCCTAGTCTTGCGATCTCTCGAAAGATCGGCCAGATGCCCTCCCAATCCGCTAATGCTGCTTCCCTGATATTCATTGCATATGTCTCGCGATGGCACCTAACACTCAGTTAAGTCACGTGGACGCTCTGGCGCCTGGGTCGCATAGGCAAGTGACAGGATGCCAGCGACCTTTCCCTCATCTTTAGTGCCATCTCATCGATGAGAATCTTCAACTTTATGCTGCTTGCTGTGCGAACACAACAGGTGGAAAATAGCTAAGTAAGCTATGCGGGTGAACCTGGTTGTAGTGCTTTCGCCATTGATTTCTTTCTACTCTTCCCTCGTCCAGCGATCTGAACCAGTTCGCGCTCAAGCATTCCTTGCAAAGCTTGCCGTTGAGGCTTTCGACGAACGCGTTCTGAGTGGGCTTTCCCGGTTGTATAAAGCCAAGCGTGATACCCGTCTCCTTCGATCAAAAGAAAATGGCTTTACTGGTGAACTCTGTACCGTTGATTTCTGATCGAAACGTGGTTGGCAAACCAGCGGCAGGCTACCTGCGGCAACGTGAACACAGCCCGTGAGTGTTTCGACAATATGCCATGGGTAACAACTGCGCCTTGCCGCAAAAAATTGCTTTGTGTGACGGCTACCTCGATAATGCGTAGCCGGAACTTTGAACGGTCATTTATCAACAAATTCACGGCTCGACAAATTCAAGGCTCGACAAATTCAATTCTCAACAAAAGGTAAGCAATCATGTTCAGTCATATTATGGTAGGTGCCAACGACGTCGCAGCAGCGAAGGTCTTTTATGATGCGGTTCTCGGCACATTGGGCCATGGGCCAGGCACGATCGACCCAGCGGGTCGTTGTTTTTACATTACCCCCACGGGTATTTTCTCCATCAGCAAGCCGATTAATGACGAGCCTGCGAGCCACGGTAACGGCAGCACCATCGGCTTTGTCGCCGCGGACCCGGCAACCGCTGATAAATGGCATGCTGCGGGCATCGCTAATGGCGGCACCACCTGCGAAGATCTACCAGGCGTGCGTGAAGGCGGTAGCGGCAAGATGTATCTTGCCTATTTGCGTGACCCTTCAGGCAACAAAATTTGTGCCCTGCACCGCATGGCATAAGATCTATTTAGCACAGCAGTCGTGCGCCTAACACGTGCGATTGCTGCGTTAGACTTCACGCATGCAATCTGCCGAACTTTATCTATTTGCCGGACTGCCTGGGTCGGGAAAGTCGACCATAACCCACGCTGTGGCTTAACAACCCGAATGTATGTACCTGCGAATTGACACCATCAAGCAAGCCCTGCGGGCTTTTCACGCAAACAATATCACCGGTGAGGGCCCTCATCTTGCTTATAGCATGGCCGCTGACAACCTGCGTTTGGGCAGGAACATTATCGCCGATCCCTGCAATCCGATTCAGCTAACGCGCAATGCCTGGCAACAGGTATTAGACTGGGAATAAGACTCCTGGACCTCAGACTGAATTATCATTAAGACCACGGGCCGCACTGTAACAGCCAGCGTTAACGAACTCCTCGAGAAACTCGATTCTTAATTAGGCGCTCGCCGCAAAACCGAATTGCCTCAAACACCAAGCTAGCTACCCGCCGCCATCTCGGCTAAACAGCCGGTTTGCCCACCCATCAAACCCGAAACAACTCCAGGTCCTCGTCGGTGGAGTGCGCGGTTAATAGCGAGATCAATACCAAAGACGGCAGGCCCACGAACCAACCTAGATAAGATGCCGCAAAACCCCAGGGCTCACCTAAGATAGTCCAGACAACGGCGGAACTGCCGCCGAGAATAATGCTCCAGAACGCGCCGGTCGCGGTGGTTCTCGGCCAAAACAATAGACCCAGCATCGGGAAGAATAAACCTGCTGCCCCAAAGGTATAGGCATATAAGATCAGATCTAGCACATTGGGCACCATGTAGGCGATGAAAATGGCCAGAACACCCAGCAGTAGCGTTGTCACACGGGCGACACTCATGAGTTTGGCTTTGGTGGCTTGCGGGTTAATGCGCTTGTGATAGATGTCGTTGGTAAAGATCGCCACAGGCCCTATTAAACAGGAATCGGCGGTGGACATGACGGCGGCGATATAAGCGGCGATGACAAACCCGGCAATGCCGGCGGGCAAGAGTGTCATGATCATCATGGGCGTCGCCAATTCCGGATCGCTAAGATCCGGCATGAGCATTCGCGCGAACATACCCACCAAGGTGCTGCCGATTGCGAACAGGGGCCATTCAATGGGTACACCGGTCAGCAAAAAGGCGCGGGTGGCGGTTTTTTCATCTCGGGCCGCGACGATGCGCTGCATGGCCGCGATGGAAATAAACCAGACGGGAAAAATCGCCAGGAACCAGCCCACCAGTTGCTTCCAACCAATGGCGGTGAAAGACAACATCGACTGAGTGGCATCAACGGCTGCGAAGTGGGCGACCATAGCACCCCAGCCACCGATCTTGTAAAACCCGATGGGTACCATTAAGAACAGAATACCGATCAACAACACAATCATTTGAAAGACGTCGGTATAGATCACGGCCTTTAACCCCCCCATGGCGGTATAGGCAAGGATGACGCCGCCAGCCACGACGATGGCTACCGTCAGGTCAAGGTCTAGCGTCACTTGCAGTAATTTGCCGCCGGCGATGACTTGCCCACCCACAAAGGAAAACCAAGCGAGACCGATGACCACCGCCGCCATAGTGCCCGTACGGGCATCAAATCGCGCCTCGAACAGATCGCCGGTAGTCAACCCACGAACGCGGTCTGACCAACGTTTAACTTTCGGGACCATTAAGAAAGACACCAACACTACGCTGAGCGCCGATATCGCTACCAGCCAGGAAGCCGACAGGCCGAGGGTAAAACCCAGACCACCCATGGCAATGCTAAAACCGCCACCCAGGTCGGTGGCCGCGGTACTGGCGGTGGTTTGTGCGAGCCCCATATCTCTGTCGGCGGCCAGAAAAGACTCCACTTCGTCTTCACCTTTGGCGGACCGCATCACCCGCAGGCCGATGATAAGCAAGATAGCGAAATAGCCACCAATGGCGATTAGATCAAGGTAATTCAACACAGACATCTCATGACAACGAATACCCGTTAACCTTAACCTGCACAAGGTGAACTCACCAGTCTTAGCTCGCTGGCATACGCCTGTGTGAAAGATCCGCATGAGCCAGTCCTGCATCAATCTAACCCTGCATCTGCAGGACTAGCGAGGATCATGGGGCTGTGGCGAGACTACAGCAGCGTGATATCCCTGGCGAGTCTAAGCCGACTCAGTCTCGGGTTGGGGTTCTTATTCACCGAAGAAAAATCTATTATGCAGCCCTAGCCTTGAATGTGAGTCTCACCCTATGGAACAGCCGGCAATCTGGCCTTTTTTACCCGGTTCGGAACCGGTCTACGTGACTCGTGCAGAAGGTGCCTACCTGTACCTGACAGATGGCAGAAAAATTCTCGATGCAGCCGGCGGCTGCATTGTGTCGAACATTGGCCATGGGGTTGTTGAAGTCGCCGACGCGGTCAGAGATGCACTGGTCAACTGTACCTTTATCATGCCACCTTGGCTGACCCCAGAACGTGAAGCGCTGGTGAATGAATTACGCGCGCATTGGCTGCCCCCTCACCTAACGAGAATTCATCTGGCGTCTGGCGGCTCTGAGGCGAATGAAGCCGCGATTAAAATGGCGATTCAGTACCACGCTGGTCTCGGCGCACCGCAGCGAACCGTGATTCTGACCCGTAGCATTTCCTATCACGGCACGACCATCACCACCGCCGCGGCTTCCGGCCACCCCGAGCGCAAGAAGGGACTCGAGGGCATACTGGCGACCTATCCACAGATACAAACGCCCTACCCCCTGCGTTGCCCCGTCGGGACTGATGACGCGCTGGCCGCGCAGTACTACCTGGACGACCTTGAGCAAACTATCGCAACCATCGGTGCTGACAATATCGCAGCCTTGATCGCCGAACCGCTCAACGGCTCAAGCGGCGGCGCCATCGCACCTCCAGCGGGTTACTGGGACGGCGTGCAATTGATTTTGAAGCAGCATGGTATTCTGCTGATCATGGATGAGGTGATGACTGGTTTTGGTCGTACCGGCCGGAGGTTCGGCTCAGACCACTATGGTATCAAGCCCGACTTGTTAGTGGCGGGAAAGGGTCTGGCGGGCGGCTACGCGCCCATTGCTGGCGTATTTGGTACCGACGCAGTGGCTGAGGCGATTGCCGCCGGCGGCTTTAGCGTCATGTTTCATACCTTCGGCGCCATGCCCCAAGCCTGTGCGGCGGCCACCAGTGTCTTGCAGATCCTGCGCCGCGACGACCTGATTGAACGCGCCAAAACCAGAGGCAATCAATTGAAAGCCGCCCTGATCGAGCGGTTGTCTCAACACCCGCGGGTCGCGGAGATTCGCGGCACGGGTCTGTTGATTGCCGTTGAGGTGGTCGCCGATCGCGAGACGCTGATCCCCTTCGATCAGTCGCTGCGGGTCACTGACCAGATCATCGGCCATGGCATGAGCCAGGGTGTGTTCTTCTATCCCGGTGGTACAGGCGAGATCCGAGATATTATCTGCATGGGACCGGCTTTTATCATTGATGATGACGACATCCAATTGACTGTCGATGCGCTGAGTTATGCACTCGACGCCCTGATTGATCTGGAAAACCCTGTGACCTAACCTGCTTGGAATGGTGCTTGCGCTTTACTCGGCATCGGCTATCCACTCGACGATAGTCAATGGTCGCGAATAGTCGGTCGCTTGGGTGAGCCGCTGCCGGCAGGCGAGTAATTCTGCTTAAGCGGTCAAGCCGCGATAAACCTTCGACAGCTCACCGGGCAAGTCGTTGATATCCTGGATCACCATATATTGCTGGTCAGGGCACATCTCTCGCAGATAATCATGGCCAGAGGGATCCACAGTCAAACAGAATGCCGAGATGCCTTGTTGGCGCGCCTCGGCCAATGCGCGGGTGGTGTCTTTGACGCCATACTCTCGACTGTTACGGTCTTTGCCGTAATCGAAATCCTGGGGGTAGCCGTCACTCAAAATAATCAACGCCTTGATGCGCGACTCGGTTTTAATCAATTGCTGAGTGGCGTGGCGTATTGCTGGCCCCATGCGCGTGCTGCGACAAGGTTTGATACCGCCAATTTTATCTTTGACCTTGCGATTGTAGGCTTCCGTAAAGTCCTTATGCACGAAGTACTCGACCTGTTCGCGGCCATAACCAGAAAAACCACAGATCGAATAATTATCCCCCAGGTCTTGCAGCGCTTCCGCCATCAAAATGGCTGCTTCTTTCTCCAAGTCGATAATGCGCTTGCGCTTGCCTGTTGCATTCGGCGGATTCGCAGCATAATAGTCACGCAGGTAATCCTCACTGTCGGGATTCACATAAATGGGTTCCACTACCTCGGCATCCGGATCTGGCACTGGGTCATCGGTGGAGGCGCTCATATCGAGCAGAAACAGTGCCGAGACGTCTCGAACCTTGCGCTGCTTCTGCACATAAATTCGTTCTTCAGGGCTCAAGCCGGCTTTGCGATCAACAATCGCCTCGATGGCTTTCTCTATATCCAGCTCTTCGCCATCCAGCTGGCCCCTGACCTTGGCCAGCATCTCGGGCCGCAGCATATTCAGCTGACGTCGAACCCGTGTTCCCAGACCCCGCAGTGATTGCAATGCCTCATCAACAAACTCGGGGTCTTCGTCAACTTCACGAATCTCAAATAGCGTGCACCAGCGACGCCGATAATCATTAATGACAAAATCCCACTCGTCGTAATGAAATTCCCGGGCACTTTGCGGCGCCGCCCTGCCTGCCAACAATGCCTTGAGCGTAGCCTCGTCTTCCAGCGCCGCCTCTTTTTTGGTCTGCTCACTGATCTCGTCAGGCTGACGATCCATTTCTTTGAGCAACATACCGGCGCCTTCCAGCTCCGCTTGCTTCATCTTATCGACGTCAACATCACCCGGATTGAGCATCATGCTCATACCCATCTTCTCGGCATCGTCGTCAACCAGATCCAGGTCATCGTCGGCAAGCAAGCCAAGCTGTAGATTGACACTGATGGTATCCGGCTCTATCACACCCCGAAAACTTACTTGCTGAGGCACTTCCAGCCAACAACTTGGCTCGTCTGCAGCCGGACTCAGACGGACGATCAACGCATAGCAATCTCGAACTGCCGCCATCGTGTTCCACACCGAAGCATCCACAACCCGCAGGGTTTGGGTCAATCTTCTAATCTCTGGCGCATCAGCAATCAGCGCCTGAGGCGCTTCATCGGCGGCTTCATCGGCGTCAAGGCCTGCGCGAACAATCGTCTCTAGGCATTGACCCGTGTCAGTGGCGGTGATGACAGTCTCACGCCGCGCCAGAGCATCGCCTTTCAGCCAGGTGAAATCACCGCCACTGCCTCGATAGGTATTGGTGACTTGCCAGTCGACTCGCGCGTCTTCAAGTAGCTGAAATAACAGTGACGCCAAGTTTGGGTTGTTGAAGCCTCGAAAATAGGCAGTAAACGCCAGGGGATTATTTTCAAATCGAAAATCAAATGTACCGAACTCATAAAAACCCAACTGATGCAGCAGTGCAACTTTGTAAAAACGAAAGTTTTGATCACGGCTCGCATAGTCACAGGCGAGTTCCGGCAAGACAATCACTGTGCCATCGGTGCCCGCCAGGATCTGCCCCTGCGCGTCAGGATCGCTACGACCCACTAGCCGCAGGCGCGCGCCGACGAAGGCCTCGGTATAGAACTGCAACAACCGCAGACAATCCTTGAGTTCCACCTGACCGCGCAACGCCGCCAAATGCTCTACTGAACTGGATGATTCAAGACCTAGATAGGCCATTGCCGCAGGATGCTGGCGAGCACCAAAGTCGAAAACTCCACTGAGCCAGGCATCCAGTATGCGCCAATCATTCATTGGTAGGTTAGGTACTGAGGCCACCAGTATCTCTGCCAGGCGCACATCATCCAGGCGCTCCAGTAACTGTAGAAGGTGCTCCCGCTCTTTGTTCGCCATCAATGGCAAACTAGACATCAAACCGTTGAGCCAGGTTGTGACGGGATAGTCACCGCCAGCATATTTCAACACCAGCAATGTCACTCGCGGCAGTTGATCTTTGGGCAGAATATGCGCGAGCTGCTCGTGGATGCGCAAATAATCGAAAGCGGCAGCTGACGACAAGCCATGCAACTGACCGATCGTGTGCCAAGATACCCTGGGGGCCGACTGAGTCAGGGCGATAAGCTGGAGAATATCCGCGCGCTCCTGAGTCACGACCGTCTCGGCAATATCGAGCCAGTGCGCCAGGTCTGTCTTGGTCTCGTGCAAGGCCACGGCGAAGGCTGTTTTGAAATAATCGGCAACCAGGTTGGCTGCGTGGGTATATTTAAGGGTCAGGATGTCACCGGTCTTCTCCACCGCTGCCAACTGGCTAGTGGCGCCATGCGCCAACAAAGACCCTACGCCTCGAAAATAGCTGACGCCAGGCTCAATGGAAAATCCCGACAGGGACAGCCCATAACGCCCAACCCCCAACAACCTGGCACTGCCACCTTCGGCCACCAGATCCATGGTCAAACTCATATAGAGGTTGGTTGATTCCCAGCCGTGCCAGCCCGAGCCCGCAATATCCAGACAGATGCTCGCCCAAGCTTCTAGCTCGGCGGCATGCACCTGCGGCTGCAACGTCGCCGAGACACTGTCAAAGACGGCGGCACAGGCCACATTGAGCTGCGCCAAGTCACCGCCGATCTGATTCATATCAGTCATCAAGCTGTTCCGGGAAAATCGTCGTCACCACCTCTTTGATGGCGCGCTGAACATCAACATCATCAGAGACTGCACGGCAAACGGCCACTTCACAAGCGCGCACGGGGGAAACGTTTTTGGCGATCAATTGTCCCGCATAAACCAGCAACCGGGTACTCACCCCTTCGTCAAAACCATGGTGCCGCAGATGTCTGACTTTGGCGCCAAGCAGCGCTAACTCTTGCGCTAATGCTGGTTCAACGCCGCTCTCATGGGCGATGATCTCAGCCTCATTGGCTTGATCAGGATAGTCAAAATCGATGGCAATAAAGCGCTGCCGGGTACTGGGCTTTAAGTCTTTCAAAACATTCTGATAGCCCGGATTATAGGAGATGACGAGCAAGAAGTTTTCATGAGCATCGAGAATAACCCCCATCTTTTCAACTGGCAGAATGCGCCGATGATCAGTCAATGAGTGGATCAACACGGTGGAATCTTTTCGCGCCTCAACGATCTCATCAAGATAACAGATTGCACCTTGTTTAACCGCTCGCGATAGCGGGCCATCCTGCCAGACAGTCTCATCGCCCTGGAGCAGGAACCGACCTACCAGATCAGTGGCGCTCAAATCTTCATGACAGGCCACGGTCTGCAGCGGCGTCTCAACCCGCAAACGATCGGCATTCGCCTGGTCGCCACGAAATAATCGGTGCGCCATATATTCGACAAATCGCGTCTTGCCGCAACCGGTGGGACCCTTCAACAACACGGGTAACCGTTGTTCGTAGGCGGCAAGAAAAATATCGACTTCATCTGCCAGCGGCAGATAATAAGGCATGTCGTTCGTGGCATCTACGCTTGGGGTATTGCTGTTGGCGTTCAGTCTGAATCCCTCCGTCAGGGGTTGAGTCTTTTTAGCGGTACTATTTACCGGCACTACTTACTCGTACTACTTACTCGTACTACTTACTCGTACTACTTACTCGTACTTCTTATCTCGTACTATTTACCCGTCCAGTTGGGTGATCGATTCTCTAGAAAGGCAGCGACCCCTTCTGCATAATCAGGCTGCTGCATCATGCTGCTGACTAACGCCTCACTGTCCGCCACAGCACTCGCCAAATCGCGATGCAGGTCTGTATAAATCTGGCGTTTGGTCTGCCGCAGCGACCCTGGCGAGACGGTATTTAGCATGGATCGCGC
>Ga0115559_1003172_pt1 | contig 10288 bp, 10 predicted proteins | sample COGITO_mtgs_1105_3_FD_87281 | JGI IMG/M metagenome (GOLD analysis project Ga0115559, IMG submission 87281) | Pelagic marine microbial communities from North Sea - COGITO_mtgs_110506 | ecosystem: Environmental > Aquatic > Marine > Epipelagic | place: Germany:Helgoland, sampling site Kabeltonne... | reverse complement strand
TTAAAACATTATTGATAAACAGCATCGTAAAACGTCCACTATTTTTAAGCTAAAAGCCTTTGCTATTTGTGGTTCAGCAGATTTATTGTATCGTCCTGAATAGAAACCTAATAAGGGAGTAATATTATGATTAAGCATCTGCTTATATCGGCTGCAATCGTCACAGCATCATTTGCTACGGCCTCTGCAGAAACAGTTAGATGGGCGCGGGCTGGTGATTCTATCACTATGGACCCACACGCCCAGAATGAAGGCCCAACGCATACCTTATCACACCAAATATATGATACTTTGCTGCACCGAGATATGGCTGGAGCTATTATTCCATCTTTGGCAACTGAGTGGGCGGCGTTAAGCGATAACCCAAATGTGTGGCGTTTTACACTGCGTAAAGGCGTTGTGTTTCACGATGGGTCTGACTTCACCTCTGAGGATGTCGTCTTCTCTCTTAACAGAGCGATGGCTGATGGCTCAGAAATGAAAGAATTGCTATCCTCAGTAAAAGAGGTTCGCGCAGTAGATAGCCATATTGTTGACGTTGAAACAAATGGCGCAAACCCTCTTTTGATTAATAATCTGACGAATATGTTCATGATGGATAAGGGCTGGTCAGAAGATAATAAAGTGACAACGCCTCATGATGTCGCAAAAGGTGAAACGAATTTTGCCACCATGAACACTAATGGCACTGGCGCCTTTATGCTTGTCAGTAGAGCGGTAGATGAAAAAACCATTCTCAAAGCCAACCCAAATTATTGGGGTAAAGATATATACCCAAATCAGGTGACAGAGATAATCTATACGCCGATTCAATCTTCAGCAACGCGTGTTGCTGCACTGCTATCAGGTGAAGTCGACATCATTCAAGATGTTCCAGTACAAGATCTTGGACGCGTTAGCGCTTCTGCAGATCTTCAGCTTGCAACAGCAGCGCAAAATCGTGTCATTTTCTTCGGTCTTGATACTGTTAATGGTCCTACGGCAAACTTAAAAGTACGTCAGGCCATGAACATCGCTATTAACCGTGATTCAATTAAGAAAATTGTTATGCGCGGCCAATCTGATCCCACAGGCGTTATTATGCCTCCGTTCGTAAATGGGTGGACCGAGGCGTTAAATCAGCATCCACAATATGACCTGAATAAAGCAAAAGCGCTTATGAAAGACGCTGGTTATAGTAATGGTTTTGATATCGTCCTGAATTGTCCAAATGACCGTTATGTTAATGACGAATCTATTTGTCAGGCAGCTGTTGGTATGATGGCCAAGATAGGAATCACTGTAACGTTAGATGCAAAACCTAAAGCACAGCATTTCCCAATTGCAAAAGGCGGCGAGGCTGATTTCTATATGCTTGGCTGGGGTGTCCCCACTTTCGACTCCCATTACATTTTTAATTACCTGGTACATTCACAAACTAACGACAGAGGGTCATGGAATCCGACAGGATATTCCAATGCTGACGTTGATGCCATGATTGTAAGCCTTGAGTCAGAAACTGATCTGACAAAACGGGATGATACTATTGCAAAAATTTGGGCTGCGGTTCAGGTCGCGCAAATGTATCTTCCGATCCATAATCAAGTCCTAAACTGGGGTATGAGAAAAGACATTATGTTTGATGTCCAGCCTGAAGACACACCACTTTTCCAATTCCTCACATTCAAGTAATTGGAACAACGTCAGCCAGCCTGCTTATGTGAGGCTGGCTGACGTTCTAAATCATCTGATATGACATTCATTATTTTAAATCGTCTTTTTCAAGCCGTTCTGGTGTTGCTTTTTGTTGCGCTGATTTCTTTTCTTATTTTTCGGTTTGTTGGCAATCCAGTAGAAAACCTCATGGGACAAGAAGCGACACTAGCGCAGCGTGCTGCCCTAGAAGAAGCTCTTGGCTTAAATGATCCTATTCATATCCAATATTTTGATTTCCTCTGGAAAGCGGTACGATTTGACTTTGGAAATTCTTATAGAGGCGCACTTCCTGTCGCTGAATTAATTGCATCTCGTTTGCCAGCAACATTAGAGTTGGCACTGACCTCAGCCCTCTTTGCCGTTATCTTTGGCGTCTTCATGGGAATTTATACTGCCATTAACCGTGGAAGTGTCATTACGAATTTTATTCTTTCATCATCTTTGATTGGCGTATCTCTGCCGACCTTCTTAATCGGAATACTCCTCATTTGGTTATTTTCAGTTGAATTAAATTGGCTGCCATCCTTCGGCCGCGGCGAGGTGGTTGATCTTGGCTGGTGGAAAACTGGGTTTCTGTCTGAGAGCGGGCTTAAATCTCTTGTCCTTCCCGCTATAACATTAGGCCTTTATCAGATGACCTTGATAATGAGGCTCACGCGATCAGAAATGTTAGAAGTCCTTCGGCAAGATTATATTCGTCTTGCCCGTGCGTTAGGTCTGACCAATAAAGCGGTATATTTTTTTCATGCCCTGCCAAATATTCTAATCCCCGTTATTACGATTGGCGGATTACAGCTTGGTTCGGTGATAGCGTTTGCAATCATAACTGAGACTGTTTTTCAATGGCCAGGCGTAGGGCTGTTATTCATCAATGCAGTCTATTTCGTCGATATACCGGTGATGAGCGCTTACTTGCTGCTCGTTGGATTTGCGTTTGTTTTGATAAATCTGATTGTAGATTTAAGCTATTTCTTCATTGACCCAAGGCTTCGGGACAGTGAATTGAAAGATGAGGCATAAAGAATGGAAAGGTTTTTTTGCTCAGACTTTTTCTATCATTTTCGTCATGCACCCGTTGCTATTGTCTCCTTTGTGACAATCATTTTAATTATATTAGCCGCAATTTTTGCAAACTTCATTGCCCCCACTAACCCGTTTGATCCCGCTAGTCTTAACCTCATGAACGGTTTTACGCCTCCATTAGAGGCAAATGAATTTACCGGAGAGCGTTTTTTATTAGGCACTGATGATCAGGGCCGTGACTTATTTTCTACTATTCTTTATGGACTTCGCATTTCGTTATTTGTGGGTCTGATGGCTGTTTTGCTTGCCATGGTAATGGGCGTTTTGCTGGGTCTAATCGCCGGCTTTTTAGGTGGCTGGATTGACTCCGTCATTATGCGCTTTGCAGATATTCAAATGACATTTCCCTCGATTCTGGTGGCAATGCTCATTTATGGCGTCGCCCGCGGTATTTTACCGCCTGAGGTTCGGTATGAAATGTCGATTGTCGTTTTAATTATTTCTATTGGCTTATCCGAATGGGTTCCTTTTGCACGAACCGTTAGAGGCTCTACGCTTGTGGAAAAAGAAAAAGAATATGTCACCGCAGCAAAGATGATCGGTCTCACTCGGCAACAAATTATGCTGCGGCATATACTGCCAAATGTATTGAGCCCAGTATTGGTAATTGCGACGATAACATTTGCTCTTGCAATAATCGCTGAGGCAACACTCTCTTTTCTGGGGGTAGGAGTGCCAAGCACAAAACCAAGTCTTGGAACCCTTATCCGTATTGGGCAGGATTTCTTATTTTCAGGTGAATGGTGGATACTCCTCTTTCCAGCAGTGACCCTACTTGCGCTCGCTTTATCAATTAATCTTTTTGGAGATTGGCTGCGCGATATTCTAAATCCTAAGCTGAAATGACCATAGACAGAACCATGATTGAACCCCTGCTCGAAATCAAAAATTTAAGTGTGTCACTTAAAAAGCGCGACAATATATCAGTGGCTGTCGATGATTTGTCACTTAACCTTTACCCTGGAGAAATTCTTGGGCTGGTGGGAGAATCTGGCGCTGGGAAATCAATGACAGGGTCAGCCATTTTGGGACTAATAGAATCCCCCCTCTATATTTCAGCCGGTACAATTAGCTTACAAGGTCGCTCAATCATCGAAGCCCCTGAAAATATTCGCGGCTCCCAGATTTCAATGATTTTTCAAGATCCCCTCGTTAGTCTGAACCCCCTTAAGACGATTGGGGAGCAGCTTATAAAGACAATAAAAACACATTTTAATATCTCGAAAGCCGAAGCACTAGACCGTAGCAAAAAACTTTTGAGCGACGTTGGCATTGACCCTGAACGGATAGAGGCATACCCGCATACCTTCTCCGGGGGAATGCGGCAGCGCGTTGTCATTGCGCTTGCACTTGCGCCAGAGCCCTCTGTCATTATCGCAGATGAGCCAACAACTGCTCTAGATGTCTCAGTTCAGGCACAAATTCTTAATCTGCTAAAGCAGCTTTGTACCGAACGGGGAACATCGATTATTTTAATCACGCATGACATGGGCGTTATATCTGAAACGACTGACCGTGTTGCAGTCTTATATTCAGGAAGACTTGTAGAGATTGGCAAAACGTCTGATGTTTTACAGCGCCCTCAACATCCTTATACTGCTGGCCTTGTTGCTTCTACGCCAAATATTGACCCAAGCTCTTTTGATAAAAAACTATTCCAAATTCCAGGCGCGATGCCTGATATTGACGATGTTCCAGATGGCTGCGCCTTTCATCCAAGGTGTGAGCATGCCCGTGATAAATGCCAAAAACACAGACCCCCACTCTTTGATGCGCGGGTCTCTTGCTGGTTGTCAGAAAAACCAGGAGGAACGTTGTGAGCTTTGTCACCGTTAACCAATTAACACGCCTATTTGATTTATCTGAACCATGGATTGTAAGGACAATAACAGGTCAAAAGAAACGGATTTTGACAGCCGTAGACTGTGTGAATTTTCAGATCGAAAAAGGTGAGACATATGCACTTGTCGGTGAAAGTGGTTCTGGCAAGTCAACAATCGCAAAAATGGTCGCTGGCTTACTCATGCCAACGAGTGGGTCTGTTATCATCGATAATAAAAATTTTAATGATGCTAACCTCGAAAAAGCATCGATGAATGCCTTAAGGCGAAAAACTCAAATGGTTTTTCAGTCACCCTATGCAAGTCTTAACCCTCGGTGGAAAATCAGAAATATTATTAACGAGCCGATAAAAGCCTTTGGCCTGATTAAAGATGAAAATGATCAACATAAACGTGTCATTGAGTTACTGGAGCAGGTGGGGTTGTCAGAGCGTGATATTAAGAAGTACCCACACGAATTTTCTGGCGGACAAAGACAACGTATCTCCATTGCTCGGGCCCTCGCGTCTGAACCTGAGATAATAATTTGCGATGAACCAACATCGGCCTTGGATGTTTCAGTGCAAGCTCAGGTTCTAAACTTGCTAAAAGACCTTCAGAAAAACTTTTCGCTTACCTATCTTTTCATTTCCCATGACCTTGCTGTTATTTCTACTATGGCCAATAACATAGGTGTCTTAAAGGAAGGCGTTCTGGTGGAACAGGCTACTCCGAATGACCTTTTCCATAAGCCCCAACATGATTACACGAAAATGTTGTTAGCCGCTGCGCCCACTCTGCAAAATAATTAAATGAGCCTCGCTAAAGATTTTTTTATCGCTTGCGGAAAATTAGCATTAAATTGACAACCCTCAAATTTCGCGCCATCCTTAGAGTCTAAAGGGGAAAAAAATGTGCGAAATATTTGCCGGACAAAATCCAAATAATTATGCTTTTGAAACACGCTCTGTTCGCCTCATGGGCCATGTAACGAGCGTGAAATTAGAAACAAAATTCTGGGAAGTTATTGAGGATATTGCTACTGCTCAAAATATGACACAGGCACAGTTTCTTACCCAACTTTATTCTGAAGCACTTGAGATTCATGGAGAGATTTCCAATTTTGCCTCACTGCTTCGATGCTGCTGTCTTATGTTTAAAAGTGGCAGTGTGGCATCAGCTGACCTCTTGCCTCTAGCAACTGCAAAAGCATCTTAGTGGTCGTAAGTTAGTTGTAGTACCGGTGTAATACCACCGGCAAAAAATGTCGTGCTAGCCTTTTGTCAGGGTAGGGAAAAAGCCGATATAATTCGGTAGCTTACCCGTAAATTTTGGGGGGGGAAGCATTGTGCAGTTTATAAGCACAATAAGGCATAAAAATCGTGTCTTAATATCGTCTTTTATTATGATAATGGCAGGTCTGATTGGGCCGGCAACCGCTATAGGGGCGCCTGCAGGCGATGCGCTTTACAAAAAGCAATGTGGTGCCTGCCATACAATCATCAAAGATGGTGGCCGCAGACAAGGCCCCAATCTCTATAATCTTATGGGGCGGACCGTCGGCAATCTTGATAAATTTAAGTATTCCAAAGACCTTGCTGCTAGCAATGATGTGTGGACGCCAGCGTTACTAGACCAATGGCTTACAAAGCCCAAAGCAGTCTATCCAAGCACATATATGCTGTACAAGCAGCCTGATGCTGCCATTCGCGCGGACCTTATTTCCTATATTTCAACCTTTAAAGACTGAGAGACAGACATGGCAAAAGCAATTCACATGATGGTTCGGGTACTGAACGAAGAAAAATCCGTTCATTTCTACAAAACAGCTTTCGATCTTGATATTGCGGACCGGTTTGAATTTGACGGATTTACATTAATATATCTGCGCAATTCGGAAAATGATTTTGAAGTTGAATTAACAATTAATCACGGCCGCACTGACCCCTACACGCATGGCGATGGTTATGGCCATATTGCCCTCGCGGTTGATGATGTCGATGCAGAATATGAGCGGTTTTCCGCCGCCGGCCTATCACCCACTGATGTTAAGGAATTCCACCGGGATGGTGCCTTAATGGCGAAGTTTTTCTTCGTTCAGGATCCCGACGGATACAAAATCGAAGTGCTTCAAAAGCACGGTCGATACGTGTAGCGGAGAGTATATGAAGGCAACTTTCCGCCTTAAGATAATAAAAAAGCTTTCATTATTAGGAGGAAACATCAATGAAAACTAAGAAAAAGGATTTAACCTTTTCGAGAAGAAGTCTTCTCGGCACTGCTGGTGCATCGCTCGTTGTCATGTCGATCAGTTCGACAGGTGTTATCACAGGCGGCAATGGTGCCTGGGCAGCAACAACTAAGGCATTGACGCCAGAGACATTTGCTACATTAGTTCAGATGTCACGTGACATTTATCCCCATGACCGCCTCACTGATGACTATTACGCGTTCGCCGTCTCGTCGTTTGACGAAGCTGCGGCTGGCGATGCTGGTCAGAAGGCGTTGTTTGAAGACGGCGTTACAGCGTTAAACAAAGCAGCAAACGATGCACATGGCATGCCTTACTCTGATGTTGGCTGGGAAGCTGACCGTGTTGCTATTCTGCGCGCAATGGAAAGCTCAGGCTTTTTCCAGAAGGTTCGGGGAAGCCTGATTACTGGCCTCTATAATAATAAACAGGTCTGGGAAAAATTCGCATATGAAGGCGAGTCCGCATCAAAAGGCGGATATCTGTATCGCGGATTCGATGACATTGACTGGCTAGACCAGGTTTAGGGGAGAGAAAAAATGGCGAATAAATATGATTTAACAGATGACAGTGTCGTTGTCGTTATCGGCTCTGGTGCTGGCGGCGGTATGGTTGGAACTGAACTTGCGCTCAAAGGCATTGATGTCGTGATGCTTGAGGCTGGTGGTCGTCACGAAATTGATGATTTCCAGAATGATGAGTGGGGAAGCTTTGGCCAGATTTCATGGCTTGATAAGCGGACAACATCTGGCAACTGGCGGATTGCCAAAGACTTTGCTGGTCTGCCATCTTGGATTGTGAAAGCTGTTGGCGGTTCGACAATTCACTGGGCAGGAGCGTCTCTGCGCTTTCAGGATCATGAATGGAAGGCCTTGACCAACTATGGTGCAGTTGCCGGAGCAAATCTTCTTGATTGGCCGATTACAGGCAAAGACCTTGCGCCATGGTATGACAAGGCTGAAAACCGGATGGGCGTCACGCGCACAAATGGTATTCCAGGCCTGCCAGGCAATAACAACTTCAAGGTATTTGAAGCTGGCGCCAAAAAGATGGGATATACGGAATGCCATACCGGTAATATGGCGATTAACAGTGAGCCACGTGACGGCCGCGGCGCTTGTCAGCAAATCGGTTTCTGTTTTCAGGGCTGTAAGTCCGGAGCAAAATGGTCAACGCTCTATTCAGAAATTCCAAAAGGCGAAGCTTCTGGCAAGCTTGAAGTTCGGCCCAATAGTCAGGTCCTGCGCATTGAGCATGATAAGACTGGTAAGGTCACAGGTGTTGTCTATGCTGATAAGGATGGCAACCAGCATCTGCAGAAAGCACGGGTTGTCTGTGTAGCAGGTAACTCGATTGAGAGCCCGCGCCTGTTGCTGAATTCTGCATCATCCATGTTCAGTGATGGTCTAGCAAACTCATCAGGTCAGGTTGGCAAAAACTATATGCGCCACATGACAGGCTCAATTTATGCCATCTTTGATAAGCCTGTGCATATGTATCGTGGCACTACGATGGCAGGGATCATCCAGGATGAATCACGTCATGACCCGTCACGCGGCTTTGTTGGTGGCTATGAGATGGAAACACTATCGATTGGCCTACCCTTTATGGCAGCCTTCCTTGACCCGGGTGCATGGGGCCGTGAATTCTCTACCGCAATGGATGGGTATGACCGGATGGCAGGTATGTGGCTTGTTGGTGAAGATATGCCGCAAGAACAAAACGGGGTTACCTTGCATGCAACCGAAAAAGACCAGTTTGGTCTGCCGGTCCCGAATGTTCACTTTGACGATCACCCGAATGATATCGCAATGCGCAACCATGCCTATAAACAGGGTGCGGCTGTATATGATGCGGTTGGTGCGGTACGCACAATGCCTACTCCGCCATATCCATCAACCCATAATCTGGGTACCAACCGGATGAGTGCAAAAGCGCGCGATGGTGTTGTTAATCAATGGGGTCAGACACATGATATCGATAATCTATTCATATCAGACGGTAGCCAGTTCACCACCGGTGCAGCTGAAAACCCAACCCTGACAATTGTGGCACTCGCCATGCGTCAGGCTGACTATATTGCAAAGCAAATGGGTAAAGGCAGCATCTAATCTGCTGATAAAAAACCTCTAAAAAAAAGAGCGTCTCTTACCACAGAGGCGCTCTTTTTTTATGAGATGGTGTTAGGCTTCAAGCAGCAGCATCTGTTAACTCACAAAGCATTCATCACCCTAGCAATAGCAACTCTGGGTGTGACGATTACTGCCCTACCAGACGCCTTTTAAGCTGTCTTTGGGGCTTGTGAGCGCCGGCGGCCGCCGGCGTTACCGCTACCGGCAGGACGCTGTTTTTGGCCGACTGCGCTGGCTGGTCTCCGTTTCTGATCACCACCTTTGTGCCGCCCGCCCTGTTCTCCTGATGGCTTGGCGCCGCGAGAGCCGCGCCCGCCGCCTGGTCCGCCAGACCGCCGAGGCGGCCGTGGCCCGCGTGGCTCTGGCGGAGGAACATCCTCATCTCTCACTTCTATGCCTTTGACAACAGAAATGCTGAGCTTGATAAGCTTCTCAATAGATTTAAGAAAGGCCCGTTCATCCGGAGCACAAAGCGAAATAGCATTGCCGGACGCCCCAGCGCGTGCTGTCCGTCCAATCCGGTGAACATAGTCTTCGGATACATTAGGCAGTTCAAAATTTATCACATGCGAGACAGCATCAACATCAATACCGCGCGCAGCAATGTCAGTTGCGACCAGCGCCTTAATCTCGCCTGCCTTGAAAGCGCCCAAGGCGCGTTGGCGTGCACCTTGTGATTTATTGCCGTGGATTGGCTCAGATGAAATGCCAGCCTTAGAGAGCGCAAGAGACACACGGTTTGCCCGGTGTTTGGTGCGCGTAAATACAATAGCAGATGTGACGGCTTCATCAGACAGCAGATGTATCAGCTGTAGTTGTTTATGGTTTTGCGGTGTAAAAATAACCGACTGGTCAATCCGGTCTACGGTTGTTGCTTGGGCTGTTACCGACACATTCACCGGCTTATGAAGCAGGTCGCCTGCAAGCGCAGAAACACTTTTGGGCATCGTTGCAGAGAAAAACAGCGTTTGACGCTTTCGCGGCAATTTTGCCACAATTTTCTTCACATCATGAATAAAGCCCATATCGAGCATTCTATCAGCTTCATCCAGCACAAAATATTCGATATGACCAAGATGACATAACCCCTGATTAACAAGGTCCAGAAGCCGGCCAGGTGTTGCAACAATCACATCAACGCCGCGTTTTAAAGCAGCAACTTGCGGGTTCTGACCAACACCGCCAAAAATCGATGTTTGTTTAAAGGCGATATGACTGCCATAGAGTTTGATTGAGTCAGCAATCCGAATCGCAAGCTCACGGGTTGGCGCCAGAATAAGGGCCCGCGGATGACGGGCTTTACTCTC
>Ga0115559_1003169_pt1 | contig 10291 bp, 9 predicted proteins | sample COGITO_mtgs_1105_3_FD_87281 | JGI IMG/M metagenome (GOLD analysis project Ga0115559, IMG submission 87281) | Pelagic marine microbial communities from North Sea - COGITO_mtgs_110506 | ecosystem: Environmental > Aquatic > Marine > Epipelagic | place: Germany:Helgoland, sampling site Kabeltonne... | reverse complement strand
CCGTCAGGCTTTCGCCCATTGCGGAAAATTCCCCACTGCTGCCTCCCGTAGGAGTCTGGGCCGTGTCTCAGTCCCAGTGTGGCTGATCGTCCTCTCAAACCAGCTACTGATCGTCGCCTTGGTGAGCCATTACCTCTCCAACTAGCTAATCAGACGCGAGCTCCTCCTTAGGCGAATACATTCTTTCACCTTGCGGCATATGAAGTATTAGCAACCGTTTCCAGCTGTTATCCTTCTCCTAAGGGCAGATTCTCACGTGTTACTCACCCGTCCGCCACTAGAATTAAAAATTCTCGTACGACTTGCATGTGTTAAGCATACCGCCAGCGTTCATCCTGAGCCAGGATCAAACTCTCCATGATATCCAGTATTATTTTTTACTTGTTAAATCTAACTTTCTGAAACTTAGAAAACTCTAAGCTCGGCGGATCTTTTAACTTCTCAATCCTGGAATAACATTAGCTTTTAATTTGTATGATTGTCAACCCTCCACAAATCCATTTTTATTTATTTTTCTTTTTTTAGAAAACTGGATTTAAAACTAGTTTTTTATTTTTAAATATGTTAAAATCCATTAAAAATCTAAGTTAATTAGGGATTCCTAAAGCTATATAAAGATACAATTATTTGTTTATTTTTCGAAAAAGACATAATTTCCTAAAACAAAGGGGGTACTATATCACAAATAAAAAAGCTTAAATAAAAGTGCTTTTTACTAAGATTCTTTTATTTATTTTTCTATCTAATATTAATTATGTAAATTCAATTAAATTTAATACGGAAAAAATTGGAGAATACAGTATTATCGTAATAGTAACACTTTAGAATAATGAGGAAAAAATATGATCAGTGATACTCAGATTTTTGTTGCTCTTATCTTAGCATTAGCTTCTTTAGTTCTTGCAATCCGATTAGGTCGAGCACTTTACTAAAATATCAAATTACTTAACAACTAACTTTGAAAAATAGATTCCAATATATATGTAATTTTCCAAATAGTTTTTGATTGTCAAAAATAAAAAAAATAAAAAAAACCATATGACAGCAGACTTAGTAAAAAAAAGTGAACGTCCTGTATTTCCTTTTACAGCTATAGTAGGACAAGAAGAAATGAAACTAACTCTTTCTTTAAACGTTATTGATCCAAAAATCGGTGGCGTTATTATTATGGGAGATAGAGGAACTGGAAAATCAACAACAATTCGAGCAATAACAGATATTTTACCTGAAATGGAGGTTGTTCAAGATGATCCATTTAACTCTCATCCTTCTGATTATGAATTAATGAGTGAAGAGATTCGTAACAAAGTAGAAAAAGGAGAATCTGTTTCGATTGCAAAGAAAAAAGTATCGATGATTGATCTACCGTTAGGTGCTACAGAAGACCGAGTTTGTGGAACAATTGATATAGAAAAAGCTTTAACAGAAGGTGTAAAAGCTTTTGAACCTGGATTGTTAGCAAAGGCTAATCGAGGTATTTTGTATGTAGATGAAGTTAATCTTCTAGATGATCATTTAGTAGATATCTTATTAGACTCGGCTGCCTCAGGGTGGAATACTGTTGAACGAGAGGGAATTTCTATCCGCCATCCCGCTAGATTTGTTCTGGTTGGATCGGGAAATCCAGAAGAAGGTGAACTGCGTCCTCAATTGTTAGATAGATTTGGAATGCACTCAGAGATTCGTACAGTTAGAGATCCTGAATTACGTGTGCAAATCGTTGAGCAACGTTCTGAATTTGATAAAAATCCTCAAGAATGTCTTACTCAATATAAGGCACAACAAGACCAGTTTAAAGAAGTGATAACAAAGGCTCAAGAACTTTTACCACAAGTAACTTTAGAATATGACTTAAGAGTAAAGATTTCACAAGTATGTGGTGAATTAGATGTAGATGGTTTAAGAGGCGATATAGTTACGAATAGAGCTGCTAAAGCCTACGCTGCATACAATGCTCGAACTAGTGTAACTGTAGAAGATATTCAAGCCGTTATAACGATGTGTCTACGTCATCGTTTACGTAAAGATCCTTTAGAAACTATAGATTCGGGTGACAAGGTCCAAAAAGTTTTTGAAGAAGTTTTTGCTGATGTCTTATAATTCTTAATTAATGTAATAGTTTGCTATACCGCAAAGGTGTGAGAGTATAGCAAACTATTTTTTTTCTAATTTTATACTAGGCTCAGTAGGATTCGAACCTACATTAGAGACTTAGAAGGTCACTGTCCTAATCCCTTAGACGATGAGCCCTAGAATTTGAATTATGTATATTTAATGGGCGGTACTGGATTTGAACCAGTGACCACCTGCTTGTAAGGCAGGCGCTCTACCGCTGAGCTAACCGCCCATCTAGCTAATACATTTGAATTAACTTCACTTGAAAATAGTCTAACATTTCTACTATTATTTATGCAACTTCTTTTTTCAAAAAAAATATTTATTTAAAATTAATTAAATAAATATAGATATTTTTTCCTTTAATACAGTTAATAAAAATGTATTTTAATTAATTCTTTTTTATCAAACTTCTAAGCTGGTGAAGGGACTTGAACCCGCAACCTACTGATTACAAATCAGTTGCTCTACCAATTGAGCTACACCAGCTTACAACCTATGAATATATATACCACAAAATCTTTATCATAGTAAAGTATTTTCTCGTTTATTATATTAAGTTATTATGTTTAAGGATATTTCTTCCCACTATTGTTTTTAACTTTTCTCATTAATTGAGATCTGGTTGATTTTTATCAAAAATAAAAAAAAAGTATCACGCAAATAATTTCACGGAGAATACAAAATGTCTCGATATAGAGGAGCAGTTTTAAGAATTGTTCGTAGATTAGGAGAGTTACCTGGTTTAACTCGTAAAACTACAAGAAGAACTTCAAGACCTGGGCAGCATGGTGATCAAAATAGAAAACCTTCTGAATATGCCATTCGTCTAGAAGAGAAACAAAAATTACGTTTTAACTATGGTTTAACTGAAAAGCAACTTTTACGATATGTAAAAGACGCAAAACGAATAAAAGGTTCTACTGGAGAGGCTTTATTACAATTATTAGAAATGCGCTTAGACAATATCGTATTTCGTTTAGGTATGGCCCCGACAATTCCAGCTGCTCGTCAAGTTGTTAATCATGGTCATATTTGTGTTAATGGTAAGCGAGTTTCAATTGCTAGCTACCAATGCCAAACAGGAGATGTAATTTCCGTGCGAAACAATCCTCGTTCAAAACAACTAGTTGAAGCTTATTTAGCTTTTCCTGGTTTAGCAAATGTACCAAGTCATTTAGATTTAAATAAATCTAACTTAATTGGTACTGTCAACGGAATTATTGAGCGTGATTGGGTTGCTCTTCAATTAAATGAGTTACTTATTGTGGAATATTATTCACGTAAAGGTTAATTCTCTCGAAAAAATATATGTAAATCTTTTTACCAAGAATTGTCTTCGCTTGGTAATGTATCAGATGTAAATAACCAAAGAACTCCTTTGTAAAATCTTTGAATAGATTTTAGCTTTGTTTTAGTATTATGTACTAAGTTCTCATTAAAGGTTAATTTTGGTTTATCTATGGTTTGTTTTTTTAATTTTTTAATATAGGAATATGACTCACTCGAGGGAATGAATCTTATGTTAGTGATCTTTTTTTCTGTAGTCTGTTGTAAGTCACTTAAATAATTTTCTAAGTTGTAAACTTCTAAATGTGGTTTTTTATTTACTTTTATATCTGTTTGATTTTTCTTTACTTCTTCTACATAAATTTTCCAAGCTCGGTCTGCATCCTCTTTGTTAAAAAAGATTAGTTGTTCTAATGATTTGGAAGCTTTAACAGATTGATTTTCTCCATAATTAATAATAATCTTTTCGTTTTTTTTTGTTTCCTTACTATATTTTTCACCATATAAAGGATGCATTATATAAACAGGTGTTCCTTTGAATGAATTGTGTGTGTATTGTTGTTTTGGATTTTTTCTACAATTTTTATCTTTTGAATAATCTTTTATTAATAAATTAATCTCTTTTAAATCCCCCACTAATTTTATTTGTGTTTTAGGTGGAGAAGTTTTATTGAGGTGGTAATAATTATCCAACCCTGACACTTTGATATCTATGCCATATTCTTCAACTCCTTTGGGATCTTGGGCACAAATTTCTTGTAAATACATTTCTGCATCTTCCTTATGCATAAAAAATAATCCCATATTTACAGGACCTTCGTCTTTACTCCATATAAAATTGTTAAAGTATTTTTCATACATCCAATCTGCAAAATTGATTGGTTTTAAACTTCTAGGAGATGCAATAACTATTTCTCCTAACCCATTAATTACAGAATAAACCGGAACCTTATGGAGTTTTTTTAGGATAAGTTTATCTTCTTTTGTTGGATATGCTGGTGATCTTGTATATCCTAATGGTGCAACTTTTTTTTGTTTTATTTCCAAAAATTGCTGTTTATTCTCAAAATTAATTTCAACAAATCCTGGTTTATCTACACTATTTTTCTCTTCGAGATTAATGTCGTCTCTTGATGGAATATCAACTTTTAGGTTTTTACCTTTGTATAAAAGATCTAAAAAAGTAGTTACAGGATCTTTTATATCTTGTTTTACTATGTTCGAATACAATTGTGGTACTTGAAAGTTATGATTGAATTTTTCTATAGTATTATTCATTTTAATTTTTCTTTCTTTTAGTTTTATAAAAGCTAATTTAACTTTTTAAATGAAGTTATTTTATCCCAATAATTTAAATAATTTTACTTTAGTTATATACAAAGATACTATACTTTTTTTTCCCAAGCTTTTTTTTTATAAATTGGTTCAAAATTTACGGTATCTCCCATTCTCTTTTTATGTAAGTTTCAGGAGAGCTTTTGTAACATATAAGTATTTTTTATTTATTATATAAGTAAAAAAATTACATGTTTTGCTTTTTTCCTGGTAACCTTGTTATAAGGCACAAGTTAATGAGTTATAACACTATATGTTTGCTATTAACTATCCAAGGATACAAATATTCTGAAAAATCAGTAATATTATAATCCAATTTTTTATTGACTATAACCTTCAAAGGAGAATCGTATGTCTCAATCCGTAGAATCACGGACTCGAATCAAAAACGAACGTTACGAATCAGGTGTTATCCCTTACGCAAAAATGGGTTACTGGGATGCTGACTATGTAATTAAGGAAACTGACGTACTAGCTATGTTCCGTATGACACCTCAAAAGGGTGTTGACCCTGTAGAGTGTGCAGCAGCTATCGCTGGTGAATCTTCTACTGCTACGTGGACAGTTGTATGGACAGACCTTTTAACAGCTTGTGACCTTTACAGAGCTAAAGCTTACAGAGTTGACCCTGTTCCAGGTGCTGCTGATCAATACTTCGCATACATCGCTTGAATTAGATTTATTCGAAGAAGGATCTCTTGCAAACTTAACTGCTTCTATCATTGGTAACGTTTTCGGTTTCAAAGCTGTTAACGCACTACGTTTAGAAGATATGCGTATGCCAATCGCTTACTTAAAGACTTTCCAAGGTCCAGCTACTGGTGTAATTGTAGAGCGTGAAAGACTTGATAAGTACGGCCGTCCTCTATTAGGTGCTACTGTTAAGCCTAAGTTAGGTTTATCTGGTAAGAACTATGGACGTGTTGTTTATGAAGGTCTAAAGGGTGGTCTTGATTTCCTTAAGGATGACGAGAACATTAACTCTCAACCATTCATGAGATGGAAAGAGCGTTTCTTATTTGGTATGGAAGGTGTTAACCGTGCTGTTGCAGCTTCTGGTGAAGTTAAAGGTCACTACTTTAACGTAACTGCTGGTACTATGGAAGAAATGTATGAGCGTTCTGAATTCGCTAAAGAAGTTGGTTCAGTTATTTGTATGATTGACCTTGTAATCGGTTATACAGCTATCCAAAGTATGGGTATTTGGGCTCGTAAGAACTCTATGATCTTACACTTACACCGTGCTGGTAACTCTACTTACTCTCGTCAAAAGACACACGGTATGAATTTCCGTGTTATCTGTAAGTGGATGCGTATGGCTGGTGTTGACCATATTCACGCTGGTACTGTTGTAGGTAAGTTAGAAGGTGACCCTCTAATGGTTAAAGGTTTCTACAACACTCTTTTAGAGTGTCAAACAGACGTTTGCCTTGTTCAAGGTTTATTCTTCGCTCAAGATTGGGCTGCTTTACCTAAGTGTTTACCAGTAGCTTCTGGTGGTATTCACTGTGGTCAAATGCACCAATTAATCAATTACTTAGGTGATGACTGTGTACTTCAATTCGGTGGTGGTACTATTGGTCACCCTGATGGTATTCAATCAGGTGCAACTGCAAACCGTGTTGCTCTAGAATCTATGGTTATTGCTCGTAACGAAGGTCGCGACTACATTTCTGAAGGTCCAGACATCTTACGTAACGCAGCTAAGAGCTGTACACCTCTACAAACTGCATTAGATCTATGGAAGGATATTACATTCAACTATGCTTCTACAGATACAGCTGACTTCGTAGAAACAGCTACTGCTAACAAGTAATTAATTTTACTAGCTTAGTAATTCTTAGTTCTTTATAAAAAACCTAGAGGAGTATTTAATAATGAGATTAACACAAGGTGCATTTTCTTTCCTTCCTGACTTAAGCGACGAGCAAATCGTTAAGCAAGTTCAATACGCTATCAACAGAAACTGGGCGATCAACGTTGAGTACACAGATGATCCACATCCTCGTAGCAGCTACTGGGAAATGTGGGGTCTTCCATTATTCGGTATCAAAGATGCTGCTGCAGTAATGTTTGAGATCAATTCTTGTCGTAAGGCTAAGCCTAACATGTACATTAAAGTTAACGCTTTTGACAACTCACGTGGTGTTGAAAGTTGTTCTTTATCGTTCATCGTTTCTAGACCGACTGCTAACGAACCTGGTTTCCAACTAATTCGTCAAGAAGTTCGTGATAGAGTTCAAAACTACAGCTTCCAAAGTTACGCTAGTACTCGTCCAGAGGGTGAGCGTTACTAATTCTTTAGTTTTAAGTCTGTAATTAGTAATAATTACAGACTTTTTCTATATTATTTTTTCCATTTAAATTTTTATGAATGATAATCAAAGACTCAATTTAAAAGAAGAATACAAAAAAAGAGAAATTCAAGAACTTTTAGACCAACTAGATAGAGATTTAGTAGGTCTAGTGCCAGTAAAAACTAGAATTAAAGAAATTTCGGCTCTTTTATTAGTTCATAGACTACGAAAAGCTTTAGGTTTAACATCTGCAAATCCTGGTATGCACATGTCTTTTACAGGTAGTCCAGGTACTGGAAAAACAACTGTGGCTTTAAAGATGGCTGACATTTTATTCCGTCTTGGGTATGTACGAAAAGGACATTTGGTTACGGTTACTCGTGATGATTTAGTTGGACAGTATATTGGACATACAGCTCCTAAAACAAAAGAAGTTCTAAAACGTGCAATGGGCGGAGTCCTATTTATTGATGAAGCATATTATCTTTATAAACCAGATAATGAAAGAGACTATGGTTCAGAAGCCATTGAAATTTTGTTACAAGTAATGGAGAATCAACGTGATGATTTAATTATCATTTTTGCTGGTTATAAAGATAGAATGGATAGTTTTTATGAATCAAATCCAGGTTTATCATCTCGAGTTGCCAATCACGTAGATTTTCCCGATTATTCTGCAGATGAATTGTTGACTATTGCTAAAATGATGCTTGAGGAACAACAGTATCGTTTGACTCCAGAATCAGAAACAGTTCTTTTAGATTATATAGTCTTAAGAAAAAAAGAACCGCACTTTGCCAATGCTCGTAGTGTTCGAAATGCTATTGACAGGGCAAGAATGCGTCAAGCCAACCGTATGTTTGGTGCAGGTAATCGTACTTTAACAAAAGCTGACTTAGTCACTCTAGAAGCAATTGATTTCTTAAAGAGTCGTCTTTTTCAAGGAGTAAAATAAATAAATCTATTTATTCTTAAATAAAATAGACTCGTACATATTTTTATGAATAAAAAAACTTTCTTTAATTATGTACGAGAATAAAAAATTGTATTATACTGTTTTTATCCGAGGAACCAAGGCGGTATAGCCAAGTGGTAAGGCCAGGGATTGCAAATCCTTTACCCCCAGTTCAAATCTGGGTGCCGCCTAAGTCTAAACAGCAGTAAATATTGGGAGTGTGGTGGAATGGTAGACACAACAGACTTAAAATCTGTTGATCTTTAGGTCGTGAGGGTTCAAGTCCCTCCACTCCCATAAATAAAAAAACTTTCTAGTGTTAGAAAGATCTTAAATATTCAGTGTTAACTTTTGATTCTCGAACTAGAGATATTTTTCCTGTTCTCGCTATTTCGCAGATTCCAAATTTTGTCAAAATTTGTTCAATAGCTACCATTTTGCCTGGATCACCTGTCACCTCAATAATCAGTGAATTTTCTGAAAAATCCACAACTTTTGCCCTAAAAATTTTTACAATTTCTAAAATTTCAGATCTACTTTCCGAGTTTGCATTTATTTTTATTAACATTAATTCCCGTTCAACTGAAGGTAAATTTGTAATATCTTGTACTTTTAAAATATTAACTAATTTATAAAGTTGTTTTGTTAATTGTTGGATAGTTCTTTCATCTGATGGTACAACCATTGTAATTCTTGAGATTCCCTCTTGTTCTGCAGGGCCTACTGCTAAACTATCAATGTTAAAGCTACGTCTTGCGAATAATCCGGCTATTCTAGTAAGTACTCCAGATTCATCTTCCACAAGTACCGATAAAGTATTTTTCATAAATAGTATAATTTAGATCGTTTTTTTTACACTTTTGTAGACACGTTATTTGAAACCTAATTAATTTTTTGTTTTGTATTAATTATATGCGTATTTGAATATTTTAGGTTGCATTTTTTTCCGCAGCAACCTTTTGTATTTTTTATTATTTAAAAAGTTTATATTTTATGCATCTGGCTGGGTTTGAACCAGCGGTGTCTTTTACAAGAAACGGATTATGAGTCCGGTGCCTTCGACCACTCGGCCACAAATGCAATTAATTTAGGTATGGAGCTGGTGGGAATTGAACCCACGTGCATTTAAGATCCTACAACATAATCTTTCACAAGTTTAGCTTTATTCTATATTTAAAGCAAATACTTTTTTAATTCAATTTTTTATGTGGGATATAGTTATGTATCCATTTTCTCCCAAAAAATTTGGATATCTGTTTGTGTTTACTAATATCTTGTGTAAATCTTTACACAAAATGTACAATCTTTATGCAATTGCTAATTTACGAGCAAAAGGTACAATGTTGTTTGCATTTATTTCTTCGAGTTTTATTTACAAGAATGACTCAATCTTGACTTGCATCATAATGTCATTTTCTCAAAAATGTCGATGCCATATCAGCCCCGATTTTTCCTAAGTTATATAATATATAACATAAAAATGTTTCTATTTCTACGTATTTTTTAAAGCCATCGTTTCTATGTAAGCTTTTTTATAAGCATGGCGGGAATTGAACCCACGACCACCAGGTCCGGAATCTGGTACTCTATCCACTGAGCTACATGCTCTTATTCTTCAATTTCTTTCCTTTATCCGTTATTATAAATTATATTGTATCTTTTATCTTTCAATTGAAATAGTCTCTAAAGCCAATACATTATATTTTTTTTTGTAATTTAAATCTAAATTCTTTAGAATATAGCCATTGTTAGCACACTTATAACATTGAATTGTTAAAATGTCATATAAGTTTCGTTTTCTTCTTGTTCGTGTAAGTTCTACTAATCCGATTTCTGAAAATTGAATAATTTTTGGCTGATTACTGTCTTTGTTTAAAAATTTATTGAAATAATTTAGTAAATAAAATTGATCTTTTTGTGACCCCATATCAATAAAATCTATAACAATAACCCCGCCAATATTTCTTAAAATTAATTGATTTGATATTTCCATGGCCGCTTCACAATTAATCCACAAAGTACTTTTTCCTATTCCTATTTTGTTCTTAAATCCGCCAGAATTGACATCAATTACTGTTAATGCTTCTGTTTTTTCTATTACGATGGATGCACCACTTTTTAATTTTATTTTTGCTCTTATAATTTTTTGAAAAATATTGTCTAAATTATAGTCTTTAGTGAGATTTTTCTTTTTTATATAGTATTCAATTCCTATACTTTTTTTTGTATTTTTCCATTGCATTAGTATATTATTGGTTACTAACGCTTCTTTCTTTGATTCTACTATAATCTTGTTTAT
>Ga0115559_1003165_pt1 | contig 10297 bp, 18 predicted proteins | sample COGITO_mtgs_1105_3_FD_87281 | JGI IMG/M metagenome (GOLD analysis project Ga0115559, IMG submission 87281) | Pelagic marine microbial communities from North Sea - COGITO_mtgs_110506 | ecosystem: Environmental > Aquatic > Marine > Epipelagic | place: Germany:Helgoland, sampling site Kabeltonne... | reverse complement strand
TTAACTCCTTAGCTTCATCAATTGAAGGTACTGCAATCAATATTGAGCGTCTATTGTACAACTCTTCTACCTTTTTTACTATTTTTGAAGAGATTTTCTGGTTTTTGTAAGCTTTTTTGATGGAAGAGTTGGAATATTCAGCCCCAGTAGTGTTATAAATCAAGTCTCCTGTGTTGAAATCATAGGATTGGTACTCTAATCTACTCCAAAACTCTAATTTTACCATCTCTTGTATTTGTGCAACGTAAATTATCTTCTTAAAGAAGTTACCTTTCTTAGAACGATTGGTCAACATCACTAATTTAGAGAAAGGTTTACCATCTGCACCCATATTTGTTTGTAATTTGAGAGGAGTAGCTGTTAAACCCAACGTATAAGTGATACTAGCACCCTTTAGGAACCTTCTTAACATACCATTTGGCTCTCTGGGGAACCTATCACACTCATCTATGATGACTTTTGTGATTCCATACTCTTTAAACTTCCATGCAACGTTAACAATCGAACCAATTGTAGCATAAGTTACATCACCAATCTCTTTTTCACCCATTGAGGCTGAATATATGGTAGCTTCACCACCTAAATTGATGAATTTTTCGTAATTTTGTTCCAATAATTCCTTTGAAGGTTGAATAACCAACACTTTTTCAGCTATTCCTTTAGCTATTTGAGCTATAACGATAGATTTACCAAATGCAGTAGGAGCAACGATGATAGAAGGAACTGGTTTCTTTTGTGAAAAGTACTCAATCCCCTTCTTAACAGGCTCTATTTGATTTTTTCTTAATGTTAACATTATCAATACTTATATATGTGTATATATAAATATACACTTTTACTAATATACGAAAAAAAATTGACATAGCAAAATAAAATAAATGTTAACTTTTTCCTAATTTTGTTTGGTTATTAAAAAATTTATTCGTATCTTAGTATCAAAATATGTTGAAGCGTTTTTCTTATTTTAGAATTATGTGATACCTATTTAAAGATTATCATCACGTTGATGGTAAGAGTTATAATAATTAGTTATATTTAATATGAACAAAAACAAACGTACAATTATGAAGCAATTTTTAATTGGGTTATTGATGGTGTTTACCACAATGACCGGCTACTCACAAATCTCTGGAACAGTGATTGATGAGGAAGCAAATCAACCCCTACCGGGAGCAACGGTAGTAATCAAAGGGACCCAAATAGGTACAACAACCGATTTTGATGGTCTCTTTTCTATTTCTGATGCTAAAGCAGGGGATATTTTAGTAATTACTTTTATTGGATTCGATGCCGCTGAAGAAGAGGCATATGATGGAATGGAAGTAGTTTTACAAACTGCGTTAAATCAATTAAGTGAAGTAGTAGTTACTTCTGGTGTAATTGATGTAGCGAAGGTAAGGGAAACTCCAGTAGCAGTTTCGGCAATCTCTGTATCAGAGATTACTCTAAAGACTGGTAACTTAGAATTTCCTGAGATTATGAACAAAACACCTGGTGTGTACGCTACTAAACAAGGTGGTGGATATGGTGATTCAAGAATCTCTCTTAGAGGTTTTGACCAAAGAAACACATCTTTCCTTATCAACGGACAACCCGTTAATGATATGGAAAATGGTTGGGTGTATTGGAGTAACTGGCAAGGTCTTACTGATGTTGCAAGTGGTATCCAAATCCAAAGAGGTTTAGGTGCCTCTAGATTAGCAGTACCTTCAGTTGGTGGAACTGTTTCTATTTTTACTAAAGCGGCTTCTAAAAGTCAAGGTGGTAAAGTACTTCAAATGATTGGTAACGATGGTTACAAAAAAACAGGAGTATCTTACAACACAGGTAAAAACGAAAAGGGATGGGCATCATCTTTCTTACTATCAAGATGGGAAGGAGATGGATATGTTTATAACACAAGTGGAGAAGGTTACACTTACTTCGCAGCAGTTGGTTACGCACCAGAAGGTTCAGCTCATGAGTTGAACTTTTCTTTTTTAGGGGCAGGTCAATGGCATCACCAAAGAGATGTATGGGTTTCTATTAGAGATTACCAAAACTTTGGTAGTGAAGGAATCGACCAACGTTGGAACTCTAATGGTGGTACTTTAAATGGAGAAGAATTCTCAATGAGAAGAAACTTCTATAACAAACCACTAGCAACTTTCAATTGGGATTGGGAAATTAATTCTAATCTTAAACTAGCTACATCATTATATGGTTCAGCTGGTAGAGGTGGTGGAACAGGTCCAAGAGGTAACAACTATCGTAATGGGGTATCTGATATCCTACCTTTCAGAAAGGATTTAACTGAACACTACTTAGAAAATGGTAGAGGTTCAAGAGATGCAAATGGCTTCATCGATTTCGATGCAGTTGTTGCTAACAACCAAGCAACTACCGAAGGATACACTGGTGATATCGGTGGATACGAAGGATTGTTAATTGGTTCTAATGGATTTAGAGATTCAAATGTAAATAGAGAAGTATTGGTAAGAAGAGCATCTATGAACTCACACAATTGGGTTGGTGGTATATCTAACTTAGAAGGTCAGTTTGGTAAATTTAAAACATCTATTGGTGTTGATTTAAGAAGCTATACTGGTTACCATTATAGAACTCTTAACCATTTGATGGGATTAGATGGATATTATTCAACTGGTAATAGAAACTCTGCAGGTCAGATTATCGAAACTACTATTGATGCATCTCCATTTAAGAACACAGGTTTAAATGGGCCTAAGATTGATTACTACAATGTAGGTAAAGTTGGTTGGCAAGGTTTAAATACTATGGTTGAATATGGTGGTGATAGATTAACCGCTGTTGTACAAGCCGGTCTTTCGAATCAAGCATTCCAAAGAATCGATTACTTTGACCAAGTTGGTAATCCAGAATCAGATGTTCAAAACCAAGGTGGTGGATATATAAAAGGTGGTGCTAACTTCAATATTGATGAGAAACAAAATATATTCTTTAATACAGGGTTTATTTCTCGTCAACCAAACTTTGGAGCAGTATTCCCTAATTATAGAAATGATATTAATCCCGATTTACAAAATGAAGAAATTACTTCATTCGAATTAGGATATGGTTTTATTGCTAATGATTTCTCATTCAATATCAACGCTTACACTACAACGTGGGGTAATCGTTTTGTACAAAGAAACTTATCTAACCAACAAGGTGTAGATGGTTCGGCTCAATTTAAGAACATTGATGTTGTACATAATGGTATCGAATTTGAAGGGAAATATAGATTATCTAACTCTACTAAATTTAAAGGTATGTTATCAATCGGAGATTGGAGATATACTAAAGATTTCGATGCAGAGTTATTTGATGATAACCAACAATCAATTGGTACAGGTACTCTTTACCTAAAAGATGCTAAAGTTGGTGATGCAGCACAATTTACTGCTAATATTGGTGTAGACCAAAGAATCACTAAGAACATCTCTATGGATTTAGATTATAGATTCGTTGATGGACTTTATGCTGATTACTCTATTACTGATTCAGAGTTTACAAACCCTGATAACAATGGAGCACTTAAACTTCCTTCTTATGGATTGTTTGATTTAGGTGTTACTGGTAAGATTGGTAATGGCTGGACTATTAGAGCAAACATTAATAACCTATTAGATGAAACATATATTGCAGAATCAAATTCAAACATTCATGCAACTGATGCTTCAACTACTTGGAATGGTGTTGATACTAGAAACTCAGTATGGTTCGGATTTGGTAGAACTTGGAACGCAAGTTTAACTTATAGATTCTAAGAATATCAAATTGATATAAATTAAAGGGGATTCCGAAAAGGTTTCCCCTTTTTTTATGTAATAAAAAGATAATATTCTCTTAACATTAGAATTATATTAATCGGTATATATTATAAGATAAACAAATGTTAATATAAATTATGGAATACTTACCATTATTAGGTTTTTTACTTGCAGGATATGCAGTAATCGCAAACGATTCATTACAAACTTTAGGAACATGGTTAAACTCAAACAAAGATATTAAATGGTATTATCTTTGGGGATTCGCATCAATCATATTGATGTTTGTTGTTTTCAACGGACAATATATGGGAGATGTATCTTATGGTAGATTAGATAAGATACCTTACATAGAACCATCTATATGGCATGTTCTTGCACCATTAGCATTATTAATCTTAACAAGAAAAGGAATACCAGTATCTACATCCTTCTTAGTTCTATCAGCATTCGCATCAACCTTTGTGATGGAAAAGATGTTAGTAAAGAGTTTCTTAGGATATGGAGTTGCTGCTGTAACTGCATACGTTGTATGGTTTGTTGTATCTAAATTTATCGATGAGAAAACCAAACCCAATCCAAAGTATGATAAGGTATGGAGAGTTGGACAATGGTTATCTACGGGATTCCTATGGACTCAATGGTTACAACATGACCATGCAAACATAGCAGTATTCTTACCAAGAGAACATACTTGGTTTGAAACTTCATTAATCGTAGTATTCTATTTAGTAGTATTGGGATATGTTTTTAAGAGTGGAGGAGGTAAGATTCAAAAACTTATTATAAGTAAAACATCAACTAAATTTATTCGTTCAGCAACTATTATTGATTTAATATATGCTTTCCTCTTATTGTACTTCAAACAATACAACAATATTCCAATGAGTACTACATTTGTTTTTGTGGGAATGTTGGCAGGAAGGGAATTAGCTCTAAACTCATATAACCTAAAAAAGAATCAGCTTAAAAAAGTATTCCCATTGATTGGTAAAGACTTCCTTAAACTGATGTTTGGTATTGGTGTAAGTTTAGTATTAGTTCTTCTAATACAACACTTTGCTAATTAAGATAATCTATTTAACTTATAGTGAGTAGTTCTAAGTAAAGTATCTATATCATCATAGATATTATTTAAGAAACCATCTTGAGGAAGTTTCTCTCTCTTTAGTTCACAATATCTAGCTATCTTTTCGATGTAACTAGCAACATCACCTTCATCTTTAATATCATCCAATGTACCAATCATTTTATAATTGGTAAGGATATCGTATTTACCTTGATAAGCTTCTACAAGAGAATCAATCAAATCAATGATTCCTTCATAGTATTCTTGTAATGCTACATGCTTAGCATATGATGATGTTTGTAAGTGAAAAATGTGAGCTTGATTTCTACTCTGCATTAGAGTACCAATGTATTCGTTCATAATAACTTTTTATTTAAGTTTTTTTACTATAAAATCTATATCTATTTGGATACCATAACCAGCACCTTTAAAATCATATAATGGAAGAAACTTTATTTTAGTTTTCTTTTCAGCATACTTAACTAATTGTTCAGTTACGTTGATATCACCCAAACTATCTATCTTATCTAAATCAACTGATTTTCTTGGTATGAATTGAAATACATTATGTAATTTACCATACACTAAAAAATCCGTTATTTCTGATAATGAATCCGCATCTCTATCATTAGATTGTAATAATATCTTTCCTTCTTTAAGTATGTCTGTAAGTTTTATCATTAGTTTTGTATATGTTTATAAATATAAAAAATTTAAGAATAAAGGGATTCATACCACTTCTTATATGAATCACACACCAATCCATCGATATGCCTATTATCAAAATGGATGATATCTCCTAAGTGAAGTTCCCATCTATCTACCATCTTAACATCGGTTACTTCTACTACCATATGTGTTGGATTCTTATGATAAGCATATTGGAAGAATATCCATTTAATCTCTTTACCAAATAACCTTCTATTCCAATAATCGGTTCTATCTCTATATTCGATTACCTTATCACCTTTAGCGATTCTTTCGAAAGGGTCTTTCATTAAGACTAAATGTAAACATTCTTTACCTTCCCAAATCATAGTTTATCCAAATATGTATAATCCGTATCCAATCAATAGATTTAAATTGATTACTACTAAGTTCCATTGTTTCGCTAACCAAACTTGTGGTAAAGATAATACGGCTCCACATAAGTAAGTGTACGCTCCTATATTATCGTAAGGTAGTAAGTAAGGAGACATCATAATAAATGCACTCCCCATATAACCCATTCTATTTCCGATTCTCTCAGCAGCAGTTAACCTTCTACTAAAGACAGCCCATTCTCCGATTCTTCTAGCTATTGTTTTTTTAATCGGTTTTTTCCTTTTACTCATATAACCCTTATTGTTGTTTGGGAGCCCGATGGTTCCCTATGTCTTTTTAAAATTTTTTACTCGGTGTCGGTCAAAAAAGAATTTTCGTCGTCGTTATTAGATTCTCTTTGATAGTTTAACGTTTCACCATTTTTATCATCGAAGTATCCAACAATATTACATTCGCATAAGGTATAGTAACCCGATGAAGATGAACCTATTAACTTTACCTTCTTATCACACTTACACTTAGTATCTAATTCTATTGGTTCTTTTAATACTTTAAAATCCATAATATAGCTCCTTCTTTCCCATTATGATAATACCCACCAAAGAATTAGACCCGTTAGTAGACCTTTAAACCAACCTAACCAAGCAGCCAGCCTCGGATGAGAATCTACCCATTCCCACTTTCGTTTTAAATATCCTTTATACCCTTTCATTACGATTTAAATCTTCTTTGAGGAGTTCCCTTAGATACACTACCCACCTTAATTCCTTTAGATGGTGATTTAGATACATAATCAAACCAACGAAGGCCAAAGAAAAATCTAGCCATTTGACGATGAAACCATTTAGGTTTCTTTTTAAGCGCAAATGAGATGAAGTGTTCATCATCTCCGATTTTCCATTCTCCGATTGGTTCATTAGAATAATTGTTTGTATTCTCCATTTTGTTCATTTTCGTTATATAGTTTCATTATATCCCATACTACCTTACAATCCTCATATCTTTCATCCGACTCTAAATCGGTTAGTAGTTCAGATAAGGATGTATAGGGTATAAGGGATACTATTGTTGATTTCCTTATAGAGCCTGAGTTAGAGGATAGATTATCCCATACCCAATATAGGGAAGATATCCTTACCTCTCTCATATTCTTAAAGTATTGGTTCTGAAACTTATCTATGTAATGGAATTCTTCTGGGTTCATAAAACATATAGGTTTATATATAAATATCCCTTATAAGAGAATAACCCATATACTGAGTAACAATCACATAACCATACTCATAAACCTACCAAATACAAATACTAGCCATATAGAGGCTAATCCGAATATTAGATAATCTTCCCACTTCCACTTTTTCATAATATCATTTCCTTAGCTACATTATAATTGTACTTCCCATCACTAACGGAATAAGAAAGGATTTTCCTTCCCTTCTTACTTATTCCTTTTATGATTCCTTTCTCTTTCCCTCCTGCGAACCTAAACTCAATAGTATCTCCTACTCTTCTCATATAGAAAGAATTCTTTTAATCTCATCTACTATGGATAAGCATGAGTCTTTATCGCAAGTAATCTCACAACACTCTTCTAACTCCACTTCTAATCTCTTAACCAAATGAAGTATTACTCTATCTCTATCTTCCATCTTAATTATATTGTATCAAACTGAAATGCTTCTTTCGAATTATAATAGTTTATTCCATGCACTGTAACAAACTTAGTAGCTTGCCATTTACCACCATAAGAATAGTGATAGTATCTTTCTCCATCTACCACAAAGGAGTCTTTGTATATTAAATCCATATTTTAAATTTTAATTATTAGTTACCTCTAATATACGAAAAAAATACCACAATTCCAAATTATATGAGGTATATTTTATTTAGCTCGTTTCTCAAACGAAGAGATGGATATCCTCTCAGGATACACCGAAGGGGTATCAAAGGGTATTTTTTCTATACGAGAAAAAACCGGGCTCGATAGTAAAACGGGTCAGACCCGGCATGGACCCTTTTTTATTTTCCTTAGTAACAAGAAACCTCCGTAGCCACCGAGCCACCACCAAATCCATAAATTCTCTTAAAGGGGGTTTACCGCTCGCTAACGCTCGCTACAGCCCAGATTCTCCTTCTCCTTCAGTTTTACATATCGGGCACTTCCACTTATGAAGTAGGGAACTCTCCCATTCCCATTTACACTTATAACATTTTACTATTAGTACTGAGTGTTGTGTATATGTGTGTTTCTTATTCATACCTCTATATAAGTATTTCTTATCTCTATACTACTATACTTAATCATCTTAGCTATATTTCTTTTAGCTTTGTTTTCACACTTCGAGTTTAAAAAGCATAAAAAAAGAGGAACCCTTACTGCGAGCTCCTCTTCTTCATGAGTAATCCTAACCTAACCTAACTATATATGTAGATGATTCAGAATTTCATTATAGGCCATTTCGTATGAATCTTTAAATGAAATATTATTCTCTCCCTCATCAAATTGGTTGTGGATTTGTTTTGCTAACTCCCTCACTTCCAACTCTTTATCTAATTTCTTTACTTTTCTTTTAATGTGTGGGTATGTATATGCTACCATGTATCTACATCTTTCTTTAATTCTTTGAGGTACTCTAACCTATCTAACGTTACATCTAATATCTTCTCTACCTCATCTATTTGAAATCCTAATAGAACTTCAGCTGCTTGTTTCCTTCCCCACTTTTTGGGATATACCAATCTATTACCAATAGGGAGATATTCCTTCTTCACCAAGCCTGGTGATTTAGGTTCCGATAGTATGTACCATTTCCCTTTATCAAAGTGGAGGTACATCACCATCTGCATTTCCCTATTGTTGGCTACTTGTTCTCCCATTATAAAAATAGAGCGGAGAGTTGGAACTGCCCCAACTTCTATGTACTGGATGTACATCGAGTTTCTCTTAACTCCTCCCCCGCATTGTTAGGGTATTACCCCTTTATCTTATCTTCTACTAAGATACAACAATTATTTGTAATATCCAAGCTTTATTTTAATTATTTTACTGAGATGGTTAAATCCCATTGTTTCTGAATAAAGAAATCCAACTTACTATGAATCTTATCTATTATCTTTAAATCAGGAACCTTTGTGTTAGATACCTCATCTTTCAACTTACTCGTCCAATACTCAATCTTAGGCCAATAGCCATTCGGATACTTTTTACTCATCTTTTAAATTTTAAGGTTTAATAATCAATTAGTAGGAATAGATGGGAGTCGAACCCATTATCAGATATATCTTACGTTTCGAACCGTGTTCATCTCCACAACAGAGAAGTGATACCTTACCACCATTGGTAAGTTGAGGAGTGACCCTCTGAATCTTATACTATCCTAATACTTTTAAAGAACTTTGAGTTGATTAGAGCAATTCTCAATCATCAATCAAACTTACAGTACTAATATACGAAATTAAATCCACATATCCAAGGAAAAAGTGATTTATTTTCTATGAATTCAAAATCGGTGAAGCTAAACATCTCTTATACTCACCCTTAGTCATATAGGTTTTATTATACTCTAAGAAAGAACCAGCCTTCTTAACTTCATTCACCATTCTCTGATAATCAGGATTAGTTAAGTTATCTTGTAACTTTCTATACTCAGATATCCAATACTCTACCGAACCCCACTTAGGTCTGTTCTCAATGAATACATAAGAAGGAAAGTATTTCAACTCCATCCCCTTATCCGTACACACTGTATCTTCTCTCATCTCATAGATATCTTCCATACCATTGAAACTTCCTCCAGCTAATATCCACTTCCATTGCTTGATTTTCTCAAACACACTCTCTTCAACTTCGGTTCCATCTGGATTACATACATTCACCCTTACGGAAGAACCTCCACTATATACATCAGAACCAGCCCATACTTTCAAAGTTGGATACTCCTTCTTTACGAATTGTTTAATCACAGACGCACAATTCTTAGCTGACATATAGATATACTTCTCAACGTTCCCATTCCACTCATGCTCCCTATACGAATCTAAAGGAAGAAGGAATTCAACGCCATTCATTTCAAATTTTAATTTTTTACTCATAGTTTTAGGTTTTAAAGGTTTAACACTCACACTCAATTACAGTACTAATATAAGAAACTTTCCTGAGATATCCAAGGAATAGCTCAATTATTTTCAATTTATTTTAGTCACCGTTGCCGCACCGTCTAATCTCAGCATAGACGCCTTCACGTTTTACCTTATATCTCTCCCACCCAGCCACCCTTAAAGATACGAAAAAAATACCACATTTCCAAATTTTCCTAGCTAAAGTTATCAACATTATTATGTTCATAAGTTTTTTTCTAGCTCATTTCCCCTATAAGGGATTGTTAATAACTTTTTTGTTAATAACTTTATTTGG
>Ga0115559_1003163_pt1 | contig 10299 bp, 4 predicted proteins | sample COGITO_mtgs_1105_3_FD_87281 | JGI IMG/M metagenome (GOLD analysis project Ga0115559, IMG submission 87281) | Pelagic marine microbial communities from North Sea - COGITO_mtgs_110506 | ecosystem: Environmental > Aquatic > Marine > Epipelagic | place: Germany:Helgoland, sampling site Kabeltonne... | reverse complement strand
CTTTGAATAACCTCGAATAACCTCACGTGAGAACACTATGCTAATCCTATTTTGGTTGCATCAAGTTTGTTTTGCAGAAAGTACTGTTTCAGAAGACCGTGCAAAAGAACTATTCTTTAATGGTCAACTGTTGTACGAAGAACAAGAGTATGATTCTGCGGTCTTGGCATGGAAGAAGGGGTATGAAATCACCCAACTGCCTGCATTTTTAAAGAATATTGCCTTGGCGTATGAAGCCAATAAAGAATATCCTCAAGCCATTGATTTTTTGAAACAATATCGAGCATTTGCCCCCTTTGAAGAACAAGAAGAATTAAAGACATGGCTGACAGAGTTGGAGAAATTGCAGGCAGAAGCCCTCGCTGCAGAAGAGGTTCTAACTGTCATCAAGGCAGCAGAGTCTACAAATGTACAAACAGACGACAATACGGCAGAAAGAAACAATCCATCCAACACTCTCAATCCAAATACAACTCCGATAGTTGAATCCATACCCAAAGAGGTTTCGAACAAACAGTTTGCACCAAAGTTCTTCGCGAGTTTAGGCAGCACAGTATTACTCGCCGGTGGAGCGACTGCGATGACGATACAAAGTTCCACGTTGTATACAGAAATAGAAAATGCCTGTGAATTAAACAGTGGATTTTGTCTAGACAGTGTTTCAGATACGGATTTATTGAGTCAGTTCAATCGTTCAAAATCCATCAGTTTGGCATTGTGGGGCACTACATTGGTTGGTGCAGGCTTGAGCACATGGCAATACTCTCAATCTGTTCAAGTCAGTATTCAACATGGTTCACTTACCATTGGAGGTCAGTTTTGATGTTGTGGATTCTTCAGTCATGCGTTCTATTCAACACAGTTGAAACCCAATCGTGCGATACACCATCAGATTGTTCCGATGCTTTTGGTATAGGCTATACCTGTCGAGAAGAAGGCTTTTGCGGTGCGTTGACATCCATTCCAAGATGTACGAACACACAGCCTGCAAACTTTTGGGATGATCCCACCGCGTATACAGATGCATTCATCATCGGACAACTGTTTGACTTTACATCGGACGATGCAAAACTAGCAGCCAGTCAGATGGCCTATCAGGATATCGTTGAGACAGGTTCACAAGGCAACTGGATAGATGGACGTCCATTGGTTCAAATCTCCTGTAATTACGCAAATGATGTTGGGGATGGACTTCAAGAAAAGGATGCAGTGGAAGCCGTTACCCGATTCTTGATTGAAGAAGTGGGTGCTGAAGTCATCATTGGGCCAGCCGGATCTCAAGATGCAAAACACGCAACAAATCTTAGCAGTGAACGAGCATTGTTCATTTCGCCTTCGGCAACTGCCCAATCGCTCAAACCATTGGATATATCTCGAACAGACGATGAACCTGGACTCTTTTGGAGAACTACAGGTCCAGACACTCTTCAAAGTACGGTGTTGCAATGGCACTTACACGAAGAAGAATTGGACAACTTTGCGATCATTAGCCAAAATGGTCCGTATGGATTGGGTATTGCGGAAACACTAATTGAACAACACGAGACCAACACAGGCATCCGACCTACCTATGAAACGATAGAAGTAAATGATACGGCTGCCATATCTGGGGTTGTCAATTCCGTTTTATCTGACGGCAATATCCAAGCACTCGTCTTTATTTCTTCCGATAAAGATGACATTATGGAAACCATTAAAGCCATGCGCGTACATGATTCCATTCCCCTTTACCTTACAGATGCTGCTGCCAAAGAAGAACTCCTTACCGACATACAAGCATATGCTGGAGGCGATCCAACTCTTGAATCGGCCATTGTCGCGCAAATAAAAGGAACCAAACCATCCATCCCGACGACCGCGCTTTTTGATGTTTTTGCCAGTCGTCTCGAAACCCTATTTAACAAAGATGCTCGAAGTAGTGTCTTCGCCGCTCATACCTACGATGCCACATGGTTGGGCGTGACGGCATTGATGTGGGCAAACGCCAATGAAGACACCCACAGCATACAAGGACTTGCACGAGGCTTGCGACAACTCTCTGATCCGAATGGACCTGAAATCAATCTAAATCCAGACGATTGGAATCAACTTCGCACCTCCTTAGAAGCTGGAAACACCGTCAATGTATCTGGCACCTCTGGAAACTTGGACTATGATACAGAAACGGAAGAACTAACCACATCTGTTGACCTCTGGGTTTTATCTCCTGATGTTAGTGGATTTGATGTCTTGATTTCGTGTAGTGATGAAACCTGTACTGAATAGTCCAATATCAATACTCAATCATATGAATGACAATGCTGAATATACAGAAATGACCATTTCCATCTGAGCAGAACGTACAAAATCACAGTCTACAAAGTGGAACCCAACATTTATTCGCTACTGAAAGAATGGCTTCAATTGCTTTGTTTGCATCAAGGCGGAACTCATTGCAATTCCCCATGGCTGTGCGCTGTACACCGATTTAATGTTCTCTTTATCGATACCACCAATTGCAACGACTGGGACACTCGACAAACGACATACTTCTTTGAGCCTAGATATTCCCAGAACAGATTGTGTATCCAGTTTGGTCTGTGTAGGAAAGACTGGCCCAACTCCGACATATTGTATGTGTTCTTTCTGAGTGGCAATCAAATCGATACGATCATGAATCGTCCATCCAATTGGAGCATCGACACCGAGTATCTTTCGGGCAGCAGAAGGAAGCATGTCTGACTGTCCCAAATGAACACCGATGTTAAATTTCCGAGCCAATTCAACCCGATCATTCAACAACACTGTGCACTCAAAACCACCTCTTTCAACAAAGTCCAATACGGCTTCAACATCTTGGGACAACGAATCATCTGATGCCGACTTGTCTCTAATCTGAACAATTGAAACACCCTCCGAAATTAAAAAGGTGACTTGTTCGAACCACTTTGGATGAGGATGCGTCACCAAATACACGATGGGCTTACCAACCTCTTTAATTATAGACATTCCATCTCCTTGACACTGTCACAAACCGTAACCCCATATAGAGTCGCAGGATATATCGATCACACTCTTAATCAGACAAGAGAATGGACGATAGGGAATTGCGATCACTCTGAACACGCAATCCGAAATCCAAGATTTGTCCATCGACTCTGTAGATCTGTACGCCCACGTAAACTGACCCTGGCATTCATATGTTCACCCAAATAGGAACCCCCTCTACACACCCGTTCTAAGGATACTGGATCACCTGTTGGATCGACCGTGGGATCAACCATTTTGGAAGTGGCATAAAAGTCTGCATCATACCCATCCCAGACCCATTCCCAAACATTTCCACTCATATCACACAAACCCAACACATTGGAAGCGAGTTGACCAACCACCTGTAAACTACTGTTGCTGTTCTGAACAGTCCAAGCCACGTCATCTACATCAGCCGAACCAGCATATTCAAACGGTTGAAAAGCCCGTGCAGCACACTCCCATTCAGCCTCGGTCAATAACCGATACCCATTGGCATCTTTTATACATTGAACCTGTGAAGGAGTACACGAAGTGGGAATATCAGTCAACACAGTATTCTGTATACAGTATACAGGTTCGCGACCTGTTGCAATACTCAAGCGGTTGCAAAATTGAATTGCATCCCACCATGACACTTGAACAATCGGTTTCAGTGCCCCACGCTCATCGTTGGTAAGAGAAGGCAACCGCTGCATCACAGACCAATACAATTGTTGAGTCACCGGATACCTTCCGATCCAAATCCCCTTCTTCAGCACAACTGTATGAACTGGTCGTTCAAAATCCCATGCATCCAAAGAGTTTGAACCCATTTCAAAGGTGCATGCTGCAAGCCACTCCATTGGTTCAGACAGTTTACGTAAACGCTCAGTCTTCCAACCAGTATCATCTTGTTGAACACCACTGGGATCTGCCCACAACAACTTATCAAAAGCACCCAATTCTATGAGCTCACGACATATGGAATCTTCGATGTTGGAAATAGAATTCCAAAATTTTGTCCATTGATAGAATCTAGGCTTCAACAGTGCATACTGTCCACCCACCATCTCAATAGAATCCAACCAATCCCAGCAAGACTCTAGTCTCAATCTCTGATCCAACTCATAGGCTCTATTCCAACTCTCAACCCGATCAGAAACTGTAGACTCTACCATCGGAATTATGGAGGTCAAATCTAATTTCAACCTGTATAAATCTTCCAAAGACAGTTGGATGTGTATTCCTTTGTGAACCCACAAAACACCCTTTTCTTGAATGTGAAATCCATCTTGCATCTATAAATCCGACCACTGTTCGAGTTTTAATGATAGAAAAGTCTACACAGTCTTGTTACTAGCAGAAACATTCCTTGATTGTTTTATCGTTTCTATAGGTAAATAACCATGTCTCCACGTATTCTTTGCTATCTTCCAGCCGAACGAGTCTCTCTGTGCCCACTCATATTCGCCTCGAAAGCCATTCCTGTTGTAGATTTGTGCTGTTCTGATCGTTCTAGGGTACCAAATGGCGTATGGGTACGTACGCGTAGTAAAAGGGATATCCCAGGTAAAGGACCTGTAATACTCGCTGGTGGACAACATCGCTCTCCAATTCGAGGGCGTGAAACGTGGCTTGAAGTTACAAAACCTCGAAAAGTTCCCAGAGGATTTGCAGGAATTATTCTACGCACCAAAGAAACTGGTGGGTGGTGCTCAGACAAAACACTTACTGAGTTTCAAGACAGCATGGACAAATTAGATCCCAAAACAACTATGTTGGATGCTGGTCTTTCACCAGACCAATGGGCGTCTTTTGAAGGATTGGGATTTGCTGGAACCATACTCTCCACCCAAATCATCTCCTTTTCAGAGTTTGGTTTGCCTCCAAATTTAATGACATTCCTAGAACAACTCAATCAAAGCCACCTGATTCATACCCACACTGTCTCCGTCGCAGCCTACCCACTAAGTGATGGCTTGCACAAGTTATTGAGTGGTTTAGACTGGTGGAAAGTTTCCGATGGATGGCTTAGAGAAGATCAGCCAAAACACAAATTGGCACCTTGGGGTACTTCAGTATTGAATGCCATCTCTTATGCACAGCAGCACACTGACTTATCGTCATTTCTACGAACATACCAAACCATACAAGTTAGTTCTGCTGCATCACTAAATACTCTTGCCAATACGCCCGAAATCATACTCTCATCAGAGACCACAGCATCCAAAACATCTGACCAGAATACGTCTCTTCGAGCAGACACCATCGTTCCACGAACAATTATCGTACCCCCAGAACGGTCTCAAGAACCAATTGCGATTGTCGGTATGGGATGCCGATTACCACAAGCCAACTCTTTATTGGAATTGGAAACATTGCTACGAACCGGTACCTATGCAATCAAAGAAGTTCCACACGAACGATGGAATCCTGAACTTTTTTGGAACAAAAATCCCAAGGCCATAGACAAAACCTACAGTAAAATCGGTGGTTTCATTGAAGGCTTTGAGTTTAAACCAAAATTATTCCGAATCCCTCCGAAGGTCGCCACACAAATTGACTTGGTACAACAATTTACCTTAATGAGTGTGGCCGAAGCACTTGAAGATGCCAGTTTCACTCAACAAACCTCTATAAACAAAGAACGCGTTGCCGTTATCTTAGGCAATTCGATGGGTGGTGAATCTTCCGATGATCACACCATACGAACTCGACTACCCGAAATTGTAAATCAGTTGTCTACAGGCGAAACTTTTACAGCACTGGATCAAAAGACTCAAAAGGCTTTACTTGCAGATCTTGAACACAGCAAAGACCACTTACCCATCATCAATGAAGACACCATGCCTGGTGAATTGGCCAATGTGATTGCAGGTCGCATCGCCAATGCATTTGATTTCAATGGCCCAAATTATACGGTTGATGCAGCGTGTGCATCTTCAATGGCGGCAATCCAAATGGCGGTAAAGGGATTGCGTGATGGAGAGTTTGATATGGCCGTCACCGGTGGCTCTGATCGCTCGATGGGTGTTCCAACCTATGTGAAGTTCTCAAAAATCGGAGCACTTTCAGCCGATATATCAGCCCCTTTCGATGAACGTGCAAATGGCTTTGTCATGGGGGAAGGATCTGCCATTTTGATCCTAAAGCGCCTATCTGATGCTGAGCGTGATGGCGACAGAATATATTCGACGATTCGAAGTGTCGGATCTTCAAGCGACGGTAAAGGAAAAGGCATTACAGCCCCCAATCCCAAAGGGCAAACACTTGCCCTTCAGCGTGCCTATCAAGATTCAAATATTGATATCAACAGTGTCGACTACTTCGAATGTCATGGTACCAGCACTCAAGTTGGGGATAAAGTTGAAGCCACCGTACTGGCCAATGAACTTGCTCTCCAAGAATCTAAACCCAGATTGGGCTCGATCAAAAGCAACATCGGACACCTCAAAAGTGCTGCTGGTGCTGCCGCAATGCTAAAAGGTGCTCTCTCGATTTACCACAAAACATTTTACACAACGGTGAATGTTGACTCTCCTCGTACCGACATCCCATTGGACAAAATACAAATACAACGCCAAACAGAATCTTGGGAGTCCGATAAAATCAGACGAGTCGGAGTGTCCGCTTTTGGATTTGGTGGTACCAATTTTCACGTTGTCTTAGAAGAACACCAACCAACGATCATCAAACACACCAAAGAACGCATATTGCCACTGCCCCAAGAGTTGACGATACTTTCTGGAAGTTCGCAGGCCACATTGGTTCAACATCTCCAGACTTTGTTAACCAGCGGGGACACACATTTCAGTCAATCGGACCCCATTCGAGTCGTGTTCTCTAGTGCGGATGATTCTGAACAAACGACACAGTGTGAACGATTGCTAGAGAGCATTGAGAAGGATCGCAATCTCGATCAGTTGAGTGGGCGTGGAATATTTTATACAGATTTCCGAAAGAAAGATTTTCGAAAATCTCCACACGCATTTTTGTTTACAGGACAAGGCAGTCAATATCTTAATATGGGAATGGAACTGGCAGAACGATTTGAAATTGTTCAACAAACTTTTGATGAAGCAGAGACCATTTTCCAACAGGAAGTCGGAGTTTCCTTACGTGCTTTGATCAAAGGAGATCCAAACCTTTCACCTGAGGATCGAGAAGCCCAATTAAAAGATACACGCATTGCACAACCCGCTACGTTGGCCATGGATATTGCAATCGCTCGTTTGATGGGTTCTTTTGGTGTAGAAGCCGATATGGTGGCAGGACACTCTTTGGGGGAGTATGCGGCTTGTGTCGTCGCTGGCATCATGACTTTCGCAGAAGCCATTCAAGCCGTCTCTGCTCGAGGGCGAGAAATGGCTGCCATTGTATTAGAAGACACCGGAAAAATGGCAAGTATTGCTGCAGGTATGGACAAAGTACAACCCTTGCTTGACACCATTGAAGAATACGTAATCGCCGCAAATAAGAACTGCCCAAGTCAAACAGTCATAGCCGGATCCTCTCGTGGTGTAGAAGCCATGATTGCACGATGCAAAGTGGAAAAGATTCGATGTCAAGAATTGCCCGTATCCCATGCCTTTCATTCTAAAATTGTCGCTCCAGCTGGGATTCCATTGAAGAATTTTCTCTCTGCATTGGAATTGAAAAGTCCACATCTTCCAATTTCAACCAATGTTACTGGAGATTGGTACCCCTCCCACGTACCAGACATCGTCGAGATTCTTTCCCAACAAATTGCATCCCCTGTTGAATGGATCAAGCAAATTAATGGATTGTATGCCCAAGGATGTAAAGTCTTTTTGGAGTGTGGCCCCAAAAGAGCCCTTACAGGATTGACAAGCACCACATTGAAAGGACTCGAACACATTGCGATTCACACAAACCATCCTAGACGAGGAGAGGCACTCTCTTTTATCGATAGTTTGGGTCAGTTGTTGAGTCTGGGCTTGATCAACAGTACAGCATCAGCACCCACAACATCGGCTCGTGAAAGATCATTGACACAAGAAATTGCTGACTTACGAGCTCAATTAAGACAACAAAACCCTACAGTATCCAGTGCATCTGCTTCTGTAGATAGCTCCTCAAAAGACATCTCTAAAGTCAATATTGTGTGTACAGGTGCTTCACTTGGCTTACCTGGTGGAGAGCAGGTCTTTTCAGAGGACAATATCCTGCGAATCTTACACGGGGAAAATCGATTGACTGCCATCTCTCGAAAGATGAAGAATTTATTTTTAATGAAGGACATCGTCCGAGTACACAAAAATCCAGAAACTGGTCAGGGTGAGTTTATCCAAGTCAATACTGCAGACGACTGTATTCAGTGGGCTGGACAAGCTCAGGACTTTGATTTTGCTTCCACATACAATGTAGACAGCAAATGGGCTGAAACTCTAGACATCACCTCAAAACTTGCCATTGCCGCAGGACTGGAAGCCCTTAAAGATGCAGGCGTACCTCTTGTTGAAGAAACCCGTACCACTCGAAGTGGTTTGGAACAAAAAGTGGGATGGCGTTTACCCAAACCTCTTCAAGCAGACACTGGTATTGTCTTTGCTTCTGCTTTTGCTGGGCACACCAATTTTGCAAACCACATTGCTCGAGATGGGGACGATGGCACAGGTCAGTTTGATCGACGTTTTCTTTTCCAAGTCTTGGCCATGGGACATGCACAATTTGCACAATTAATTGGTGCAAAAGGACCAAACACACATGTAAATGCTGCCTGTGCTTCTACGACACAAGCCATTGCAATTGCCGAAGATTGGATTCGATGCGGAAGAGCACGTCGTGTAATCGTTATTGGCGCAGACGACGTAACCAATGACACAATGATGGAATGGATCGGTTCTGGATTCTTGGCTGTTGGAGCGGCCTCCACAGAATCAACGTTGTCAAATGCCGCTAAGCCTTTTGACAAATCACGCAACGGAATGATTTTGGGAATGGGTGCTGTGGGACTTTTATTAGAAAAGCAGGACGATGCACTCAATCGAGGTGCCAAAATACTGGCCACATTGAGAGCTTCTCGCATCAGCAATGCGGCATTTCATGGAACCAGACTGGATGTCACACACATTGCGTCTGAAATGACCTCCCTAGTATCAGAACTTTCAAAATGCACAGGGCTCTCTCCTTCTGAACTCTCCACTGAAACAGTCTTTGTCAGTCATGAAACCTTTACACCAGCACGAGGGGGTTCTGCCGAAGCAGAAATTGAAGGAATCCGGGCTGCTTTTGGGCCTGATAGCCCTTCTGTCCTCATCACAAACACCAAAGGTTTTACAGGGCATGCTATGGGTGCCGGTATTGAAGATGTTGTTGCCATCAAAGCATTGCAGCATCAGTTGACGCCTCCAATTCCAAACTTAGAACAACCAGACGATTCCGCTTCGGATTTACACTTTTCAAGTGGTGGTACCTTTCAGGGTAAATTTGCGATTCGATTGGCCGCTGGATTTGGTTCTCAACTTGTCTTACTGGCATGGGAACGTGGATCCAACAATCAAAATCTTGAGTTGCACAACAGGTGGCTACAATCGCTACAAGAAAACAATGATGGATCAACAGAACCTTTGCCCTCTCTCAAATCTGAGTTGTCTTTAACAGATTCAACAACAGAACCCGTTCAGGCATCAACAGCAATCACAGAGAAAACAATACCCTCTACGGCAAACGAGCCTCTTACAGAGTCCATCGAAGAACCCACCGAAACCCCAAACTCAAATCCGAGCAATACCAGTTCCACATATCCAGCTGTTGCGACGTTTGTCCTGAATACCATTTCAGAACAAACGGGGTACGACATTGAGGATTTAGAATTGGACTACGAGTTAGAAGCCGATTTGGGCATTGATACTGTAAAACAAGCCGAGTTATTCTCTGAACTCCGAGAAGGCTTTTCCATTGCAGACGACATTCAAATTGAAATGAGTGCAGCCCCCACCATTCAATCTCTTATCAATTGGTTCTCAGAACATCGCGGTGAATCCAATCCGAATAGCACCACACGTGCAAGTTCCGTTACAACTACAGAACAAACTATAGAAATGTCCACGCCGACAAGTGAATCCATCCAGGCCAATACATCACCCACTGCTTTGAGAACGACGGATCTTGAAACGACTGATTTGAGATTCACTCCACACTTATTTCGCACACAATGGGTTCCCTCTCCGATTATCCAAGAAGACACGCCAAACGCAACCACATTTCGATTTGTTGGGAACACAGCCAATGATCGTCACCTTACAAGAGCATTGGAACAAACAGGATTACGGCCTACAAAAGATG
>Ga0115559_1003158_pt1 | contig 10306 bp, 4 predicted proteins | sample COGITO_mtgs_1105_3_FD_87281 | JGI IMG/M metagenome (GOLD analysis project Ga0115559, IMG submission 87281) | Pelagic marine microbial communities from North Sea - COGITO_mtgs_110506 | ecosystem: Environmental > Aquatic > Marine > Epipelagic | place: Germany:Helgoland, sampling site Kabeltonne... | reverse complement strand
TGGGTGAGGGATCGGGTCATAGAGCAAAACAAGATAGGCGAGCATCTTAATCGTCCCGTCCGATACGTAGCGGGCAAGAAAGGGGTCTTCGAACGAACCATCTTGAAATTTGAGGAGAACTCGCCCTTCTTCAGTCTGCTTTGCCTCTACATGGCTGATTCCTGGCACCCTTTGCTTAAGTTTTTCGATAATCTGCTGAAATATCTTCGGATGATGGTTGTGAAGATATTCAATGACGAGAGCGAGGTTTTCCCCTTCGCGGGAGAGGTGTTCGGCGTAACCCGCCTCCTGCTCAGGGCGGGCACGGCTAATGTGGAAATCTGAAATATGCCAACGCTCGATCAAGTTGCCGAGGGCGACAGCGGCAGGGAACTTCTCAAATTGAGCGAGCCCCTTGATGGCGAGAATATCGTCGGACTTCAGCTTCTGGTGGTCGCGCTGTAGCTGTGACTCATTATCGACTGCTGCAATTTCGTTAGTCACCGCTTCTCCTTCACCTCGTGAGAAATTAAGAAAGCGCCATGGCTTACCTTTGCTACCTCGGCGATATTGGAGTATTTCTTTGGCGATGTAGGCACGATGCGAAGACGGTTCCTTGTCAATCGAGAGCGTGTAGGTAACCAGAGGGCTGTTGTACGATTCCCTAAACTTTAACTCGATTTCGATCGGGCCCTTCGCGTTGCGACTACGCACTTCACTAAATCCATTACTACCGCCCAGTTTGCCAAGGGCGGCGTTGATGTTCGTTGCCATCGCTTCCCGGAGAAAAGCGAAAACCGTGAAGAGGGTGGATTTCCCAGAACCATTCGCGCCAATGATAATTGCGAATCGCGGGATATTGCGCATCTCCATATCGCGAAAAGCGCGGAAATTTTTAAGAGAAATCTGTTCGATATGCATGGTTCTAGAATGTTAGCGCCCTATTTAAGTGTCCAGCGAATCGTGAAGAGTTTTTCATCAGCCGATTCCGACTTCAGTTTTCCTTCAATCGTAGCGATTAAAGATTCTCGCTTATCATCAATCGCATCTTGCGCATCAAAGAGACTCCGGCGGCGTTCCTTGCGATGCGTTTCCAAGGCTTTGATTTGTTTTTGGCCTTCCAGTTTTTCCTCCAGTGTCGTCGCGGCGGATGCAGCACGACGAGCTTCTTTGATCTGGCGGTCGATGTCTTTGATCTCGCGTTCAAGCCCCACTTTGAGGTCGTCGGCCCATCCGTCGAGTTTGTTGGCTTCGTCTTCGAAAAACTGGGCGTTGCGCTCGGAAATGCTGCGCTGAATCCGATTTTGCGCTTGGGTTTCCAAATCGGCAATCGCGGTAGGTGCGAGTTCCGTGAGTTCACGGCTTTGTTTACCGGGTAGACTAAGCATGCGCTTGGCCGTTTCCGCATCGAGCACGGTGCCATCATCCGTCTGGGCCGAGAGAATTAAGTGGTCTTCCTCTTGATCGAGCGAGTCGACCGTAAAGACGCTCGCACGGAGCCAGCCGGACTTGCCCATAAAGGGTTGGAGCGCGGTGATGTTACCGGCGTGCTGTTCGTAATCAAAGACAATTTCCACCGCAGCCAAGTCGCGACTTTTGGCCGCTGCGATTACTTCTTTCGCCAATGGGTGACTGATACGGTAGAGGTGCGCCTCGCCACTGCGGCGGGGGAGTTCATACAGGCCGAGTGGTATCTGTTCGATGGCTTCCGGATAGGGCGATGAAAGGAGTTTGAAGCTGCCTTCGCTACGCTCTTCGAGATGCTCCTTGAGTTCATGCTGGGTCAGCCGCATCAGCTGACGGTCAAACTCGTGGATGATCGCCTTCGATTCCTCATCGCGATGGCGAAGCTTTTCCCGAACTTCGTCGTCGAAGTGTTCCAGCAACTTTTTACGGGTTCGCGTCATGGCTTCGTTGATCTCGAAACTGAGTTCCAACTGGAGCTGATCGAAGGCAGACTGGATGTCCTCTGGGTTGCGGCATTGCTGGTAGATTTTGGAGATGCGTTTCTCAAAATCAACGCCCGATTCAATCGCCCCCAAAACTTCGTCACTCGAACCGAAAACGCCGTCAAAGAGTTTGAATTTTTGTTCCAGTAGTTCGTAAACCCGTTGATCGGCGGCGTTCTTTTCATTCAAAAAATTGACCACAACGACGTCGCTTTTCTGTCCGTAGCGATGACAGCGTCCAATGCGCTGTTCGATGCGCTGCGGATTCCAAGGTAGATCGTAGTTGATGATGAGCGAGCAGAACTGGAGATTGATTCCCTCCGCGCCTGCTTCGGTCGCAATCATTATGCGACCGTCCTCGCGAAAGTAATCGACCAGTGCCGAGCGCATATCGGCGGTCTTCGATCCAGAAACCCGATCAGTGCCTTGATACTTCGCCAGCCAATTTGCGTAGATTTCCTTCGAACGGGTGTCCGTATTCGTGCCATTAAAAAGCACAATACCGTCCTTCCATGCACTGTTGCTGAGCAAACCGAGCAGGTATTCCTGCGTGCGACGGGACTCGGTAAAGATAATCGCTTTTTCCGCACCGCCGAGTTTCTTGGTTTGCTCGAAAGCCTTGCCGAGGACTTTGAGGAGGGCATGGCCTTTTGCATTACTTTGAATGGAATAGGCCAGTTCGGCCGAAGCTTGGAGTTCTGCTACCTCTTCTCTGAGTTCTCCCCGTTCAACCTCGGAAAGAAGGTCAGTCTCAGAATCCTCATCCGCCCACTCTTCGGCCGTTTCGTCCAATGCTTCGTAATCTTGATCCAACTCATCAGATAGGCTCGTCAGATTTTCCTGTTCTGAAAGTTCCTTCTGAAGGCGCCTGGCCATCGAGTTGAGCGCTCCCCCAATGGCAAAAGTGGAAGACGCCAGCAGCTTGCGCATAATCAAGGTCATCAGGCTGCGCTGGCTGGCGGGTAGCGCATAGAGGCGGTCCCGTTGCAAATACTCCGAAACCAGCTCGTAGAGTTGTTGCTCGTCATCCTCAGGAGTGAAGCGTTGAAGAATTGCGTGGCGATTGGTAAAAGGGACATTGGCGACCTGACGCCTTAGGGTGCGATGGCAGAGCGGCTTTAAACGGGCCTTGAGCGAATCGAAGACCTGATCTTGCCCGAGATTGGCAAATTGTTGCCGGAAGCTCTTGAGATCGCCGAAAGTGTGTTCGTCGATAAAGGAAACCAGACCAAAAAGCTCGAGTAATGAGTTCTGCAATGGTGTTGCGGTCAGCAAAACTTTTTTGCGTCCTTTCAGTGCGTCGCGGAGTGTATTCGCGATTTTATTGGAAGGTTTGTAAACATTGCGCAAACGGTGCGCTTCGTCGATCACGACCAAATCCCAAGGGGTCATCATGACATCTTCCGCTTTATTCCGCGCGAAGTGATAAGAGCAAATAACGAGCGAGTGATCTTCGGGTTGGAAGGGGTTTTCGATACCGGCCTTAATGGCTTCTTTATAGGATTTCGCTTCCAGAATAATCGACGGCAGAAAAAACTTCTCCGAGAGTTCCTGTAACCACTGCTTGCGTAAGTTCGAGGGAGTGATGACCAGAATCTTTCGCTTCCGCTCTGCCCAGTGCTGAGAAAGGAGTATTCCCGCTTCAATCGTTTTACCTAAGCCCACCTCATCCGCCAGAATAGCTCCATTTGAAAACGGTGATTTAAAAGCAAATAGCGCAGCATCGACCTGATGCGGATTGAGATCGACCTGAGCACCCGCCACCGCTGCCGCAAGCTTGCCCATACTGTCCGAAGACCACCGACGAGTCAGCTCGTAAGCGAGGTATTTAGCTTGGTGATCAGTGAAGGTCATCTCTATTCGTTAGCAACTGTGCTTTTGCCGTTCGATGAGCCCGTTGAGTTCTTCCTTCTCCCCGTTAGCTAAAGACAGGGGCACCGCAAATAGCTTAGCGACGAAACGACGATATTTTGCTCCCTCTGCTGCGGAATTGAGAAATTTTGGGGTTCTGGGGGTCTCCATTTCGAGGATCTGGCGCGCTACTGGCATTCGAAGCCAAAATAAAAAGGGAAGCATCAGAAATGTTTCTAACCATGCCCGCTAGATTGAAAAGCTTATACTTCTATTTCTCCAGCATCCCCCTTCGCCTATCCCAAACCCCACTTCCATCCTCACGTTAAAGTTTCACCCAACAAATCCAGCTGCCCCCGAGCCATCCCCTTCATCCTGTCCAAGAACATTCAGAGCCTAAAGTCCCTCTCTGCGCCACTGCAGCTCTGCGCGAGAATCCATTCACACGGTAAAGCTCCTCCCAACAATTCCAGCCCCCCCCAGAACCATCCTGTAGATCCTGTTAATCCTGTCCAAAAAACGCAGAACCTAAGCCATCCACTCTGCGCCCTCCCGCTTCACTGAAAGTTACGCCGGACAGGTCGCGCGAGAATACAGCCAAACAAAAGCGCGCGGTCTCGCCAATACAGGGTTTACGTAATCGGCGGAAAAAAAAACCAGTCCAGATCCACCTCAGATCGCAACACGCTGAATCACACCCTTTCATGATCAGTTAAGGCGCTTTCCTCTAGACAAAGCAGATCCAAGGAGTTTCATTCCAAGACAAGCCTTTTCGTCCGGGTTGAAAATCCTCTGCTTTAATCCGCCTTTTTGATCTACTTTCTTACCTCATCTTAAACCGAAGAGATCCCTACCCTCCATTATTTTTCTATGTTATTTCCAATCAATCCACCCCTACATTCCAAAATTTCCGGCGTATTCCAGAGGTTAACGATCCTTCCTTTGCTCTTTGGAACCTTCCTTCATGCTGCTGAGGAGACACAGGAAGAGGTGTTCATGCTCGACCCCCTTACCGTTAATGCGACTCGCTTTGAAGCGACCATCGATTCGATACCCGCAGCGGTTAGCCGGGTCGATCAGGCAAGTATTCAAAATGGAACCCAGCAATTTGGCCTTGATGAATCCTTACAAATGATTCCAGGCGTCTTCATCCAAAATCAATACAACTTTGCTCAGGACAATCGGATCTCGATTCGAGGATTTGGGGCTCGAGCTGATTTTGGTATTCGAGGCATCCGTCTCTTTGTCGACGGGATTCCCGCAACCACTCCTGATGGACAAGGCGAGGTCGATGGACTGAGCCTCGCCTCAGCCCAAAGCATCGAAGTGCTCCGCGGCCCTTCTTCCGCCCTCTATGGTGCCGCTTCCGGCGGAGTCATCTTGATTAAAACCGAGGATGGCACTCAAATCCCTTTCGTCGAAACCCGTTGGACGGTGGGAGCCTACGGACTGGTCGATGCCCAATTCAAAACCGGTGGACAACAGGGCAACTTAAACTACCTCTTCAGCGGCTCACGGCTCACCTATGATGGTTACAGGGAGAATAGCCGAACCGAAAATTACAAATTCAACGGTAAACTACGCTACGATCTCGATAAAACCTCGAGTCTGACCACCGTGATTAACATCATCGACTTCCCTATCCAGGACGATCCGGGGGCGTTGAACCAAGCCGCCGCCGAGGCCAATCCACGGCAAGCGTATCTAGGGAATCTCACTTTCGACAGCGGCGAAACCGTGAAACAGGAAAAGGTCGGTCTCACCTATGAAAAATCCTTCAGTGAAGCCCATTCCATCCAAGCACGCACCTACTACGTACACCGAGATTTTGCCAACAAACTTCCGTTTAAAGATGGTGGGCAGGTCTCTTTTGAACGGAATTTCTTCGGGGGCGGCCTTCAATACAATTTCCGCGCCGACCGTACCCGCATCCGCACGGGCCTCGACTATGATAATCAAGATGACGAGCGTAAGAACTACGATAATAACAACGGCGTGCGTGGACCCCTTGTGCTCGATCAAGATGAAAAGGTAACAAACCTCGGGCTTTTTACCGCCATCGATTACGATCTCCTCGATAATCTCACCCTTTCAGCAGCACTTCGCTACGACCAAGTCGATTTCGATGTCAGTGATCACCTGATCTCAGACGGTGATGATTCCGGCAAGCACGCATTTGAAGAGCTCAGCCCCATGGTCGGCCTAAGCTGGGCACTCACGAAGCAACTCGCCTTATTTACGAATGTCTCGACCTCCTTCGAAACGCCTACGACGACCGAATTCGATAATCCCAATGGCGGCGGCTTCAACCCCGATCTCGATGCACAGAATGCAACGAACTACGAAATCGGAGCCAAGGGCCGAACCCACCTCGGATCCATGCCCCTGCGTTACGAACTGACCCTTTTTCATATTGATATCGAAAACGCACTCGTCCCCTATGAACTTCCCGCCTTCCCGGATCGTGAGTTTTTCCGGAATGCAGGCTCCAGCCAACGCGAGGGCCTTGAAGTCGCCACGAGCATCGAACTGCTCCCGGTCTTGACGGCATCGATCGCCTACACTTGGTCCGACTTTAGCTACGAATCCTTCATTTCTCCAAATGGTGATTTTTCAGGAAATCAAACGCCCGGAGTACCCAAGCATTATGGCAGTTTCGAACTCGACTATCGCCACCCTTCAGGTGCCTTCATTCGCTGGACAACTCGTTTTATCGACTCCTTTTACGCAAATGACAGTAACAGTACCGAAATCGATGACTATATCGTTTCCGATTTGCGCATGGGTTTGGAACATAAATTCGGCAACTGGACGATCGCCCCTTACATGGGAATCTATAATCTCTTTGATGAATCCTATTATGCCAACATCCGGCTCAACCCCTTTGGTGGCCGTTTTTACGAGCCCGCTCCAGAACGTAATCTCTACGGCGGCATTCGCGTGAATTATTCGTTTCGCTAGAAACAACCGTGATTCTTTCCTCAATTGAGGAGTATACATCACGGTTTTAATAAAGATTCAAACCTGATGCTTCACAGCTGAAGGTATTTATCTTCCTCATACAGATACATCCACTGGCCTTTTCCAAAAAAACCGGAGCCTTCGTAGTAATAGATCCACCCTTGCGTTGAAGAGTAAACGAGGGGATATATTTCCGGCTGGATGTGCATCCACCCTATTTCCGGGATAAGACTATAGGCCCAAAAGCTAAGATTACTTAGCTCGGAAAGATACAGCCAGCCCCATTCAAAATGATAGCTCCACGGTAATTGATCGACCGTGTAATAGCCAAACCAAGGTGCCCAATAATACGGAGTTCCTTCGACTGAAATGCCTCCATAGACAATTTTGGCCATGCTATAGGGATTCCATTCGATGCTCTTTAAAATGCCCGCATCAATCCCTTCGTCCGAATAAGCATCCTTCCGATACTCCCAGCGAACCGTATTCAATCCACTTGGCAACTGAATCCCATTGCTCTCTTCAAGATCAATTCCGGATATAAAGTCTTGCTGAACATCTTCCCGAAAAAAATAAAACGCATCAAAAACATCCCAATCAAACCCGTTGCGCCCAATTCGTTTCCCATAATTTGGATTCACTTCAGAAGACACTTTCCAGCTATATTTTAAAAACCCTGGCCCCTGAACCTTTAATTCGACAAAACTGCGTTCAAAGGCTTCAATGTCCCCCGATTGAACACCGCCTAAAGTCAATGGGAATGCCGCAGATTCGCCGCCCGTTGAGATCGCCAACAAGGGCGCGCCAAGTGCGTCAGCCAATAATCGGTTTGCGCCCGGAGTTCGAATCGTTACCCGCGCACTTGCCGGGGCTTCACCACCTTGCGCATCCATAGAAATCACCCGATATTGATAGACTTTTCCTTCCTCTACACTTGTATCCAAAAATGTATACGTATCCGCGTTCACCTCTCCTACCGTAATAAACTTTTCGGATTCCCGGCGCTCAATTCGATAACCTACTTCCAGAGTGGACAAATCCTCCCAATGCAAACGAATTCCAGATACAGAAGCAGTCCCATCTAATCCGGTTGGTCGACTCAACCACTGAGCACTCGATGCCCGATTCGCCGAATCAACTAATGCCCACGCTCTCTCATCCACACCCCGAACTAAGGAACCATCCACTAACCCACCCACCAAAACTCCGTTCATATACCAACGATCATCATCCCCTTCAATAAACAAGGGCCCTCCGCTATTTCCGCCATAAGTAATCACATCATAAACCGTATAGACCGCAGTCCAAAAGCCGTCGCTATCCCGTTCATCAGACAGCTCATGACCATCCCAGAAAAATCTATAGTTCCCCGGGAGGGTCCAATACATTTTGCCTATATTGGAAACAGGAATCACCGACGTATCTGCGGGATAACCAACAATCGTTTTTTCGCGATTACTTCGCATCATCCCAAGCATCTCTTCTTCATCAACGACCATTCTTGAGGAGTGGCCGTCTTTAATCAAATCGCTCAGCGAATAGGCCGCGACAAAATCCAAATTAAACGTATCCAGAGAAGTGACCCCTGGCGGCAATTCCTCAGCCATGGAGCGTTCACGATACTGATCCCAGCGAAAGAATCCTGCCGCAGCAATTCCAGAATCCTGACTCTTGATTTGTTGATGGTGCACAGGAATGATCTCGATGGTGCTACCCCGGATCCATTGATCAATCCCTTCATTGTAAAAGACATGGGCCGCAGAGGCATAGACGGAAGGAGCTACGGCAACACCGGACCCCAGCCCGATCGAAGATTGGACTAATCCGACATACTTAAAGGGCTCGGTCGCTTTCAATACGGATTGAGATTGCGTTAATAATGCAGGTTCAAGCCCCAAAAGGATCCCTGAATACAAGCTGCTAAAGACTATGAACCATCGCTGCATTTTAAACTATACTTAATGAACGAATATCCAAATTACCAGCCCACCTTTGCTAACTCACAACCAATTTACAATTTATCTCAATGAAAACCACCTGGCCACGTCAGGATGAGTATCCAGAAACGGAATCAATCGGCATCAGAAAACAATTCTTTCTGCGTTGCCCGCTCGACACGAAAAAAGTCCCCGCTTCCATCGCGAAATTCAAAGACAATTCGACTCCCCTGCCCAATCTTCCCTAAATCCATCACCGGACGACCTTTCATGTCCCGAGCAATGACAAATCCCCGACGTAATGTCGCCTCCGGCCCAAGCGAATTCAAGCGCATCCGTAGATGATGGATACGCGCTTTGCCTTGTTCAATCGATTGCTTAGGACTTAACAGTCGCAACTGATCACTCAACGATTTGAGCCGATGACTCTGCTGATCCAGTCTCCCTGAAACAAGCGCACCCAACCGTCCCTTCAGATCGTCTAACCGCAACCAGCCTCGTTCAATTTTGTTCTGCGGCGATTGAGCCTTTAACCGCGACCACATATCCTTTAATTGAAACCGGCGCGTCTCCAGCTCCCCCTTCATCTCCCGGCCCATCCGCCGTCTCACCGTTCGCAATCGTTCCAATCGCTCCACAAATCCACTCGAAATCAACTCCGCTGCCGCTGAGGGTGTTTCCGCCCGCTTATCCGCCACGAAATCACTCAGCGAGAAATCAATCTCATGACCCACGGCTGAAATAATCGGCAACCGGCAAGCCGAGATCGCACGGGCAACAATCTCTTCATTAAAAGCCCATAAATCCTCCAAACTTCCCCCTCCACGCGTCAGCACAATCAAATCGCCCAAGGAATGAAGCTGGGCCAATTCCAAGGCATGGACAATCTCTCCAGCCGCTTCAGTCCCCTGAACTCGCACACCCAATAAAATCAACTGTCCTTTCCATTGACGCCGTCTTAAAATCGAGAGGAAATCCTGTAAGGCCGCTCCCGTCGGTGATGTAATCACCACGATACGTTCCGGCAAGTCAGGCACCGCCTGTTTCCGCTCTGGATCAAATAATCCTTCTGCCGACAATTTTGCTTTGAGCATTTCATAGGCCTGTTGCAAACGCCCTACTCCATCCTCCACCGCAATCCGCACAATAATCTGGTATTGCCCCCGCGCCTCATAGATTGCGACCTGCCCAAAAACCACCACTTCCATTCCATTCCGCAGATTCCCCCTTAATCGGCTGGCATCTCTCCGAAACATGACCGCACTTACCTGCGCGCCTTCATCTTTAAGGACAAAATACAAATGCCCACTCGATTGTTCCCGTAAGTTCGATACCTCTCCTCGAACCCAGACTTCACTAAAGCGCCCCTCAACCGTCGCCTTAATCTCACTCGTTAAACGGGAAACACTCAGTGGTTGATTTTCTTCACCCGTGGTCAACATCACACACACCTTTCTTATTCAAGCGTCGCCGCAGAGCACTTCCCGCAACCCCCACTAAAACGATCAAAAATACGCCCAGTAAGGCAAACTTGCCCTTCCCCTCAAAAAGCGATCCGCCCACCACGATCATGCCCGCTCCAATCGTTCCTTGAATCAAGAGGGATAGCCAAACATATAAACCAAATCG
>Ga0115559_1003141_pt1 | contig 10329 bp, 9 predicted proteins | sample COGITO_mtgs_1105_3_FD_87281 | JGI IMG/M metagenome (GOLD analysis project Ga0115559, IMG submission 87281) | Pelagic marine microbial communities from North Sea - COGITO_mtgs_110506 | ecosystem: Environmental > Aquatic > Marine > Epipelagic | place: Germany:Helgoland, sampling site Kabeltonne... | reverse complement strand
GCTCAAGAAGATCGACAAGCCAAAGGGTCAGATTGTTGTTGAGGTGAAGATCCTGCGGGTAAACAGTGCTGAGGGTAAAAACCAGGGAGTTGATTGGTCGGCATCGCTTGGTGAAAATGGCACATCCATAGACATCATACGTAGTTTGAATTCGGTTTTTGGTTTGGAAGAGCCACTGAGAAAGGATTGGGGGGAGAAGCTTGGTGTCTTAGCTGACCCTGGTATTAAACCTCCAACATATTTATCTACTAATGGCGCCGATCCAGTAGGTGGATTGCCATATAACGAGGCTATTTTTGACAACAGTAATATCATCTTGTCACCTCTGCAACTGAGCGGTGTTTTGCGTGCTCTCAATGAAAATAACATGGTGAATCAGAAATCCAATCCGGTAGTCATTACCGAAGATAATGAAAAGGCATCGATCGCGCTGATTGATCGGGTGCCTATTATCACAACAACAACGAACCAAGGTACGAGCACGAGTTCAGTGTCCGAGGAGGTCCGTTATACCATCGACGCATCGGATTCAACGGATCCTGAGACCACTCGTGAGATTGGCGTGACGATTTCGATCACGCCGAGTCTGTTGCCAGATGGCACTATCAGGATGCATATGCGTCCGAGGACTGCCCAGATTACCGAAAATATTAGAGGCGCATCAGGCAATTTTTATCCGCGCGTTAGCGAGGCTACGATCCAATCGATTGCCAGGATTCCTGACGGACATTCGCTGATAGTCGGTGGCTTTTATGGTGAGGTGGAGAGTAAAAATGATAACAAGGTGCCGCTACTAGGTGACATCCCGATTCTCAATTTTTTCTTTAAATCTAAACAAACCAGCAAAGAGAAATCTAGTCTCGTGTTTGTTGTGACTCCGACTTCTTACAATCCTTCCTGCATTAACAGTAACAAAAAGACAAGTGAGCGCCTGCGCCTTAAGTCAGCTATAAACGAATAAGGTGAATTGGGTTTAGAATAATCATTCAGAAGTCGAGTAGAAGCTAGATTTACAACAGATATTACCAGTGGAATGACCCTGGTAATATCTGCATCATTTAAGAAATTAACGAATACTACTTCATATTAACTGACACAATAATGAGTGCACGACCACAAGACCAAGGAGATGAAGAATTGCCATTTGAGCAAGATCTTTTATCCAATGTGGCGCCCTCATCCGCGGATGAACCTGTGCGTAGAGAGAGTTTTTCCGTCGTCAATCAAGATGTACCGGCTGCTCTCGAACATGCATTGATACGCACCTTGGCCATGCTGCAGCAGCATGGCCTTGCCACAGCAGAGGATTGCAATCAGGTGGCGAAAATGGTCAAGCGTGATTGGCTTTCTGGAAAAGGGGCTGATCCTATTGATTATCTTGCCAAGTTGAGCGCTGGCAGCAGTGAGATGCATGATGCGAGTATCGAGACGATCTCTATCAAGTTGGCGGAAACCCTTTCGTTTATACCGACGCGCGTACCCTTCGCGGGCAAGCTTATTAAGCCTGCGGCGCTTTACGAAAAAAATCCTGATATTGAGTTAATGTGTAGGCTGATGCGTGTTCCGGTTGCCTATGCTGAGGATCTTGATGTATTGGCATTAGCGTCAATCAACCCCTATTTTATGGACGCATTATCAGCAGCGATCTCAAACTACACAAAGGCACGTAACGGCACCCGGCCGATCATTAGCATCATAAGGCTTGATTACGCTGGTTGGGAAAAGATGTGCCTCAAGCATTTTAGAGAGGAGGTGAAGCATGATTGAATTTGACGGCATACGTTTTAACTCGCTGATTAGTAAACGTATCATGCAGGTGCTTGTTGATCATGACCAGTCCCTCAGAGATATTGATCATGGCCAGCTTGGGGCAAAGGTTACCAAGATCGAGTTCATGGCAGCTGTAGCTAAGGTCAATAACATGCCCTTTTTCCCAAGGGTGGCAGAGTTTTGTGAAAGTGCTCTGCTAGAGAAGTGTGATCCCTCGGTCCTTACACGAGGTGGGTTTTCTCCGCTATGTGTTGATGAACATAAAATTATCGTGGCGATTGCCAACCCTTGGAACTCTGCAGCTGACGACTACGTTTCGATGCGTTTTCCCGAGTTGGAGATTGTCAAGGTGGTTACTCTTACATCTGAGATCAGCCGCTCTATTGAAGCGGTTGCTAGCAATACAGGTCCTAGTACCGACGAGCTAGAAGCGATTCGGGTGGATGAGGCCGATGAAAAGATCAAAGATTTTGATATCACCAAGGACTATGAGGAGCCCATGGCGCAACTTCTTGCCACAATCATGGCAAGTGCAGTCAAACAAAGAGCTTCCGATATTCACTTCAAGGTAGAGAAAGAAGTCTTTTACTACGCGTATCGTGTCGATGGAGATATTGGCAAAAAGACAGAACTTCCAATGAAGATTAAAGATCGTCTTGATGCGTATCTTTTGAACTTGATGAAGCTTCCTGCTGAGATTCGGAATACAACACCCGGCATTTCAGGGCGCTTTACGATTTCCTATTACAGACGTCCTATTGATATCCGCTATGAGCGCCACCGAACCTATCGAGGTTATCATATTACCATGCGCCTGCTGGATAAAGGTCACCTGGATGTGACCTTAGGAAAGGGCTCCCTTGCCTTTGATGACGCGACGCTACTGGCGATTGATAAAGTGATGAAGATTCCTGCTGGGATCATTGTCATGAGCGGGCCCACAGGGTCAGGTAAATCCACTACGCTCAACGCTATCCTGCGTGAGATGAACACTCCGGATGTCAATATCCTTACTTTGGAAAACCCAGTGGAGGATGAGATACCGGGTGTGACCCACTGTGACCTGAGAAATCCCTCTGAGTTTAAGCCGATGATTGCGAGTTTTATGCGTAGTGATCCCGATATTATTCTGATGGGTGAGGTGCGTGATATTGAATCTGCTGAACTTGCCATTGAGGCGGCCGTAACGGGGCACAAAGTGTTGACAACGATTCATACGCCTCGAGCCTCGCAAATAATCGAACGTTTCGAGCAGTTAGGTATCGAGCGTTGGAAGATTGCCCAGACACTCAAGGCTGCCTGTGCGCAACGTTTGATCAAAATCCTTTGCCCTTATTGTAAGATTGAGCAGAGGGGCGTATCGGAGAAGGATCGCATCATCTATGGCCTCGATAAGAGCTGGAAAAATCAGCTTCTTTATACCCATTTACCTGATGGTTGTCCTGAATGTCATGGATCTGGATATGCTGGCCGCACGGCGATATTAGAAATCATTCCTATTACACCTAAGGTTTCCGATATGCTGTCAAAGGGCGAAATCACACCTTATGAATTAGAACTTAAAATTCAGGAGGAGGGCATCCTACCCAATTTGCGTAATAATGGTTTGAAGTTATTGAAAGAAGGTAAAACCGATCTGGCAGCTATTAGTAAGATGATCGATATGAGCACAGATGACTGAAATCCATAAATCATGAGTGAATCAAGCTTGGCAAGTAGCCCCGTAAGGGCAGGCAGTAAAAAAGAGGTAAAGGAGAAGGCGCAATCCAGCCTCTTTGCTCCTCGAATTAAACCGTTCAAAAAAAAGGAGTTGGTGCAGATGTTCCGATCACTGGCTTCGATGTTGCGTGCTCAGATTAGTACTGCGGATGCGATCAAGTATTACGCGCATGGGCATGGTGATAAAATTTTGGTTAGTACACTCAATGAAATTTATTCAGATGTAAATAAAGGGATTCCCATTCATACGGCTTTTAAAAGATCTGAAAAATTTGATGACATGACCATCGGCCTTATCCAAGCGGGTGGTGATACAGGTCAGCTCGATACTGCCTTCGCGGAGTTAGGAAAACGGATCAAGAGCGACATGCATTTCCGTAAAAAGATCCGCAAACTGATCATGATGCCGTGTATCGTGATACCCATCTTGATTGGCGCGTTTATCGTATCGCAGGTCAAGATTGTTCCCCAAGTGGAAACCATGATGGGCGCAATGGAGGCAAAGGGACTGGTGAAGCTATCCTTTCAGGTAAGCCATATTGTGCAGGCAATATGGCCGATTGTTGTATTATCTCTTCTGGGAACGGGAATTACCATCTGGAAGTCGACAGTGATTAAAAATACGATTACCAACCTTGCTATGGCAAAATTCCGTGTGGTCAGATCCATGATTATGAGTCTTCGCCAGATGACTATCTTATCAACGATTCGTCTATTATATTCGAATGGCATCAACCTGGCCAAATCATTAAGGGTGGCGTCTAATAGTGTAAAGAAAACGCCTTTTTATGATGAGCTTCAAAAAGCTGCGGACGTTTACGAAAAGTCTGGCGTTCCGCTTTCGTCGGCATTTGCCAAGTATACATCCGTTGACCCTCAGGTTGTTCATATGCTGGCCATTGGCGAGCGGTCTGCGTCGCTTGATACCCAGCTGCAAATGCTTGCAGATATGTTTGAAGAAGATGCGGATCAGCTGATGGATGATTTTAGTCAGTTCATCAGCCTCGTGGTGATGATCATTGCGGTGATGCTAATTGCTGCCGTATTCCTAGGGACCTTTATGCCAATCTTCATGATGGGGCCACAGATGATGCAAGAGGCCATGTAATGAGCTTATAATAATCGTTTATGCAACTTACCAAGTTAGATCGCTGGCTGAAGGAGCGTTTCATTTATGAGACGCATATTTTCACGCTCAGGCTTCCTGAATGTAAGCTGCCCAAGGGGGTGGAGATAGAGGATGTTGAGCAAAGTAAAAGTGGCGATTATCGCCACCGCATCATGATCAAGGATAATGAGATCGCTCAAAATGTGATGAAGCTACTGAAAGAAGATCACATCATGCATGCAACTCACGTGGTGGAGGGAAAAAACTGGTATAATCAACGCATTGCACCAGAAGGTAAAAGTTTCACCTACAGGTGGATATTAAGATTTATCAGCCTCATCATACTCAGCGCTGGAGCATACGGTGTATTCAAACTGTCTCAGAACGAAGAGCTACGCAGCACGATCATGGACACCATCGAAGAGCTTAAGTCGGGCATGTAGCTAGAGCCTAGCTACGCTGGTTTGACAGGCCGTGTAAATGAGTCGTATAGGTCAATATTTCATATTTTTTTATTTTCAATAAAGGCTAAGCTGATAAGGTATTAGGTGATGTTAAAACAGATTGCGCATCCAAATATATTGTTTAGGGCTGGCCGAAGAAGGGCTGGCCTAAGAAGGGCTGGCCTAAGAAGGGCTGTCCGGGGAAGGGCGGGCCTAACGATACTTGAAATGACCGTGGTCATTGTGGTATTACTGACCCTTATAGGAATATCGATGTATTCCATGAGTGGATATCGGGAGTGGCAGCGAGGCTCGGAAGGCTCACGCGTTCTAAGAATGGTCTATAATGCACAGCGCACCTACTTAGCGGAGCACCCTACGGAGAGCGTCGGCTCTCTCACTGCTGAAAAAATCATTCCCTATTTGTCCGGTAACTTGACTGCTTTACCCACGGCAGAGGCCCTGGACAATGGTGTATTGACGGTCAAGGTTTCAGTCAGCCCTCCTGTTTTACTAGATGGTGATGGCGGCGAATATGACCCATCTGGAGATACCGATGACGGGTTATGGGATGTCGGAGGTTAATTCAGTTGGCAATATTTCATATGATATCAATGGTTTACAGGTGGACTATTTTCTTTGGGTTGCTGCTTCAGCCGCTTCATGGGGGTGATGCCCAAGCAGATCCCGAATCAGGGGCTCGTCCTGAAGGCCTGCCGCAGACTTTTCGCCATATCGGTAACTACCATCTCAATTCAAAGCTCAGAGTAGAGCGTGGCGAGATGGATCCCGTAGTTATATCGCCCCTAAATTACCAAGTCTTTAGCGACGGCATTGACTTGCGTTTGTATTGTCGCGTTGCAGGGGAGGATAATTACACCACCTATCAAATTTATCGATCAGACGGTATCGGAGTAACTCGCAAATCTGGTGAAATTGATCTCGTTGCCGGTGTGCAAGCATTGAATACAAGCGCTGAAATGGTCCGCCAGATTAGTGTCACCCGCAACAGCATTACCATGGTCAAAATGCCGCCTCGATCACATCGGGTAATCATCACTCGTGCTATTGCCATGAGTGATGATGAACCATCAAGCGATAACCGTTGACTCCACCGATGAAAGAACCAATCAATCCAATACCAAGAGACTTATCGTTGGATGTAAAGCATACATCTGAGGGCATAGAGGATGGGGGAGAGGAGCCGTTAATCACTCCTGCTATAAGCAATAGAGCGAATTCACGCGTTGATCGTCCAGACGCTGCTTATCATTGGTTACTCATCACCAGTTTGATCCTGACTTCCATCATGTGCTGGTTATATGTGACCAAGCCTGTGATCGTGCAGAATGGTGCATCCAATGATGTGCAGCGTGATGGGGCTTTACCTGGCAGCATGGAAAACAGTCAATCTGGGCGAGTTTCCACATTAGTACCCTCTGACGATGTATTGCCTGGTAGCAAATTACCATCATCTGTAGATCGCAAGATCTCGAGCCAGAGTAATTTACAACAAACAGGATCTGGCGCGCTGGCTGAATCTGGTCACATGGCGGATAACCCATTATTTTCCCAAGGGTGGGAATCAACTAACTTGAAGATGCAGCATATTTTTAGTGCCGATACGGGTGGTGACGAAATGGAAGAAATCGTGCTCGATGTGCCGGTGCTCTACGAGACACGAACCATGCGTTGGTCAGTTGCCGATATTGCACAAGCACGTCAGCTGATGCAGCGTCTGATCGTTTATGAGGGCAATCTGAAAAATCTTAGGAATGATGGGCAGGAAATCCTTAAGGAATGGAATGAGCTGATCGAAAATACGACTCCCACTGATAACCTGAAGGCAGACAGCCCATCTTTACCAAAAAATCACGTGCAAGGGGAGCCATCAGATGAGCCGTCAGCTTATGTGCCGGCAAGTTCCTCTGTAATCAAAAATGAGCCTTAACGACATACGATGCCTAGTTCAATGAATAGATCAAAACGCCATGGCGTGCCATCTCTGCTGCAGCTGATGAGCTGGTTGGTTATGTTGTCCTGCACCGCTTACGGGCAGCTTGCTGAAGATGAGGCGGCTTTGTCTGCGCCCTCCATAAAAGATAAGCTGACAGCCTTCGATAGCGTTGAGGAGGGGGAGGGTAGCTCTAAAGGGCAGGAAGTGTCCCCAGAGGCTCCTCAGACGGCAGATGAAGGTATTGAGCTAAGGGTGGAGAAATCAACTGATAGCTCGGGTAATGCAATTGAATCAGAGACGATTAAGATTTATTCGCTATCGCCAGCTAAGCCCCTTTCTGCAGCACCAGAAGGCTGGCATTATGTGCCTGCTCCGTATGCAATCAAAGCCCACAAACAAACAGTGAATTTGGTTGGTGGTAATACGATTGATTTGGCGATAACCCCTTTTGTATTGGTTCCATCTAGTGACGATACAAATCTATTTAGCATTAGTGAGCCCGGATATAATCCTAGCATGAAATTTTCGCAGCAAGAGACCATTGGCGCTATGCTTCAGGCCGCCACTATGGACATCGAGAAACATGAGAAACAGGCGGCTCAGGCAATTGATTTACTAGAACAGCTTCTCTCAACTTTACCTCAAAAAAACAATGAATAGAACCAGCCTCTCACTATCCGTGATGACATTAGGCATCACGATCGGAATTACAGTGACTCACTTCAAACATGTCCGTGAACTGACTAAGTATGGTTTGTCTGGACAGGATGTTCACAAAGAGAATTTAGATGACAAGGATCTAGGCGCGTTGAAGGGGGCGAAACATGAAGCCCTATCCATTGCCAGGGGTGACGGCAGCGGCAGCGATGAGAAGCATCTGGACGGTAAGCATCAAAGTCGAAAAACAGCTGGCTCGCCGCCTCAAGATGAGGCTCTATTGGAGATTCTGGTGGCCATGCGTGCTGAGCAGAAGGCATTAAGAAAACAAATAGCTGAGAGTAACCGCGACATCGATGAGCTTACCTTCAGGGTTGATACACATAGTGACTCCTTCAAACCGCTGCATTCCATTGAGGACCGTCCTCGAGCTATGGACAGAGCTGTAAATAACTTCGATGCCGAGGCATCAGCTTTATTGCCGCCTAAGCCATAGTGTTTGCCTTAGTTCTGAGATAGGTTGTATTTAGGATGTATTTCCCTAATAACCACCATCCAGTGCATCAAGTTGATGGGGGGTAATGCCGCTGGGTGATCGATGGTTTTTAAATTGGCTTTGATATTTCCTGGTATGACTTGGTCTCCAAAACCGGACTTGAGATCGGCAATACGCACAGGCTCAGCATTTCCTTTGGCAAGTGAACCCAGTTGACCATCGATATCAATTTTAAGGGCGATGCCACTATCCCCATATCGTTTTTCGGGAGCAAAAAATGATACTGGAGGGTAAAACTGTTCACCGGCCGGAACGATAACACCATCCGGTGTGGTTAATGTTGGGGTAATATTGATGTCGTCGGTAAAGATAAGACGCATATTGGTTACCAGAGAGAATCCACCAGTAAAGGTCGTTAGGTCTTTTGCGTTCATTAACATGACCGCCAAATCGCCAACGTCACTTGGAAAAGGTGGTTTGGCAACTTCTAGATTGTTGACGTAGTCGACATTCACCGAAATGGAGTTATTTCTGTCAAAATATCCGCCATTGTTATTTTGTAACCAAGTGGCAAGACGCTCAGCATAGACAGCGAGACATGGCCGCCCAGAATTGGAACTATCGACATGGAAGGGGAACATGTCCCCGCCCGGGTCATAAACACTTGGCCAAGGCTCTTCTGGGGGATCAGCTGTTGGGTCTGGGTTTTTGCTGAAAGTCACAGAGTCTATGAAGCGAAATCCGCTAATACCGTCATTAGGATCATCTTTCAAATAGCTGAATCGAATGGCTGTGGGCGTCTGGTCTATAGAGGAGGCTACATCGATGACATCAAGCCGCATGCCACATTGTTTTGCACCGATACTGTAATAGTCCCATGAGGTGGGGGATACGGCATTGCTGCTATTACTATCCTCATCCGGATCACCTGCGTAACGATCATAGAATTCAAGTCCACGGTTGATGGGGATAAAGGAAACACGTCCACCATCCGATGATGAGGAGATGGGAAAGACCTTACCCTCGGTTTCAGAAAGCTCACGAGCGTTACTGGCAAAGGGGTTTGTTGCACCGCCGGTGGTGCTGCCGTTAATTGAGGTAGCGGTTGATACTTCAACACCCTTTCGGGCGGAAATGGCATCTGTTGAAAAAGCACCTTCTGTTTTTACTTTTTCAGCAAAGATACTTCCACGAAGACTGACATTAGACCACTCAGTGCCATCACTATGCGCGCCAAATGTGGTGAATGCTGCGGCGCTAATAGGTAACTGGGATGGAATTTCATACAGTGAAACGAGGTATTTTTTCTTTCTCGTGACAACCTTTGTTATGGAAGAGTCTTGATCAGCAAAAGACAACTCAAACGCCCACCAATTATGCTTGGCGATGATGGTGCTGCCGTTCTGATAATTGAAGTGCAGTTCGGGCGCATCTATTAAATTATACCATGGAAAATCATTCACATCTGCTTGAACCCAGCCGGCAGCCCCAGAGCCATATTTTTTGTTCAAGGATACGACGGGATAAAGAGAGTCATCGATTTTCTCAGAACTGCTACATTCTAGGGGAGGGGGGTAATCTGTACTGGCAGATAAATTAGTGCCTGAGGTGATGGCGTCGGGATCTGTCGTTCCACCTGCCAGTGCGCTGATAATAGCGCCAAGCTCGAGGTTAGAGTCGGTATTATTACCACTGCGGACATTGGTTATGCCCAGAGAGACGGCGACTTCGGGGGCGAGCGCCTGCCGAGAATTTGACATGACAAGCGCCTCCTCGATAATACTTTTCCATTGAAGAGATTCTTTATTTTTAGAGTCATCCTGCATACAGAGGATTGCTCTGTTGGGGATGATGTTGGTCAATGCCCGTAGAAACGCATCTTCACGCTGTTGGTAGTCATTTTTGAGCAAATTATTTTTTTGTACAGCATGTGCATCAACTGTATTTCTATACATGGAGATGAGCATGATTAATAAGGCAATGCCCACAGAGGTGACCACCAGCAATGAGGCGAAACCCGGACTGTTTTTGTGTGTCCGGTTGGCTGGTCTGGTCATGAATCGTTTCATCGTAGTGTTGTGGTTGAGTAGGTGATTTCTTCCCCATTGGGGCCAGTGAGCTTGGTGCGTAACACCCCATTTTCGACATAAAAAACGGTATCTTCGATGCGATTGCTGAT
>Ga0115559_1003133_pt1 | contig 10342 bp, 9 predicted proteins | sample COGITO_mtgs_1105_3_FD_87281 | JGI IMG/M metagenome (GOLD analysis project Ga0115559, IMG submission 87281) | Pelagic marine microbial communities from North Sea - COGITO_mtgs_110506 | ecosystem: Environmental > Aquatic > Marine > Epipelagic | place: Germany:Helgoland, sampling site Kabeltonne... | reverse complement strand
CGGCATGGGCGAACACATATCAAATAGTATGTTGCCGTAAAGGTCGTTTCACTAAATCCGCAAGCGATCAATTAACAACGTGAAGTCTATGAGCCTGGAGACATTTGTGTGAGTCTTGGCTGCGACGCTGATAGGTGTAAAAACGAAAAGAGCTGCCACATGACCGGTGCACTCGTTGATGTCGACTACGCAAGCGCAAAACACACCAGGGTCTATGGCCACCGCAGGAAGAGTGATTAAAGTACAAAGGTAGATGTTGGGTCTATCGGTACTGAATATCAGTTTAAGTTGGCGACTCGTCGCTTGCGTTCACGCCACCCTCTGCTCCAGTGTAAATCATTGCCCTTGTACTCATTGTGAATGTTCATTGTGAATGTTCATTGTGAATGAAAGCTCGCCAATGAAAGCTCGCCAATGAAAGGGCGCCCTGAAAAACGCGACAGGGGCCCAGTGATATCAGTAAATTAGTGCATGCTATTAGTTGATGATAATGATGGGATCCAGCACGCAACCTTCGGTAGACGTGACATTATAGGCAACGTGATCGCCTGACTTACCCGTGACAATGCACTGGTAGTAACCTTGGTTGGGGCGGGCCTGGCAATTTTTAAGTTCGCCGGGAGAGCCTGCTTTAGTCGTAATACTTGCGATTGAATCCAGAGGTGCCCAGCGCACAGGACCGTTGTTGTCGCGACAGGCTGTGTCTTTCGGGTCGTTAGCGCTACCGCCGCAGCTGCGATCATGGCTAATGACCTCAGTCGGCTCGCAGCCATTAAACATTACTTGCAAGTTAGAAGCGGCGAAACTGCCGCTGGTAAAAAATAGTGCGGAAAAAAACAGACTAATCATTTTTATATTCATAAGACGTCCTTGTCTTGGAATTGTGGATCTGAGTCAAGCAGTACTTGAGGATAGCCAGCTTCTCGGGCCATATCAATATAGTGGCTCGAGGACGCCAACTGTCCCAGTAGCGAAGTCGCTACAGCAAGATCATACAATACATTGAAATCGGTGCCATTATTGTTTTGGAATTTTTCGATCTGACTCTCAGCATTCTCTTGGTCACCGATAGCCGCATAATAAACCGCTAGCCGTGAATTTGTAGCGGAATTAGTGGGATTGATAGTCAGGTTTTTCTCAGCGAGTCGGATTGCCTGCTGGTATGCGTCTTGCGCGTGTTGCTCGTCTTGAGCGGTAAAGCGCAGGATGTCGCCTATATTGCCCCAGAGTCGGTGATCATTAGAGTCCATTTTTACAGCGGTTTCGAACTGTTGCAACGCCTCATCGAAACGTTTGGCGTAATACAGGGCGGTGCCCATGTTCGAGTAGGCCGCCGAGTTCGTCGAAAACTGACTGGCCTTGAGCCAAGATTGATAAGCTTGGTCGAAATGCCCGGCATAGTACTGTGCGGCCCCGAGATTGTTCAACGCGGTGGCGTTAGCCGTTGTTAGTTGGGTGACTCGAAGATAACTTTCTATGGCCTGGAAGTAGAGCCCATGTCGAAAATAGAAACTCCCAAGTTGGTTCTGTGCTTTCCAATAACTTGGCCGTAATTGTGTCGCCTTCAAGTATAGGGCCTCGGCAGACTGGTAGTTGCCTTCTTGGGCAAAGATGTCGGCCAGTCCCATGTTTGCCTCGGCGCTACGAGCATCTAGTTCCAATAGCTTAGTATAGTGATAGCGCGCCAGATCCGTTTCGCCACTGGTCCGATAAAGTTCAGCCTGAGCCAGCTGGACATCACTCTGACGTTCATTGAGGTGCAGAGCTTGCCGGCAGTTTTCTTGAGCCATGTCGAATTCTTCGGTAGCGTTGCTGATTCGATAGCGTTCTAAATAAGCTCTGCACATGGCGGCGTAGGCCACGGAAAAATTCGGGTCAATCATCGTTGCTGTTTCAAACCGCTTGATAGCCGACAAAATATGATGCTGTTCGCCACGGCGCAACAGATCAATGCCCCGTAGGTATTCCCTGTAGGCAGTTTTGTCGGGGCTAATAGACTTAAGATTAGCCATTTCCAGATGATCACCAGAGGCCAGATTCAGTTTGCCTAATACGCCAAACACAAGTTTTTTCTGGAGCTCAAAAATATTATCGCTGGAGTCGCTGTAGACTGTTTGCCAGATGAGCGAATTTGACGCGAGATCCTTCAGTTGCACCGAAAGATTAACGTTCCCCTCACTGACAACAACATCGCCGCTGAGAGCGTAATCAGACTCTGTTTGCATGATATTCAGGGGTATGGAAGTGAGATCCAGGTTCCAGAGACCGCCGACCTGAATGAGTTCAAGATCTTCGAACTGACTGAAGCGCTGGATAACTTCCCTGGTCATGCTGTCAGCATAAAATTGTCCATCTGGGGTGTTGCCGGAAGCAAAGGGGACGATGGTGAGTCGCGGTGTAACCTTGGCCAGCTCGACTCGATCCTGCGTTAGGAGCGAAATAGCCGCCAAGAGAATGGTCGCCGCAATGATGATAGTTGCGGGCAAGAGATAGTCACGTCGACGGCGATAACGTTGCCGTCCGCTGGATCGCATGTGGTTAATACCCTTGAGCTCGCGAAGTTCTTCTGCGCTGTCAGCATTGAGTACGCGGTCGAGTACTGACAAGAACTTTCGGTATTCATTTGGATCCACAGCCTGGGGCCAGTTCTTGAAGTTAGCGCACTGCTGCTGTTTAAACGCGACAGGCAAACGAATCTCATCGATGCTAATGGGGACCAGTACATCGCGATCTAAGCCTTCAAGAGCTTCATTTTTGACCCATTGAGAGTTGACTGAGCTGTAACTCCAGACCACAACAACACATTGGGCTGCCTGAATTTCGCGGTCAATGGTAGCCTCAAAGCTCTCCCCGGGTTGTAGTGCACGATCCCACCATACTGAATATCCTTCAGCTTCAAGTGAGGTCACCAAGGATCTTACGCGCGGTAGATCCTCATGTGCATAACTTAAGAAAACCTGGGCCAAGTTGCCGATCCTGTTGGGGAGGCTGTTGTGAACCCCAAATGATCATTATTTATAGTGCCATGGTCTGATTCAAAAGACGCTTAACTACCCGTCTCGTCGAGACTATTGATATCATAGCCATATCATTATCCATAAACAACCTGGTGTAGTTGACGTACGAGGCGGGTTTTGTCTTCCTGGTTAAGGAAGCTGCCTATTTCCAATTCCTGTCCGTGAGAGCGGATACAGATGGTGCTCGTATCGCCGCGACGGCGAGGCTCCTTCACCAAAAATTGAGACCAGCTACGGTTGAAGTTCCGGACTTCCTGACGATGAAAAATGCCTTTTTCGATCATTACTTCGTGGGTCGAAATTGTGATTATTTCCTGGCGATAACACCGGGAGACGCAGTAATGAATGCATAACCAGAGACAGCCTATCTCAAGAATCGAAAAAGGTAGGATTAACCAGGCGCCGGCCAATAAGAATCCACCACCGATAGTCACGGAGATAGCCATCAGACTATAAAGTAAGGTGAGGTTGGCCCGCCAAGTCCAAGAAAAATTTGGCGCCAGTACGATACGACCAGTGAGAGAAGTGGGATTGATGTCGGCGTCGACCATATTGAGGGCACCCTAAATGGCTTAATGATTTTAGCAGGCTCATTGATGTTGCTGGCTACCAGTGACACTGGGTTACGCCGCAGGCAGCAATTCCTTTAAATTTTTGAGCAGTTGTGCATTTTCGTCCGATGTGCCAATGGTGATGCGAAGTTTGTCGTCGAGCCTTGGCTGATCGAAGTGGCGCACCAGGATGTGTCTTTGCTTGAGACCCTGGTAGAGCGCTGCTGCCGATATGCCGATGGCTGCAGGAACCTGCACCAGCAAAAAATTTGCGTGGCTGGGGGACGAAGTCAGGCCTATATCCGCCAAAGCCTCACTAAGTCGCTGTCGTTCTGCGCGCACTTGTTGCCAGGTCAATCGAGCATGTTCCTGGTCTTGCAGGGCTGCCGTGGCAATTTTTTGGCTGAGTAGGTCGAGGTTATAGCTGTCGCGAGTCTTTTCCAGCATGGGTGTGATTAAACTAGCAGCACCGATGCCATAACCAAATCTCAAGCCAGCCAGAGAGTAACCCTTGCTCAGCGTGCGCAGGAACAGCAAGTTATCGAATTGATTGACTAAATCAAGGCAGTCATGCCGTATTGATGGGTCAACAAAATCCACATAGGCTTCGTCAATCAACAGGACCGAATTCAGTTGAGCAGCCATTGACGCAATAGTTGCAGCATCCAGCAAGTGTCCCGTTGGTGCGTGTGGGTTCACGATCAGGGTCAGCGCGGCACCAGCGTTGTTAACCTGGTCGCAGAAGTCCGCAGCAAGCGCCCAGTTGGGCTGCAGCGGAATCTGCAATATCGGGCAGTCCTGAATCTGCGCCAAGACCGGATACAGAGAATAGGTGGGTGCTGTCATAGCGATCAGCCGGCCCGGATCGACGAAGGTCGTGATAATGAGGCGTAATAGTTCATCGCCACCTCGAGTGGCGATGATGTTGTTGCGAGCGACCCCGTGTAAAGCCGCAGCGACATCTCGAAAAGCGTCGGCGGTGGGCGGCGGATAGCGCCGAAGTGCTACCGGATCAAAATCCTGCATAACGCCTTGCACCGCAGGTGTCGGGGGATATGGGTTCTCGTTGGTATTAAGTTTGATTGTTTGAGCGTCTTCCGGTTGCTCTCCGGAGGCGTAGCCTTGCATACGCTGGATGTTGTGCCGTTCAAAACTCATGCTCTATTCCTGCGACTAGGTGTTGTCTGGTGGTTCATAACTTACGGTCTGAATGTACAGTTCCTGTTTGCCATTGGGCAGTTTAACAACAATATCATCACCCTCGCGCTTGCCCAATAGAGCGACGGCGAGTGGCGATTTCAGGCTGATCCAACCTTTTTTCAAGTCAAATTCATCGGCCCCGACAATACGCACCAGGTTGATAGCACCGGTTGCGTCTTCTAGGTGAATCCAGGCGCCAAAAAACACCTTGTCGAGTTCTGTGGGCTTGCGATCCACGATCTCAAGATTGTCCAAGCGCTTGGTAAGATAACGAATACGCTTATCGATCTCTCGTAGATGCTTTTTACCGTAAATATAATCCGCATTTTCTGAGCGATCGCCTAGTGCCGCCGCGGCAGAGACGATTTTGGTCACGGCCGGCCGTGTGACGCGCCAGATATTCGTGAGTTCGTCCCTCAGCATCCTGGCGCCTTCTGGTGTGATGTAGACTTTTTCAGCCATCAGCGTTAAGTCGCTCAACAATTAGGACGATCAAGCCCGCGCCTATCAATGCCGCCCATTCTAAAGGGCTACTGCCGAGCCAGGTTGCCAAAGGAATACCAATGACAAGCAGGCCGAGTTCCGGGCCAAAGGCTACTTCGTTGCGGTACGCCATGTTCAGTCCGCTCATCGAGAAGCCTGTGGCATGCTTGAAATGCGTGAAGCCAGTATTTGCTCCTCTATCGAAGACGGCAGGATCGTTCTGTTCAAGCGGGTTATTGGACACAGAGTTCCCTTGCTGGAAAACCGCCAAAATTGACACAGGGTTCTCTCGAAAGCAATCGAAAGCCACTACCAAGATCATTTGAGGGTGCTGAGAGGTTGCCAAATGGTGAGTAATTTTCTCTTGAATAAGTAGTGCCTGTCCCCAAACTAAGTTTTAGCCTACATTCGGCAAGTCAAATACAGGACGTATAACTCATGCGAATAGATCGATTTACCAGCAAACTACAAGAAGCCATGTCTGATGCTCAGTCTTTGGCGGTGGGCAAGGACCACAATCAGATCACCCCGATCCATCTGGTCATAGCGCTGTTCGATCAACGGGGAGGATCTACTAGGCCGTTATTTGCACAAATGGGCGTCGATGTCGCCAAGTTCCGTGAGGAGCTCGATGGGCTGCTGGGGAACTTGGCGGTGCAGAAAGACAATTTTGGTGATGTACAGGTGTCTGCCGAGCTCGGTCGTCTACTCAATCGCGCAGACAAATTTTCCCAGGAGCGCGACGATCAATTCATTTCCAGCGAACTGGTGATCCTGGCGGCGCTTGAAGATCGTGGTAACCTGGCCCAGCTATTTGAGAAGTATAATGTTAAGAAGGAAGCCCTAGCGCGGGTCATTGATCAGATGCGCGGTGGTGAGTCAGTCAAGGATCCGAATGCAGAAGAGACCCGGCAGGCCCTCGACAAGTATACAGTCAATCTGACTGAACTCGCAGAGAAGGGCAAGCTTGACCCTGTGATTGGGCGAGATGACGAGATCAGGCGCACCATTCAAGTGCTACAACGCCGTACGAAAAACAACCCGGTTCTAATTGGTGAGCCTGGTGTAGGTAAGACGGCAATCATTGAAGGCCTGGCGCAACGCATTATCAATGGCGAGGTGCCTGAGGGCTTGCGTCACAAACGTATCTTGTCGTTGGATATGGGTGCCCTGATCGCCGGCGCGAAATTTCGGGGAGAGTTTGAGGAGCGACTCAAGGCCGTTTTAAGCGAGTTATCGAAGGAAGAGGGTAGCGTCATTCTCTTTATCGATGAAATTCACACGATGGTGGGTGCTGGCAAGGCCGAAGGCTCGATGGACGCGGGCAATATGCTGAAGCCGGCGTTGGCTCGGGGTGAGCTGCATTGTGTCGGTGCCACGACCCTGGATGAGTATCGCAAATACATAGAGTCTGACGCCGCCCTTGAACGTCGTTTTCAGAAAGTCCAGGTGGATGAGCCTAATGTCGAAGACACGATCGCGATCTTGCGTGGCTTGAAAGAGCGTTACGAAATTCATCATGGTGTGGATATTACTGACCCTGCGATTATTGCTGCGGCCAAGCTTTCTCATCGCTATATTTCTGATCGCCAGTTGCCCGATAAGGCCATTGACTTGATTGATGAGGCCGCCAGTTTGATTCGCATGGAGATGGACTCGAAACCGGAAGATATGGATCGTCTGGAACGGCGTCTGATTCAGTTCAAAATCGAGCGTGAAGCCCTGAAGAAAGAGACAGACGAAGGTTCGCTGCAACGCCTGGCGACCTTGAATGAATCCATCGAAACGATGGAGAAGGAATATTCAGACCTCGAAGAAATCTGGAACGCCGAGAAGGCCGCGTTGCATGGTGCTCAGCATATCAAAGAAGCTCTGGAGCAGGCGCGGTTAGACATGGAAACAGCTAAACGAGCCGGTGATTTGACGCGGATGTCAGAACTGCAATATGGCACGATTCCAGGGCTCGAGAAGGAACTGGACTCGGCTTCGAAAATAGAAACGGTAGACATGAAGCTGCTGCGTAACAAAGTGACTGACGAGGAAATTGCCGAGGTGGTGTCTAAGTGGACGGGTATCCCGGTGGCGAAGATGCTTGAAAGCGAAAAAGCCAAACTGCTGCAGTTGGAGGCTGAATTGCACAAGCAAGTGGTCGGCCAAGTTGAAGCAGTGAACGCAGTGGCTAATGCAGTTCGACGCTCGCGGGCCGGAATTTCCGATCCGAATAGGCCCAACGGATCATTTTTGTTTCTTGGCCCGACCGGTGTGGGTAAAACTGAGCTGTGCAAATCACTGGCGCGATTTTTGTTTGATACTGAAGATGCGATGGTACGTATCGATATGTCGGAGTTTATGGAAAAGCATTCCGTAGCACGTCTCATTGGGGCCCCCCCCGGATACGTTGGTTATGAAGAAGGTGGTTATTTGACAGAGCTTGTCAGGCGTAAACCTTATTCTGTGATCTTGCTGGATGAAGTGGAAAAGGCTCATGCGGATGTTTTCAATATCCTGCTGCAGGTGCTTGATGATGGTCGTTTGACGGATGGACATGGCAGAACGGTTGATTTTAAGAACACCGTCTTGGTCATGACATCGAATCTCGGCTCTGATGTTATTCAAACGCTCTCAGGAGGGGCGGAGTATGATGAGATGAAGTCCGCGGTGATGGGAATTGTGACCCAACACTTCAGGCCGGAATTTTTAAATCGAGTGGATGACGTTGTGGTCTTCCATCCATTGTCAAAAGATCAGATTGTCGGTATTGCGAAGATCCAGCTGCAGATTTTGCAACGGCGCCTGCAGGAAACTGATATCTGCCTGGAGCTTGACGCCGAGGCCATGGAGTTTCTGGTGGATGTGGGCTATGACCCTGTCTACGGTGCGCGGCCTCTGAAGCGGGCGATTCAACGCTATATTGAGAACCCCTTGGCTCAGGAGTTGTTATCGGGCCGCTATAAATCAGGAGATAAAATTTTGATGCACCGCGAAGGTAATGCACTGGTGTGTGCTGCGTAATTAGACTGTTGACTACTGTATAAGTAAACAGTATATTGAGACTGTGTATACGTACAGTGGTCACGGAGGCTGATAATGAATATCAATTTTCAGTATCGAGCAGAGCAGGAACTATCAGAGCGGCTGTCGCCAGCAGGCCGCCTGCATAGCCAATTGGCGATGCGGGCCGCCAAAGGGATGGCGGTGACTCGTCAAAAAAGTCGGCATGGGCGAGTGGTCTGCCATCATTTGCTGCGGATGTTGTCGTCCGAACGGAGCCGAGGTGGAAAGGTTATTAGCGAATTTCAGCTAACAGCGCCGGTTAGTGAAACAGGCGGCTTTGCGACTAATTCTGATACTAATTCTGCTGCTGCTAATTCTGCTGCTGCTATTAATTCTGCTACTAATTCTACCAACAATGCTGGAGCCATAGGCTTTCAGCGCCATGGGCCTAGGGTTTCGGCGCAGGCGCAGCAGTATTCTCTCGGTTTTTAGCCATACCAGACGGTAACGCGGTTCACCCAGGGTAAGTGGTTGACCCGCATTTCAAGGCGACTTTGCAATTGTCCAGCAGCATCACTGTCGGTGAACCTATCCTTGTTCAAGTGAAGCTCCACATCAACCTGGTGATTCAGATAATGGAGGATCATCTTCTGGACTTCCTCGGGGGTAACCTCGGCGTGCCAGGCTTCCGTGAGGGCGGTGCGGATTTCTCGTCGTAGAGGTGGAATGCTTGCTGCGTCGCGGGATTCAAGCAGTTCGTCATCTTCGGCGTCGATATGGACAATGACGTCCGTTAGCTCTGAGAATTCCTCAAGCAAGGTTCGAGTGACCCATTCGCCGATATGATGGCCTTCTGAGACACTGATGGCGGGGTTGACCTGCAAATGAATGTCGGCGAGCACGTCAGGTCCCATTCTGCGGGTTCGAAGGCTATGGACGCCGCGAACCCCTTCAACGCCCTCGATACTTTTTTGAATTTCCTGCACATAGGACTCGGCGACGGCCGTATCCACGAGTTCCTCAACGCTTTGCCGGACCAGCTTCCAACCGATTTGGGCAATCATCAAAGACACGCCGATGGCAGCGAGCATTTCTAACCAAGAGAAGCCTAGCATGGCTCCGCCGACCCCGACCAACACAATGACCGATGAGAGCGCATCGCTGCGGTGATGCCAGGCATTCGCCAACATCAGCTTCGAGCGGTTTTTTGTGCCCAGTCTGGCTGTGACGCGATAAAGCCACTCTTTCACCAGGATCGACGCCAAAGCAACCAGTAGGGCTGGCCAGGCGGGTAACTGGACGGTCGTAATATTCATTAAGCGCACGATACTGTCATAGATGATGACGCCGGCGACCAGGATCAAAAGCGCCCCAAGAATCAAGGTGCCAAAGGTCTCGAACCGTGCGTGTCCGTAAGGGTGGTCGTCATCTGGCGCCATGGCGCCAATACGGTTGAAAAACCAGACCATGATATCTGTCGCCAGATCAGAGAAGGAGTGGATGCCATCGGCGATTAACGCGTGAGAGTTCGCTACAATACCGACGCCCACCTTGAGCGCACCAAGGCCGAAGTCGATCGCGCCGCTGAGCATCAGCAAGCGATGTGTCGCGATCTGACTATCTTCCCGTGACGTGCTGTCGGACTTGGTGTTTTCACTTACTGGTGACATGGGTTTTAACGGCTGAGAATCTTCGGTGGAGGGTACCAAAGCACGGGGCTGATATCGAATCAAATTTTTATGCGGGAGCAATTGGCGGTATGGATTTTATAGATACTTGTGTCATTGGCGGTGGTGTTATTGGCCTGGCGATTGCCAGAGCGCTGGCGGCTGCTGTGCCAGAAGTGCTGGTCGTCGATCAGGCGACTTCGATCGGTCAGGGTATCAGCAGTCGTAATAGCGAAGTGATTCATGCCGGTATTTACTATCCATCGGATTCACTGAAGGCAAGGCTGTGCATCGAGGGCGGCCGCCAGCTTTACGAGTATTGTCAGTCGCACGGTGTGGCTCACCAGCGCTGCGGTAAACTGATCGTCGCAACCGATGTCACGGAGGAGGCTGCCCTGTCGGATGTCCAACAGTTGGCCTGGGTGAATGG
>Ga0115559_1003132_pt1 | contig 10342 bp, 10 predicted proteins | sample COGITO_mtgs_1105_3_FD_87281 | JGI IMG/M metagenome (GOLD analysis project Ga0115559, IMG submission 87281) | Pelagic marine microbial communities from North Sea - COGITO_mtgs_110506 | ecosystem: Environmental > Aquatic > Marine > Epipelagic | place: Germany:Helgoland, sampling site Kabeltonne... | reverse complement strand
TTTCCCTGCTATTATATTTTTTATTTTATCTGCAGTTTCTGCTTATGATTTATCAAATTTACTTAATACAAAAGTTAGTTTATCATTATTTGAAAGATTTTCCTCTACTATAGTTTACTTTTTATTAGGATTTCAAATTTTTATGTTTGGTTTATTTTCCTCGTTAATTGCCACAAAGCTTCAAATGCAAAAGCCTAAAAACATTAATATTTTTTTTAAGATTTTTAAGATCAGATATGCTTTCTTGATTAGCTCATTTTTAATTACATTAATTTTATTAGATAGCTTCTTCTTTGATGTTTATTTACTCAATGATCATATCCAAAAAATAATATACCCATTCATCATTTTTTTTTCAATTTTACTTATAATTAATAGTTTATTTGTCTCATTAATTACTATTGAAGATCAAAAATAGAATAAAATTATTTTATTGTAAAAATTTTTTTTTAGAAAAGTAAATAAAATATATATAAATTACTAAATATATTAAAATTATAGCTATAGGATTTATAATATTTAGAAAAGATAAAAAATTTGTCGAAGAAAATAAAAGTAGATAAATTATTAATGACTGATTAAGAGAGAATTGTTTTATCATATAATGATGTAAGTGATTCAAGTCTCTACTAAATGGATCCTTTTTTTTAATTAACCTGAATATAAATAATCTAAACATATCTAGACCTGGTATCATAAAAAAAATAAAAATTTTCTCTATAGACATAGTTATATTTTGATTTAACAAAGTGTTATAAGTAAAAATGGTTACAAGTGAAATTAGACACCCTAAAAAAAGAGTGCCAGAATCTCCAAGAAAATATTTTCCTCTTATTATTTGATAGGTATTAATTGCCATAAAAAAAGATATGAATAATAATATTGTTTTAATGTCACCATTTAAGAGTAGAGATAAACTGAATAGCCATAATGTAGAAAACCCCGAGGCTAATCCATTAATACCATCTATTAAATTTAATGAATTTATTAATAGTGCGATACATAAAATAGAAAATAAAATACTAAATTTACCCAGGTAAATATCTTTATCTAATAACTCAATATAAATTTTTTTTATTAATAAAATTTCACTTAAATAAAGAGCTGCAAATAAAATAATTATTGAAATTAAAAGCTTTAGATAAGCATTTATATTGACTCTATCATCAATATATCCCAACAAAAAAAATAGGTATGAATAGGCTAATATCATAGTAATTGAATTGTTAAAATTATTAATACCTAAAACAAAAATTATTATTATGGAAAATATTATTATTCCAAATGAACCTATTAATGGGGTAGCCGAGGTATGAATTTTATCTTTATTTGGAATGTCAATTACATGAAAATATTCACCAATTAATTTACTATATTTTGTTAAAAAATGTATTATGAGTATTGATGAAAAAAAGATTACCAAGTAACTAACTTTAAACATAATTTATTAATATATATGAAAATAGATTTTCAAAACTGTTTTTTTAAAATAAATTTTCAAGTTCTCTTTATTTTTGTCTTATATTTAGTAGCGTTATTTTATGGACCATCATTAGTCAATTTTTTTTATTTACTATCATCTATTTTGTTCATTTATCAATTATATACTAAAAAAATAAGCTTAAAATTTAACCTTAATTGGAATTTTACAATGCAAATTACCTTTTGTTTGTATCTAATCGTTAATTCTTTTTTCGTCACTTACGAAAATGTTTTATTTTACAAGTCCGTATTTTACTTTAAATTTTTATTGATTGCTTTTATAATTTCTAAGATTGTTAATAATCAAGATTATACTTTAAAATGTATATCTTTTATTTTTTTACTATGCTCAATTTTTTTAAGTCTAGATATTATTTATCAGTCTCAAGTAGGTTATGATGTTTTTGGATATCCAGCTGGGATATGTAGTTACCCTTTAGGTGATGTTAACATAGACCCAAATCATTGTGAGAGATTTTCAGGTTTTTTTGGTTATGAATTAATTGCTGGGAATTTTCTTGCAACTTATGGTTTATTTTTTTTATATATTTTCTTTAGCAGATTAAAAAAAAATATTTTAAATATTTTTCTATCTTCTATATCATTATTATTAATTTTTTTAGGGATCATTATCTCTGGGGAAAGAAATGCATTTTTAAGTATTTTGCTTATTTTATTATTTAATATTCTATTTAATAAAAAAGCTAGAAAATATTTCATTTATCCAACTCTTATTTTTTTATTAATTTTAACCTTTTCATTCAAAAAATTTGAACACATTAAATATAGATATATTGATTGGCCAGTCTCAAGTATTACTTCTTCTGAAGGAAATATATTAAAAAAACTAATACAAACTCCTTGGGGCGTGCATTATATTACTTCGTATGAAATATTTTTAAATAATAAAATTTTTGGTTCAGGACTTAAAACCTTTAGAGAAGAATGTAAAAAAGATATTTATAGTCTAGAAAATATAACTAAGAAATATGATCTAAATACAAAATATCCTGGTTGTTCAACACACCCTCACAACATGTATATTGAGTTATTAACTGAAGCTGGATCAGTTGGGTTTATATTATTTTTTATATTAATTTTCTTTATTATATTTAAGCCTTATTTTAAAAATATTAACTATATTAAAGATAAACAAGATGTAATATTTGTATTATCAATTATATTCTCTATTATGTTTCCATTTAGACCAACAGGCTCTTTCTCAGGAACTATTTCTGCATCAAACTTATGGTTTTTTATAGGTTTTTACTTATATTTCATTAACAATTTAAAATATAAAAAATGAAAAAAAAAATTGCATTAATTACTGGTATCACTGGACAGGATGGCTCATATTTAGCTGAGCTTTTACTTAAAAAAAAATATAACGTGCATGGAATTATAAGAAGATCATCTAGTTTTAATACGAGTAGAATAGACCATTTATATCAAGATCCTCATTCAAAATCAAAAAATTTTTTTCTACATTATGGAGATATGACAGATTCTCTTTCTTTACAAAAAATAATAAATGATATTAGACCAGATGAAATTTATAATCTAGCAGCTCAATCTCATGTTGCTGTTTCATTTCAACAACCTGAGTACACTGCCAACTCAGATGGCCTAGGAGCGTTAAGAATTTTAGAAATAATTAATAACATAAAATCAAAAAAAATTAAGTTTTATCAAGCTGGAACTTCAGAAATGTTTGGAATGGTACAGGAAATTCCACAAACAGAAAAAACTAGATTTTATCCCAGAAGCCCATATGCAGTAGCAAAGGTTTATGCTCATTGGATTACAGTTAATTATAGAGAAGCCTATGGTATATTTGCCTGTAATGGTATTTTGTTTAATCATGAAAGTCCAGTTAGAGGAGAAACTTTTGTAACAAAAAAAATTGTAAAAGCCCTATGCAGAATAAAATATAAAAAACAAAAAAAATTATATTTAGGTAATTTAGAAGCCAAAAGGGATTGGGGGCATGCCAAAGATTATGTAGAAGCTCAATGGAGAATTCTTCAACAAAAAAAACCTGATGATTATGTTATTGCAACTGGTAAAACTTATTCTGTAAAAGTTTTTGTAGAAAAAGTAGCAACTTTTCTTGGAATAAAAATTATATGGAAAGGTAGTGGCATCAATACTAAAGGTTATGACCAAAAAGGCAATTGTATCATAGAGTGTGATAAAAAATATTTTAGACCTACAGAAGTAGATATTTTAATAGGTAATGCAAATAAAGCCAAAAGGATATTAAATTGGAAACCAAAAATATCAATTAATGAATTAATTAAAGAAATGGTAGAAGCTGACTTAAAAAAATTGAAATATTTATAAAAAAATATTATCAAGTCTTAATTAACAAGAACTAAAATAATTATGAATATATTTATTACAGGTGTTGCTGGATTTCTTGGGTCAAATTTAGCTGATTTTTACCTTCAAAAAGGCTTTAAAGTTTCAGGTTGTGATAATCTTATTGGTGGAGATATGGATAATGTTGATCCTAAAGTAAATTTTACAAAAACTGATTGTGAAGATTTACAAAAAATGACAGAAATTACAAAAAATGTTGATGTTGTAATTCATGCTGCAGCTTATGCACATGAAAATTTATCTGTATTTTCCCCTCATTTAATTTGCTCTAATATTATTGGAGGATCCACTTCTGTTTTTTCAGCTGCTATTCAAAATAAAGTCAAAAGAATAGTTTTTTGTTCATCAATTGCTAGGTATGGTGAAGTCCCAATACCCTACATTGAAACAGGACCCACAAAACCCTCAGACCCTTATGGAATTTCAAAATTAGCTGCAGAAAAAATTTTAATAAATTTATGTGAAACTTATGGTGTTGAATACAATATTGCTATTCCACATAATATAATTGGTATTAAGCAAAAATATGATGATCCGTTTAGAAATGTAGCGTCTATTATGATTAATTTAATACTGCAAAATAGACAGCCTATAATTTATGGAGATGGTGAGCAAAAAAGAAGTTTTTCTGATGTAGATGATTGCATTTATTCAATTGATAAATTAGCAACTGACCCAAATATAACTAGCGAAATAGTTAATATTGGGCCAGGCCCTGAAAATGAAATAACAATTAACAGACTCTTTGAAATAATTTCTAATGAATTAAAGTTTAATTTGGAGCCAATCAACAAACCAGAAAGAGTGAATGAGGTAAAAGATTCTATTTGCTCCTCAAAACTATCAGAAAGTTTATTAAAATCTGAATCAAATAAAAACATTAATGAAATAATCAAAAAGATGATTAATTATATTAAGTCAAAAGGTGTTAAAAAATTCATTTACAATTATGACATTGAAATCAATAATGAATTAACCCCAGATACATGGAAAAAAAAACTAATTTAAAATTTCCTTTTTTTTTATTTTCCTCAAGTCACAATATTAAGATTCAATCTATTGCTTATAGTCTTAATTTATTTTTACCAACCTTATTTTTAATAATTACATCTTTTTTTAAAGATTATAATTTAACAGCAGAACTTGGTATTTTAATTGGGGTTAATATAATTTTTACACAAATTTTTTCAGCTAATGCCAGAAGTATAATCATTTCAAAAAAACTAATTAGTTTAATTTATAATTATATTATTTTTAGAATAATAATTTCTATAGTACTAATTTTTGTAAATCTTCTTTTTTTTAGTATATTTGAATTTTCAAATAAAATTCTTTTACTTGCAGTTTCTTTTTTAATTATTTTTCAATGGCTGAATGAATTAATTCTTACTTATTTTGAATTAAAAAAAAAAATCAGAGAATTTTATTTCTATATTTTTATTTGTTTAATTTTTATCATTTTTATTATTATATATTTTTTTTATCAACAAAATTTAACTTATGTTTTTTTTATAAACAACATTTTATTAATTTTATTCTTCTTCACTTTTTTTTTAGAAATTAAAAAAATTAAAAAAAAGAAAATATATTTGAGAAAACTTTTTATATCATCAATAACAAATAAAGCTTTTTATTCATCATTTTCAATATCGTTTGCTAATTTAATATGGAGACTTTTAATAATTCAATTTTGTGGGAAAATCTTAGCTGGAATTTATTTTGCTAGTTTTGCACTAGGTTCACTTCCAGGAACATTATTTAACAATACATTTGGTCCTACAATTATAAAAAACAATATAAAAGTGAATAAAAGTTTGTATATATTAAAGTGCGTATTTATAACTGTAATTACTGTATTATTTTTTTGGAGTATTTTGAACAGAGATCAAATTTTTATTAATCTTTCGTATACTCAAATATTTGGTACCTTTTTATCCTTATTAGGGTCTTACTTTATGATTAAAGGACAGTATGCCAGACAATATTTAATTCAAAAAACGCAGTATCAATCATTCGTATTTAAGATAGATGCTCTTTATTCTTTGATTATTATGATTGTTGTTCCCACCTTATATCTATTAGGTGGAGATAAGTTAATCATCATAGCTTTTTTAGTTTCATCAATAATTGCTCATATAGTATATAATTTTACATATAATAAATTCTTAAAATAAATGAGTTTAATCAAAACATTAAATATTCTTTTTTTTATAATAATTCTTATTTTATTACCCTTTGGGCTTAGCTCATACGAGGGTAACAAGATTTATTATTTAATTTTCTCATTTATATCCACTTATGCTCTATTAACGTCCTTCCAAAAAAACTCAATTTCTTTCGAATCTTTTTTTTCGTTATTAATATGGTTAGGTTTTTGGTTTAAGTTTACAGTCCAAATATCTTACTTAAATAATCTTTTTCCAGAAGGTGTAGGTTTATTTGATTATAGTGCAAATTCCTACGATGATATTTTAATTGTTTCTTCAGTAGGTATAGTAGCGTTTATAGCTGCTAAATATTTTAGATTAAAATTTATTTTTAATTATTCTAATAATGACTTGGACGAATTTAATAAAACTGACTATTTAACTTTTTATTCAAATAATAGAAAAATTATTCACTTTATTTATCTTTTTTTAATAATATTTATTGGTTGTTCAAACTTTTTATTTGTTTTCTCCCAAAAAGGAACAATCCCAGAAACAATCTTGCCTTTTGGTCTGAATAATTTTATTAATTGGTTATTAATGTTTGGCTTAGCTTCTTTTTCAACATTAATTATTTTTTTAGAATTTAAGTTTAAAAAAAAGAACTCTAATTCTGTAGTAAAATATGGATTATTAGAAACATTTATTTCTGCAATTTCTATTTTAAGTAGAGCTATGATATTTAATGGTGTTTCAATTATTTATGGCTTTTATAGATTGGTAGAAATAAACAATATTAAGGTTAAAAAAATTAAATTTATAAAATATTTTATGATTATCTTAGTTCTATTTATGATTTCACTTTTAATTGTAAGTAAAATTAGACAGTCTAAAAATTTTACAGTAGGTCATGAAGTGCACAGTTATATACCTCAAATTGATGTTAATGATGTTAATGATGTTAATGCTGTTAATGCTAAATCTGTAAAAATTATTAATTCTTTTACCAAAGAATTAAATCAAATTATTTTTTTAGTCGCAGGAAGATGGGTAGGTGTTGAGGGTGTTATGGCTGTTTCTGCTAACAATGACTTAGGTTTTACTTCTTTTTTAACATCATTTAAAGATGAGTTTGATTATTCCAACTCATTCTATGAAAATAAGATAAAAGGAAGTAGGCATATTTATGTAAATGAACCAAAAATTTACACAATTTATGTACCTGGAATTATTGCTTTTTTATTTTACACAAAATCTTTGATTTTTTTATTTTTTGGAATTTTTTTTCTATGTATTTTTTGTTCTTTTGTGGAATTTTTTGCTTACAAAATGTCGAAAGGAAATGTCATATTTTCATATTTAATAGGTAATGTTTTGGCATACCGATTAGCCCATTTTGGCTATTTGCCTCAAAATTCATATAAATTAATATTAGCAATTTTTTTTAATATAGTCTTAATGTGGATAGTTATGAAAATAATTAAATCTTTTCATAGTTAAATTTTTTTTAAAAAGTATATTTAAAAAATAATTTATTATTTTAAGTTTTTTTCTTGGTTTTTGATAATAAATTAATTGTCTGTATCATTAATTATTACTTATAAGTAGAACTGAAAAAATATTTAAAAATCAAAAAGACAGCAATTAAACCATCTTTTATTGTAATTTTTTTTCCTTCACTATAGGTTCTCCCATTATATCCAATCCCAACCTCAAAAATTTTTGCTTTAAGTTTTGCAATTTTCATTGTTACTTCTATTTCCACACCAAAAGAATTTTCATTAATCTTAATATTTTTCATTATCGATTTCCTAAATACTTTATATCCAGTCTCAACATCAGAAAAATTAATATTAGTTAGTAAATTGACTAAAAAAGTTAATATAAAATTTGCTACTCTATGTGAAAAGTAAATTAATCGATGTGCTGCTGATCCTTGAAATCTAGATCCATAAACTACATCTGCACCATGAGCCAAAAAGGGTTCAATTAGTTTTTTATAATCATTAGGGTCATATTCTAAGTCAGCATCTTGAAAAAGGATTAATTCACCATTAGCAATTTCAATTCCCTTCTTTAAAGCTGCCCCTTTACCTAGATTAATTTTGCTTTCTATTAATGAATCGTACAAGTAAGAATTTTCTTTTAATAAAGATGTTGTCTTATCTTTTGAACCATCATCGGATACAATTATTTCTAGTTGTAGGTGTTTTTTTTGTAAATTTACTTTTTCAAGAATTTTCAGAATTGTTTTTTCTTCATTAAAACAAGGTATAATTACTGAAATTTTCATTTTTTAATCCAATCATTCGTTATTAAATTATCTTTATTAATATAAATAGAAAATAAGTTTTTTTGTTTAGGGAAAATGAAAAAAAAAATATAAAAAAATGCTTTTATAACTTTTGATTGTGTAAATTTAATGTGAGAACCATAATCAAAAAATATTTTAATTTTTAAATCAGGTCTAAATGATTTCATTAATTTTATAATTTCTCTTTCTGTCCATCTATAAACATAATTCGGAATACTGGTATTATCCACACCACCAGTTGTTATGTTTTTTTTAATAGCAGATAATTCATATTCTTCAGATAATTTAAGTTTACAAGCTAAGCGAGATATAAAAGAGTCGTTAGCTTCTATAATTAATGATCCTTTAGAACAAACTCTAAATAATTCAAGAATTGCCAGATGAGGTTTTGATGAATGATGAATGCAAGCATGTGCTATACAATATTCGTAAGAATTATCTTTTAGTTTTATGTCATGGATATTTTCATAAAAATTTAATTTTTTCTCATCTGAGCTTTCTATGTTTGAAAAAGTTACATTTTCATAGCCAAGCTCTAGAAAAACCTCTCGATCAAGGCTTCCTGCACCCAGAACAAGAATGGGTGAATTTTTATTTTTTATGTATTTTAATATTTTTTCAGAATAAAAGTCTTTTCTATCCATGATAATTTTACCTATTCTTTAATTATTAATCTGCAAGCATAATCCACATAATGCATCCATACATATTTATTTAAAAAAAATTCATCCACAGCTTTTTTTGAACCACCCCAATGTCCATAATCATCAATTATTATTATTCCCCCTGGGCTTACTTTTTCATATAAAATTTCTAATTCCTTTTTTGTGCTGCTATACCAATCTGTATCCAATCTTAGTAAACTTATTTTTTCAGGCAAGTTATCTTGGATATCCAATGTTTTTTCTACTGGCCCTTTTACAAATTTTATATTGTCAATATTTTTAACATTTGATTTAATATTATTCTTAACATCTTCTAGGCTGCAAATTCCCCAAATATGTGTTTTTTTTTCTTTATCTTTGTTCATTAAAATTTTGGCATTTAAATTTTTTGCTATATCAAAATCATTTTCATCAGGTTCTGTCATACCTTCGAACGTATCATATGCAAAAATTTTTCTACTAGAGTCATTTGTTAATTCCATAGTCTTTTTAAAAAGTATAATATTACCACCTTTCTACACACCACATTCCACATAATCACCTAAAATTTTTTTTTGATTAATGTGCTCTAAAGCTTTTATTAGATTATAAATTCTTATTTGTGGTGTCATTGAATAAGCTTTAACTAAATTGATTAATTTTTTTTCATTACAAGTGAGTTCAACAATCTTTTGATTTTTGTTAACTATGCTGTAACCAAAAAATGAAAATAATTTATTAATTAAGTTTTTTATAAAATTTTTTGTCATAAGTTGATTATTATTTATTATAGACTTTGAGACATTAATACTATAATTGAAATAATTATGAATATATTTATTACAGGTGTTGCTGGATTTCTTGGGTCAAATTTAGCTGATTTTTACCTTCAAAAAGGCTTTAAAGTTTCAGGTTGTGATAATCTTATTGGTGGAGATATAGATAATGTTGATCCTAAAGTAAATTTTACAAAAACTGATTGTGAAGATTTACAAAAAATGACAGAAATTACAAAAAATGTTGATGTTGTAATTCATGCTGCAGCTTATGCGCATGAAGGCTTGTCAGTTGTTTCCCCTCATTTAATTTGTTCTAATATTATTGGAGGATCTACTTCTGTTTTTTCAGCTGCTATTCAAAATAAAGTCAAAAGAATAGTTTTTTGTTCATCAATGGCTCGTTATGGAAAAATTAAACAACCTTTTTTTGAGGAAGACACACCAATTCCTGTTGATCCTTATGGAATTTCAAAATTAGCTGCAGAAAAAATTTTAATAAACTTATGTGAAACTTATGGTGTTGAATACAATATTGCTATTCCACATAATATAATTGGTATTAAGCAAAAATATGATGATCCGTTTAGAAATGTA
>Ga0115559_1003119_pt1 | contig 10361 bp, 10 predicted proteins | sample COGITO_mtgs_1105_3_FD_87281 | JGI IMG/M metagenome (GOLD analysis project Ga0115559, IMG submission 87281) | Pelagic marine microbial communities from North Sea - COGITO_mtgs_110506 | ecosystem: Environmental > Aquatic > Marine > Epipelagic | place: Germany:Helgoland, sampling site Kabeltonne... | reverse complement strand
CCTCGCGATACCGCAGTTGCCTTTCGGCTAGCTCTTCCCCTTGCCGGGCGAGCAACAGACTTTCATTCGGTTTACTCATGATCACTGTCAAGCAAGTGCGCCCTGCCGGGCGCACCAAAAAAATACGCTTGCTGTTATTGCAAACGTATCACTGGCGAAGTCTTCCGCCTCTATTTAAATCCGTAAAGCAACTTAACCGCCCGCCTTTTTCTCAGACTTACGCCGCAAATTCGCATCCAAAATACGCTTACGTAAACGAATGAAATTCGGGGTCGCTTCAACAAACTCATCCGATTCGATATACTCAATCGACCGCTCTAAACTGAATTGAACCGGAGGTGAAAGCATAATGCCCTTTCCATCACCACTCGAACGGATGTTATCCAATTGCTTTGCCTTACAAGGATTAACCGGCATGTCCGTCTTCCGTGGATTCTCACCCACAACCTGACCGCCATACACTTCATCACCCGGCTTCACAAAAAGGCGTCCCCGCTCTTGGAGCGTCGACAACGCATAAGCCATCACTTTACCCTGATCCATCGAAACCAAAGTTCCCCCCTGACGGGTAACGATTTCACCACAATAAGGGCGATACTCGAGGAACAAGTGACTCATCACACCGTGACCACTTGTCATCGTAACCAAATCACTTTCAAATCCGATCACACCCCGAGTCGGAATTTCCGCATCGACCGTGACCGTGCCATGATGATGCGTTAGATTAGTGACGATCCCTTTACGTTTGGACAGATTCTCCATCACACCTCCCAAGAGGTCATCGGAAACTTCAACCCAAAGGCGATCAAATGGCTCATGCCGCTTGCCATCAATCTCCTTGAAAATAACCGTAGGCCGAGAAACCAACACTTCATAACCCTCACGGCGCATCGTTTCAACCAAGACAGAAATCTGCATCGCTCCGCGAGCACTCACGAGAAAACGCGTTCCCTCGCCCGTCTCATCCACTTTGATCGAAATATTCGTCCGCATTTCGCGGAACAAACGCTCCCGAATCTGACGGGAGGTCACCAATTTGCCATCACGTCCTGCCAAAGGGCCATCATTAACCGCGAATTCCATTTGAATCGTCGGTGGATCGATTACCATAAACGGCAAACGCTCGGCCTCTGGATCGGCTGAAATGGTATCTCCAATATTAATTTCCTCCAGCCCTGAAAGCCCCACAATATCCCCAGCCGTCCCACTTAAGGTATCATTTGAGCCCACTCCGCTGTAGTTAAACAACCGTGTCACCTTGAAGCGCTGGACCTTTCCGTCCGGGAGCAATGCATGCATTGGTTTGCCCATTTCCACTTCGCCACTCAAAACACGACCAACCGCAATACGGCCCACAAAATCATTCCATTCAATATTGCTGACCAACATCCGGAACGGACCTTCTTCGATCACGGGCGGCGGCACCGATTCCATGATCGTTTCAAAAACCGAGATCATATCCTTGCGAGGGCCATCCAATGTCCGGTCGGCCCATCCATTTTTCGCACTTCCATAAAGGAACGGGGCATTAAACTGCTCTTCCGTCGCCTCCAGATCCATGAACAATTCCAAAACCTTGTCATGCACCGCTTCAGGATCCGAATTCTCACGATCCACTTTGTTGACCAAAACAACGGGAGCCAATCCATGACTCAATGCCTTCTTCAAAACGAAACGGGTCTGCGCCTGAGGCCCGTCATAGGCATCGACCACCAACATCACACCATCGACCATCTTCATCACGCGCTCAACCTCAGCGCCGAAATCGGCGTGCCCGGGCGTATCCACGATATTGATCGTCTTCCCTTCCCAGAGAACTGCGGTGTTCTTCGCCTTAATCGTAATGCCCTTTTCGCGCTCAAGGTCCATCGAATCCATGATCCGCTCGGCAACCTGCTGATTCTCACGAAATGCGCCACCCTGTCTCAGAAGAACGTCCACCAAGGTCGTTTTCCCATGATCCACGTGAGCAATAATCGCAATGTTTCTTATGTCTTTCGCTTCCATCTCAAATCCCAAAAAACCGCGCAGCATGGCAGCCCATTTGCCCAATGCCAGCTTTAAATTGAGCCGATTCCCTTGCTGGTGTGAATAAAAGTGCGGGGTAAAATCGAATGGGCGTGACTCATTATGGAACAACGAATCGCGAATGAGATTGTGAGTCGTCATGATGACCTTGTGGTGGTCCGTGGGATCCTAGCATTTGCGGAACAGGACGGACCCCCTCCCTTGTCTGCGGGCTCGCCCATCCCCCCATTAATCTAGATATCCCCGCCCCATGTGAATGGAAACTATCCCATTTCGATTCAAACAATCGACCACACGAATCAAACCACTTGCCTCCGTCTTTCGGTGAATCAATAGGGTCGCCCACTCGCAGTACATCCAGCTCTCCCCAATCTCACTCCGAATACAACGCTTTTCGAATTACCTCCATACAAGCACCTGCATGGCTCATCACAATCAAATGCCCGCCTCCATCAATAGTCCAGTCCACTCCCGATCTCGGCTCTGGAATGATAAAATCCCGATTCCCATGAATCCGTGTCGTTTTCACCTCGCAGGTTAATCCTTCCCAATTTAAAACAGCCTTGCACATACTCCGAACAAATCGTGGATCGCTTTGGTGAAACATCATCGACAGCTCTTTCGGAATCTTACCTGCCGAAAATTGAAGTACCTCAAACGGAACCGTATCCACCAACGGCTGCAGAACCCGCAACAATCCATTGATCTCCTGAGGACTCCTCGCACTGCCAATCAATACCAGCCTTGACAAAGCTATCTGATTTGCAATCTCACAGGCCACCATTCCTCCCAGCGATGTTCCCATGACAACATCTCCCTTCTTAATTTCATGTAGCCCAATCAGCCGCGTCGCCAATGCCTTGATTGAGGCCTCCCCAGTCCACTCCGGCCAATCATGAAAACGGCTATCAGGAAGCTCACGCCAAACTCCCGTATACATCGCGTTGGTTGCGCCCATTCCCGGATAGAGATGCATCATCGCAAAACGATCTCCCGTCACTCATTCACCAAATCTCTCCAAATCCGATCAACGGAATCCCAAACCCAAAAAGTCCGACTCGACTGATTTGCAAAATAGACCCATCGATTCTCGTTGTAGAAATACAACCAAGCCCCATTTTTATTCGAACTCCAGAAAGTCCCTAAATCACTTAATATATAAAGACTTTCGGCGGTTCCTTTAAGAACAACAGTATACCACCCAGCTTTAAATGTTTGATACCGTCCATTCGATTCCGGCCAGCGTCTAAAAACAATGCCTTTCAAGTGAGGGATATATCCATACTCAGCACTCAAACTATGAATGCCAAAAACATCCACTTCTTTGGAATAACCTCCTTGAACTTGAAAACTTTCAATAGGGCTAATTGACCTCATTGAGGTCAACGATCCATTTTCATATTCCGCCATATGCGGAGATGACCCTCCCGATAAAGGTTCTTGAAGGTAAGTGCTGAAGAAAAATAATCCAAATGAAGGACTCCATGCGGTGTAGCTCGCCGTTTCATAACAATCTGGTGAATATGGTTCAAACCTGCCACAGGTAGAATATGAGTAATTAATCACCTTCTTCGACACCGGCGCAATTACCGTATCGATAATTGGGGTAAAAACAGGCTCATGTGCATTCCAATACCGATCTACCTCAAAGGAAATCTCTCCGTATTGAACCCCATCAAGCTCTGCAAGTAACTCAATCGAATAGCTCACATCACCCGCGTATTCAAATGCGGCAAAGCCCGGGATCACACTTCCCAGCACAAGGATCATGACTGCACCAATTCGTTTCATTTTAAGCCTATCGATTGAATCTTTACGTTATTCTCAATAACAACCCCCATCCTTAGCAAAGGTTACACCCTCACTCAATTCATTATGCGCATGCGTTCGAAATAATTAACGTTCTGAATAACGGCCATAACCCCTACCTTTCATTTTCTCCGATCTTAGAAAAATTCTGCCTAAAACGTCATCGACACATTGATCGACCCAAAGGCCTGATCGAGACCTTCCTTAAAGGTCTTCGTCCGATAGGTCCAAGCATAGGAGACTTTCCATCGGCCAATCACAGTTGAGACACCCACCGAAGCATCGCCCACCAACGATTCCTTATCCACCGAATGGCTCGACGCAAAGGTATTTCCATCCAAGGTCGCATCCCGGGCAATGGCCCGACCATCCAGTGAACCAAAGATATGGATACCAAATACCCGATCTTCCTTCAGCCGTAAATCATCCAGACTCGCCGGTGCATTCGTATCTCCGGCCATCCGAATCAACGCCGCCCCGAAATCCTGAGGCAAATTCCAACCAAGCCGAAGCCCCCCTCCGCTATTCGCATAGGTAAAAACATTCCCCACACTCGCACCCATATGAGCCAAGGCATCCATGCCCATGCCCGATCCATCTCCGAAAAGAACCCATCGAAACTTCCGCTCCCAAATGATGTTCACCGCGATCTCATTCCCAATCTGATTATCCCATCCATAGACTTGGCGAATCCCCCGCGTCCGGTGGATAAAGTTTTGGGTCTCCTCCCCCAATGCCCACGGTCCAATGACGCCCACATTCACTTCAATCGTATCGAGCCATCGATCCGTTTTATTGTGCAGGGCAACCCCAAAGTAAAGCCACGCGGCATAGGGCCGGTCATTCACAATCAGCCCGGTTTGGCTAATATCCGAGGGCGTATACAGATTTTGCCCAAAGGACAGTGCGACATTTTTTTGCGTTCCCTCTTTATTGACCAAAGGTAAATACCGCAACGCATCATAAGCCCAACCGGGCAGCTTCCCCGCCTCGCGAAAATAGGTATCCACGTCCGGTGAAATCCACGTTAACTTCGTTCCATTCGTATAATTTCGATCCGTATTCGCAAAGAGATCATTTTCAAAATAAAAGCTAAAGGTCCAATCATCCCGTTCCGCCTTTAAATCCGACACTTCACCAAAGGCAATCCCTCCGAGAAAAAGAAAACCAGCAATCACTCCAAAACGCCACCAGACTAAGCAACTCATAATAATCTGACTATTCAGATCCACATCCGTTCGTCAACCCAAGGGAACCACGGATCTCAATAAGGGTTGTGATTAAACCTAAAATCGGCAGTTGGGAAGGCTTGGTGACAAGACAAGGCGCAAGCCTCTGAACTGTGGTCGTCACCGTAGGAGGCTTGGAACAATGGATTGGCGGCAAGACCTCCCAACCTCTAGCGGTCATAAAACCAGAAAAATAGCGTCGCCTATTTCGCGAGAGCTCCCTTGCTCGTAATTCATTCATACCCTATAACTTTACCCCTTTTCTCTTTGTTGACTGCCGGATTTAGGTTAAAAGAGCAGGGTAAATAATGAACGCTTCTTTAAGCGATTCCTCACGTATCCAATATTTTAGATCCGCTGGTGGCCCGTCGGGCTACAACCCGAGATCCTCGTAAACCCTACCTCATATTCACCTTCCAACTCGTGTCTTTCGTGTGCTTCGTGCTACTCTTCGTGGTTGACCATTTTCGTGCTTTCTTGCGCCTCTTCCGTCTTCACTTAAAGTTACGCTGGAAAAGTCCTGACTGAAAACCACCCACTACTTCCCTCAAACCAACTCGCGCCATTCCCCACCTCAATAACACCCCGATCAAGGAACCTTGACCTGCCCATTTCAAAATAGAATAATCTCTCCATGAACCGTTTCTTACCCCTTCAGGGAATCATCGGCCTGCTCTTCTTCGTTGCTCTACTATCTCCTCTTCTAGCAACGAACACCGAGACCCAGCCCCCTCCTCCCAATGTCGTTATCATCTTCGTTGATGATATGGGCTACGCGGACATCGGCGCCTATGGAGCCAAGGACTACGCAACACCACACTTGGATCGAATGGCCGACGAGGGTGTGCGCTTTACCGATTTTTATGTCGCTCAACCCGTCTGTTCGGCCTCGCGCACCGCCTTACTCACCGGATGCTATCCCCACCGGCTCTGAATTCATGGAGCACTTGGCCCCAAAGATAAACACGGGATCCATCCGAACGAAGTAACCCTTGCCGAGCTCTTTAAATCCAAGCGATATGCAACCGCCATTTTCGGGAAATGGCATTTGGGACACCATCCTCAATTCTTACCCACTCGACATGGCTTCGATGTCTTTTACGGCATTCCCTATTCCAACGACATGTGGCCCAATCATCCCACCAGCCCTGATGCTTGGGCCGATCTGCCAACGATCGATGGAGACAAAGCCATCGGCTATAATACCGACCAATCACGCTTCACCGCTGATTTCACCCAACGAACCCTTGATTTCATCGAGGAAAACACCTCCCGATCTACGCCCTTCTTCGTCTACTTAGCACATCCCATGCCCCATGTCCCCCTCTCCATTTCCCCCGATCACAGCGGCAAAAGCCAAGCCGGACTTTACGCAGATGTGATTCAGGAAATCGACGATTCCGTCGGCCAGGTACTCGCAGCCCTCAAAACAGCGGGAGCCGAATCCAATACGCTCGTCCTCTTTGCCTCCGACAATGGCCCTTGGTTAAGCTACGGAAACCATGCGGGCTCGGCCGCTCCGCTTCGAGAAGGCAAAGGTACCGTCTTCGATGGCGGTGTCCGCGTTCCCTTCATTGCCCGTTGGCCCGGCATCCTTCCCAAGGGACAAACCATTTCAACCCCCGCCATGACAATTGATCTATTCCCAACCTTAGCCGAACTGATTGTGGCCGAGCTGCCCGACCATCCCATCGACGGGAAATCAATCTGGTCCCTCATAAAGGGTGACGATTCAGGTCCCGCCCAGGAAGCCTACTATTTTTACTACGGACGCGGCGAACTGCATGCGATGCGGAGCGGGCGATGGAAACTCCACTTTCCTCACCCATACCGAACGATGATCGGAAGTGAACCAGGAAAAGACGGGATGCCCGGAAAATACGATTCTTCAGTAAAAACAGGATTGGAACTCTATGACTTGGAAAACGATATCGAAGAAAGACATGACGTCTCCAACCAACATCCAGAGGTCATGCAACGCCTATTAAAACTGGCGGCAGACAAGCGGACCGAACTGGGTGATCGCTTAACCGGAATTGAAGGAACCGGATTAAGAGAGCCCGGACGCCTCATCGAATAATCCACCGAATCATTCCACCACATCTTCCACGAAAAATCCTGGGCCTTCTAATCGAACTCGATAAAAAGCGGGGCCGGTTCCTGAGTAGCTGCTGTCCGTAAATTGGCGGACTCCAGAACTTCCAGCCACCTGGTTATCCAGTTCCATCCAGCCATTCAAATCCGTCGATCTTTCCGTGACATAATTAAGCCCATGGTACATCTCGTGACTTAGCTGAGGCGTATTTGCCACGAGTCTCAACTCCGTTTCGATCCAGTTCAATTCCTCCCCATTGAGCACTACATCATCAAAAGCGGCCCGATCATCAAAAGAACCGATCCCAATGCTCCCCACTGGATACGTCGTATCCGTTGCCGTCATCAATGGAACATTTAGATCATCGATGTAAACCCGAATCGCGCCGGCTACGGTATGCTCAACACGCACATCATGCCAGCCATCGGTTAATCGCGTCGGCGGTTTTTTTTCATTCTGAATCGTGACCCGAGGATTTCTTTCATTATCTCCGTCCACTTTCATAATGATATTGTGAGCCGTCCCATCCGACAAGCTCGACAAATGCGCATAGTAATAATGCAGATCATCCACATATCCAAAAATAATCGAAATATCCCGCCATTGCCATTCCTCCGGCTCCAAACTCATCGCTTTTAACCGAAGATCCATATCCAGAAAAACGCGGTTTTCCAAAAGCACATAGGTCGACGGGCGACGAACACCTTCACGTTGCTCTCCGATCGTTTCAATGACCAACGCTCCATCCGATAAAATCCACGATCCCTGATCCGGTAAGGGAACCCATGGAACCATATCGTTTGTAAAATCATTCCTTAAGAGCTCATCAGCAGATAATCCCGCAGCGGAAACAACAACGAGGCCAAGACAAATCATTCTTAATCGAGCGGATAACATAATAGGGGGATAAGGAGGGATTAAAAGACAGCCGTACGTCTAAAAACGCCATTTAGCAAGCGACAAAGCTGATCAAACTCACCACAAAAAAAACCTCCCCCCCTTAATCCCTTACCACAATTACGTTGCCTAGGTTGACCTTTCCAGCATTTGAATTTCGCCCACCGCTTCTTCCGTAATCAAGATCCGACAATAGCGATCCTTCAGCGTTTGAATCGAAGCTTCATGAAGCGCTGGCGTCACCGTCGTGCAGGCATCCTCGACCATGGTCACAAAATACCCTAAATCGCACGCATCCCGGATCGTCGTTTCGACACACTCGTTGGTATAAACACCCACCACATAGAGCGCGCTCACTCCCATGTTCTTCAGGACAAAGTGGATATTGGTAGAAGAGAACACTCCACTTGCCGTTTTATTGATCACAATCTCATCCCCCTGAGGGGCAACCACCTCGATAAATTCCGCTTCCTTCGATCCGGGAGCCGCCAACAAATTCAATCGTTTATGCCCTCCGCTCCGATCTCTCCCGTCATGAGTCAATGCTTGAATCCGCACATGGATCACTTCCATTTCATTCGCGCGAAACGCATCCTGCAACTGACGCACATGCGGCAAGACTTGCGCCTTCAATGTATCAAAATAATAACGACGCCCTTCCTCCGGGACGCCCGACTTTTCGGGCTCCCGAAAAACTCCGTATCCCTCCGCCGCATCCAAATACTGCAAGTCAATACAAAGCAACGCCGTATGATGCGACCTCAGTGATCGCTCATGCCCCGGATGCTCAATGATCGATTCCTTATAGACAGGCTTTAACGGATCGTCGTGTAAAACCGCTTCACTCTTTATCTTATCCATCATTTCAATGATTCATTTCAAGGAGTGTTCCCAACATGAGATTCGCTCCAATTTCAATATCATGCCAGGAACTCCATTCCGCCGGGGTGTGACTTTTGCCATCTTTGCTCGGCACAAAAATCATCCCCACCGGACAAAAGGTACTCATAATCTGAGCATCATGCGCCGCCCCGCTCAACAGTTTTGTAAAGTTCATTTTCTGCGCCACCGCCGACCGCTCCATCTTTTCAATAATCCCGGAATCACAATCCGCACTTTTGATCTCCGACTGCACTTCGTATTCAAATCGCAAATTCCGTTTGCGGCAGATCGCACCCAATGCCTTATAAACCGCCTCCATTATTTCATACAACGCATCCTCAGAGGCATCTCTCACATCCAGAGAAAATTCCACCAATCCCGGAACCGTATTAGGGGCACCCGGTAAAATCTGCGCCTTCCCAATCGTCGCCCGACTATTCACTGTCCCATTTTCTTCCAGTATCCGAGGCAACTCGTGGGCAAAATCAGCCAGCCCCATAAAGGCATCGTTCCGCAATTCCATCGGCGTTGTCCCCGCATGATTGGCTTCACCCCGAATCCGAATCATCCATTTTTGCAATCCGACAATACTCTCAACAATGCCCACCTCCCTTTGCATCTGAGTGAGCACCGGGCCCTGTTCAATATGCAACTCCAAGTACGCATGATAGTCCTTGGCATTTCGATGCGCCTCCAATGACTTCAACGGATCCAATCCACAATCGCGCATCGCCACTTCCAATGTTCGCCCATCCAAATCATTCTGCTGCTGCAACGTTTGCGGGGAAATCATTCCGCAAAATGCCTGCGATCCAAACAATCCACCAAAGCGCCCTTCTTCATCACTGAAAGCCACCACTTCCAAATTATACGTCAACTCAATCCCCTCTTCCTCAATCCGTCGTAAACATTCCAGCCCGGTCAAAACCCCCAAGGCACCATCCAGCGCCCCCGCACAGGGAACCGTGTCAATATGCGATCCGATCAAAATCGTCTGCGCCTTCCCCGCCTCAATGCGCCCAAAGACGTTGGCCGCTCCATCCATTTCATACAATAACCCCGCCGCTTCGATGCGATCCGCCAACCAACGCTTCCCTTCCATATCCGCCTCCGTAAACGCCATCCGGTAAAGCCCATGGTCCTCATCTTTCCCAATCTTTGCCAGATCAAGGACGTCTCCTTTTAATCGCTCAATATCAATCTTCATCATTCTTCAGCCTGTTCGTCCATGGGAATCCCTTGACACAATCATTTCGATACAAATAATTCGTGTGCAAATTAATTTGAACTTACCTTTTGCTAAAGTTTCCAATGATACAACCGAAAACGTCCGAAGCCGCTATGCATAGCGAGTCGACCTCCCCGGTTGTTCCCAAGGATCGCTACGATTTGAGAATTCTCAGTGCCTTAAGGCGCATTAT
>Ga0115559_1003117_pt1 | contig 10364 bp, 9 predicted proteins | sample COGITO_mtgs_1105_3_FD_87281 | JGI IMG/M metagenome (GOLD analysis project Ga0115559, IMG submission 87281) | Pelagic marine microbial communities from North Sea - COGITO_mtgs_110506 | ecosystem: Environmental > Aquatic > Marine > Epipelagic | place: Germany:Helgoland, sampling site Kabeltonne... | reverse complement strand
TTCAAAATTAATTATAGTATAAGACAAAGATAGAAAAAAAATTATTTGTAATAAGTGAATTTATCACACATTAAGGAGGTCAAGTCGGACGGTTCTTAAGGCTTTCAGGCTACAGGCTTAAACGAACTTATGTTGCACAAAAATTTAAATTTTATATGAGATTATAACTTAGGAAAGTAATGACTACAGTCCGTAGTCTTTTCAAAAATAAATCGATTTAACACCTTAAAAACAAATGTTTTAGCTTTTATATTTTAAATAAATAACGTATATTTAAATAAGAAATATTGTTAAAATTTAGTCATTAATTTGTTATATAATAAATTTATACAAGTTATTTCTATGTTAAATAATTAAAATAACATATGTTATATGTCCGTTAATTTTTATAAAAAACCTCAAATTAAGAGCTTTTCTACACACTCAGAAATAGAACATTCTGTTTTGTTTTCACAGTATTTAAAGTCTTTTATTTCCAATTCAGCCACAAAAAGAGTTCAAGGCTATGGAACGGTGGGTTTGGCATATAATACCATTCGGACTTATAAATCGCTTTATCGAATAGTAAAAGCCTATGAGTTTGAGAAATCAGAGAAGCTTTATTTGAATTCTATTGATAAATATACCGCCGAATCTTTTACTCATTTTCTGAAAATTGAGAAACAGTATAGTGATAATTACTGCGGCCAACTTTTAAAATTATTGAAGATTATTCTGCGTGATGCTGAAAAAAGCGGGTTGGAAGTACATCCTTACTCTAATTATATAGAATATTTTAAACAGAAAAGCTCTGATCGTATACTTCATATTTTAAATCCAAAAGAGATAAAAGCTTTAAAGGAATTACAGCATATTCCTAAAGAATATACAGATAGTTATAGTTGGTTATTGATAGGGCTTTGTATTGGGCAGCGCGTATCAGATTTATTGAAGTTAAGTCCTAATAATCTTAGAAAAGCACCCACTGGCTTGTATATCGATATTATTCAACAAAAGACGAGGAAATCGGTGACCGTTGGAATAGTAGATCCACTAGTTATTAAAATTCTAGAAAATGAGTTTCCAAAAAAAGTTTCTCAAGTGGTTTTTAATAAACAGATCAAAGCACTTTGCAGAATGGCAGCAATAGATGAATTGGTTAGTGGGTTTAAGAACAACCCAAAGACGAGAAGAAAAGAAATTATAAATGCTCCTAAATATGAGTTTGTGACCTCACATATTATGAGACGGTCTTTTGCGTCTAATTATTATGGAAAAATTGAAACGCCGCTACTTATGAATATCACTGAGCATTCTAAGGAAAGTACTTTTCTGACTTACATAGGGACGCATCAAAACAAAGATGCACTGGCAGATTTATTTATTCAACAGGCGGGAGTTATTTGGTAAATCTCACTTTTTTATCCCTAACTGAACGAGTTTTTTTTTGCACCAGTTTCTATCGGTCACTATATTAAATAACCAAACTCTATATTTTTTATATACTGCTGATTTATAAAGATATTTTAATCTAGATTTAATATACAGATAGCTCTTAATAAGTTTGTGTTTCCTCTTTGTTGCTTTTGGATTGGTAAACTGACTATTAAAAGCACTTAAATAAGAAGCTACCTGTTTTGTGTTGTTGTATTCTAAACTTTCTACAGAATTAAAAACCTCATAACAAGCTGCTAAAAAACAATTCAAAGGATGGCTTAGGGTATCTAGAGTATTCACCGCAGCCTTTGCATTCGTTTTTTTAGATAACAAAAAAACATCATAAGCATTTCGTAAAGCCATTGTTTTATAATAAAAACTACGGTCGTTTATTTGATCGGCTAGAATTGATAAATTAAGTTTGTTTGCATAGCTAAGAACAGCAACCTCGTTTATAACCTGAGTATCTTTCTCTACAAAATTATAATTAAATTCATTACGGTATTTCTCTAATAAAAGATCTTTATGAATTTCTATGGCTGCAATGTTTTTTTGTTTTATCACCCTTCGCAAGTGCCTATGTTCGGGAAAATGATTTAATAGATTCTCAGGAGTATAATAACCATTAATTTTTAAAATGTTATTCGCACTTTGTAAGTCTTTTTCTGAAAACAAAAAATCAATATCCCCAACCATTCGTTCAGCTATATCATCATAGATTCCTGCTAATAGATTACCCGTTCCTTTTAAAAATATTGGAGTAATATTGTTCTTTAACAGTAGCGTATTTAACTCTTTTGCTTGGGTAATTATTTGCTGGTTTCGTTCTCTGTTTAAATTGGTAATATGCTCCATATAACTTACTAACTCTTGAGGTAAATACTGCAAGAAATCTACACGTTTTAAATTACAATACAATGCCGGAAACACATAATGGGCTGTACTTACTTTTACAACAGCATCCCAGTCTATATTACCTGATTGTAATAGTTTTTCTATTTCTTGTCTATTCTTATTTTCCAAAAAGATAGTCAAGCATTTTGCGATAAAGTATAGCGTTTCTTTATAATTCAATTGATGATTTTTTTAATCCAAAGATATCACTTGGTAGGATCTGGATCTCTATCCATATAGCCTTGTTTTTCAATCTCTTTTAATTGTTCTATTGTAAATTGATCTCTTACAGATTTTGTTTTAGGAAAGATATAATTGGAAAGGGTTACAAAAAGCTTTACCCGTTCTGTTTTAGTTAGTTTTTCTTGGTTTATGAGCAAATCATCCAATACTTTTTCATAGAGTAGTTCCATCTTTTCTTTAATAGATGGTTTCTCTTTTTTTGCGGGACCTCTTTTAGATTTTTTTCCTGCTTTTTTTGCTGAGTTTGGATTAAACACCATATTTATTATAATTAAAAATTTCTTTTTGGTAAATCTTTAAACCACTTCTCATAAAGCTTTGAGCTGGGCAGGAATATAACCCAAGTAGTTAAAAAAATTAATTGTAAATCTAAAAAGAAAGAATTATGATCTTGATACCACATTTCTAATTCACCTTTATAAGGTGCTATAATACGTTTGTAAAACTCATGAGGATCTTCATCTTTTACAGCTGAGATAATTGACTCCTCATCTCTAAATATAATAGAGCCAATCCCTGTAAGACCAGGTTTTACATTGTATATTTTAGTTTGCACCTCTTCATTATATGCTGTAAACGTTTTAGTCACTAATGGTCTAGGCCCAACTAAGCTAATATCACCCTTTAATATATTAATAATTTGCGGCAATTCATTAATCTTTGTTTTTCTCAAAAAAGATCCGATTTTAGTAACTCTAGGATCATTTTGAAGTGTTATACTACCAGTACCAATGTTCATAGAATTTTTTAGCATGGTTGCAAATTTCCATATTTGGAATCTTGAGTTATGAATACCATAACGTTCTTGAAAATAAAAAACTTCTCCTTCAGCCGAAAATCTAAGAATGATTATAATGGGTATAAAAACTGGTATTAGAATAATTAACGCAATAAGACTAATAATAATATCGAATAAGCGTTTAAAAAAATTGTACATAATTTACATTTTTTGATCTAGATGTTTACCAGTTTCTATGTGCATAAAATCTGGAACATATTTTTTAATAATAGTGACTATGTCAGATTTTTGAGAATTTGGGTTATTAAATACACCTTCAAAATTAGATTCTACATCTTCAAAAGACATTTTAATATCTGGTGTATTTATGAATCCTAAAGAATCATATTTGTTAATTTCATAATCTTCCTCTTCAGTATAAAACTCCTCATATGTTTTTTCACCAGAAGTATCAGTTTTAAAAAAATAAATTGGGTATTTTCTAGGATACTTATCAAAATCAAATCCTTTGGCTTCATTTTCTGATTTTACCAATTCTGGCTCAAAACCGTTCTCTTTTAAAAAATCTAAAGCTATCTCTTTAAAATATATCTGATCTTTATCAAAGTCTAACTTTGGGAAGAAAATATTTCCTGTTTCACCCAAGAAAGTTGCCAACAAACATATTTGACCTGATTGATCTGGAGTTACAAAGAAACGTTTAATATCGGAAGGACAAGACAATGGTTGTTTTTTGTTTAACCTGTATATAAACCCATCTAATAAACTTCCATTGGAAAAAGCAACATTAGCAAACCGAGCTGTTGATACTCTAAAATTATTTTTTTTTGAAAGAATTAATTTTTCCATTAAGCTTTTTGAAGCCCCCATAATATTTACTGGATTCGCGGCTTTATCAGTAGAAACGCTAAAGAAATATTTAGGAGGGTTTTGCTCGCATAAATTTAAAAGTTTGATAGCTCCAAAAACATTGTTTTTAATTAAAGCTTCAACAGAAATTTTATCTTTTTCTGAGCGGACATGCTTGTGAGCTGAAAAGTTTGCGACAACTTGCCATCTATCGGAGTTAAATATTTTATCAAACGTATCACTTAATAAATTTACTGGGTACGTAATATATTCTGGATTGTAATCTAATAAATTAGAACTTCTTAAATCTCTTGTTAACTCGGTTAAACCATTCTCATTAAAATCAACAACTGTTATTTTTGAGGGCTTAAATTTTAATATTTGTTTAATATAACTAGATCCAATAGTTCCAGCTCCTCCAATAATTAAAACTACTTTATCAAAAATTTGTGATTTTAAAAAATCTTTATTATTCTGTATATCAAATTTAAAAGAAATTTTAGTGTCTATCATAGGGTAAATTATTTTATTTATCTATCTCGAAAAATTTAATTGAATCTTTAGGTGACCAATTAAGCTTGTTTTTAACTTTAACATCTGAAAAAGTTAAATCAGATGTGATTTTGGTTAATGTATCTTTTGACAATGGAAATTTATAGAAAAATTTATGGAAAATTGTTAATTTACGTGCTAATAATATCGGAAGATTATAAATCTTTACATTGAAGTAATTTCCTATTTTATCTTCTAAATCTCTTATTTTATGGGTGACACCATCTGTAAGATTATAAACACCATTAGATTTATGATTTGAATAGATAAAGTCTGCAACGTCAGAAGCTAACACCATACTTTTTTTAGCTCTACCTCCTCCTACAGAAAAGTATCTTTTTTTCTTTATACCATCAATCATTCTTTTTAAATTTCCTTTAGGATTCGATCCAATAAGAAGAGGTAATCTAAGTATTAAAATAGGCACATTATGTTTGATTCCCCAATTCCTTACAATTTTTTCAGCTTTAATTTTGCTCTTAGCATAATCTGATGATCCCAAAAGTGAATGATTTTCATCTATCATAATACCAGTATTTAATCCATAAACAGATACAGAGCTAATAAACACAAAATGACTAATTGTTTCAAGTTGATTATCTAAAGCTTTTAAAATATTTTTAGTTCCATTAACATTAACATGTTCAAAATCTAATTGATTTTTATTTTTATCAAAACAGTGGGCTTTACCTGCAGCATGGATTACTACTTCAATAGAATTTTTTTTAAATTCTGGAGCTTTATGAGATAAATCACAAATAATATCATTAAAAGAACTCCTGCCGAGCGTTATAAATTCATGATTAAATTTATCCACATTTGTAATTAAATAATTACCTAGAAAACCTGATGCTCCAGTTATTAAATACTTCATTTTATGCAGTTATTAATCTTATCTAAATATTGATTTGCTAACTTAGATCTATCAAATTTATTTTTAGCCAAGTTATATGAGTTTATAGATGCTCGTTGAACAAAATCATCATCATAAATCATTTTACTCATTGCTTCTGCCATTGACGAGGCTGAATTAGGAATTACATTGAGCCCGCATTTAGTATTTTCAACAAGATCAAAAATCCAACCTTTTGTATTTTGAATAATAGGAACTCCAGCAGCGAAACTGTCAAACATTTTGTTTGGTGATGAAGTTCCAAGAACGGGGTAATCTTTAAATACAACAAATGAAGCTCTAGAAATTTTATACCACTCCACTACCTCATTTTTTGGTATTAAACCAGTGAAATATATTTGATTTTTATATCCATATTTAGTTACCATATTTTCAAGCATAATTTTCTCAGACCCGCCTCCAATAAAAACAATTTTTACATTTTTCTTCTCTTTTAAAATATGAAAGCCATCAATAATTTCAATACAAGAATCCATCAACCCCAAAGATCCAGCATAAATAAATATTTTATCAGTTAGATTTGTCCATTCTGGAAATATGAAATTATTGCAATTACTTTCTTTAAATAATTTGAGGTCACATGCATTTGGTATGACTAACGTATCAGCTTTTGGTGATTTCAATTTTATCTGATGTTCCATTCCATCGCTACAAGGAACTACAAAAGCTGAAAAATTATAACAAACTCTCTCAAACCATAAACTTATCTTAATAACTACCCTGTTCTTGATTAACCCTAACCCAATACCCCCATCTGGCCAAAGATCTCTTACTTCAAATACATAAGGGGTCCTTTTAAATAACTTAGCAACTAAAGCAGGAATGGCAATTGTTATGGGTCCAGAACTCGCAATATTAATATCAGATTTTATTTTAAGAGTATAGTAAGTGGAAACTAAAGCGAAAATTAAAGCTCTATAAACTCTTTTTATAATTGAATATTGATTAGAGTCTCCAGAATTTATAATAACAATTTTAACTCCTTGAATAATTTGAGTTGAAACAAAGCCTTGAGGTTTAATATCTGATTTATCATAGGGTGCAGTTATAACAGTTACGACAACTCCTTTTTTTGACCACCTTCGAGTCAATTCATAAACTCGAGTACTCCAAGACCCTTTTGGTGTTCCAAAATATTGGTATAAAAAAGTAATTTTCATGAGTGGTTATAAATTAGAAATTACAATCTGAGGCTTTCCAGATGGTGTTGGAGGAATATTATCAACAATTTCAAATTTTAACTTAAGTTCATGATTACATAAAGTCTCTAATTTTATTTTTATAGAATTTAAAATATCATCAGTAAAATCATCTGAAATTATCATTTTGATAAGAATTGAATCTAAAGTGTTTTGTGTGATACAGAATTGGGTGATTTCATTATAGTACTCGAAGATCCCAGTAAAAGAGTGAACAGTTAATTTTTTTCGAGATTTAGTTTTAATTATGTCTGTGTCTCTACCAATTACTTTTTTTAGAATAGGAAAATTGAATTTACGCTCTTCGGGATATAGATTTTTTGGTAATTTGATAGCCAAATCTCCAACTTTATACCTAATTAAGGGCATTGCGTAAGCATTCAAATTGGTTACAACAACATTACCCATTTCACCATCTTGTACTTCATTTCCATCATCATCTAATATTTCCAGAAAAACATTATTAGACATTATATACATATAATCTAAATCATATTGAGCAGCAAGCATAATCAACTCTCCTGTACCGTATGTCTCTTTGACGTTTACATTAAATATATTATTTACGCTATTTTTATAGTGTGTAAACAATTTATCTCCCCATGAGACTGCACCAGTAAATTGAACTTTAATATTTTTTTTAGAAAAAAGAGATAAAACATATATAGAAGATGCATACCCTCCTAAAAATGCATTTTTATTTTTAGCCCATTTTAAAACCTTATATAAATCCTTTTCTGAATGATTATAAGCATTTAAGTATTTCGTTCTAAAGAAAAAATCCTTGCTAGATTTAAAAAAAGTTCTTTTGCCTGCCATTCCTGTTTGAAGAACTGGCTGGCCAATTTTATATCCAGCCCATTCCCACCATAATAGTTGAGTTGCTCTTGCTGCGGATTGTTCATTTTTTGTACAATATATTTCGCTTTGGATTCCAGATGAACCACTACTACAATGTTTAATAAGTGAGCTAAATGGAATTTTACTATTAATCAGTTGCTTTTTATAATCTCTAATTATTATCTTATCTAAAATTGGAAATGATTTTATGTCAATATTTTCATTATCACTCAATTTATGTCCTTTGTAAAAATCAATATTCTCTACTGAATATTTTAATAATTTATTTAATTTTTCTGACTGAATAACAGATAATTCAATCTCTGATAATTTTGCTATTTTTCTTAAATCATTTAATTGAGTTGTTATTGAATCTGAGTATAACAAACCATATATTCTTAGGACTATATTTTCAAGAAGAAAACCATATATTTTCTGCATATTTATTTAAATTTCATTTTTTGAGACAAAACATCTTTTCCAATCTTCCTTTACTTCAAACCAATCAAAGGTTTTCGCCTTTTTCCTGGCCTTGAAACTTAAATTAATTTCCTCTTTACTAATTATAGTTTTTATTACAGCAAAAAAATTATTGGCATTGTTTGGATCAACTAAAAAACCATTAACATTATCATCAATTAATTTTGGCAAACCGCCAACATTAGTTGATATAACAATCATCCCTAAAGCCATTGCCTCAATTACACTTAAAGGAGTATTATCAACATTTGATGTGTTGACAAAAAAATTGTAACCTGAAGAGTAATTGACCCATTCATTTCTTGATAATCTAGATTTTATAATAAAATATTTTTCTAATTTATTTTCTTTTATCAGCTTCAAAAGTTCACTTTTTGAACTATCTTTTTCTGGACCAATCATACATATCCTGGGTTTATAGCCCTGCTGTAACAACAATATACATAACTCAACCATTAATTTAGGATTATATATTTTTTGGTAAGCGCGCACCCAAAGAATCGAAACTTCATCTACACAATTCCTGTTTTTAAAAGGGTAATTTTCAAGATCTATAAAGTTTGGTATTTTAATAGAGTTCATAATACCATTTTGAAGCATTAAAGAATTTAAGTAATCAGTTTGAACAACAATATTTTTTGATCCTTTCAAGTATTTAATAAACTCAGAGTGCTTGTTTTCGACTATTTTAGGGATATTACCTCCATGTAAATAAGGAATATATTGTTTCATTCTAAACTTTGCAATTTTTGAACAAAAAATTGCAAACCATTTTGCATTAGAACTATATGTGTCAATAAGCATAATTTCATAGTTATAAAACAAGGATGCCAAAGCCATATGAAAAAACCTCAAAACCTTATTTTTATATGAACTAACACTTATTACTTTAAATATTTGAGATAATTTTGGGGATAGGTTATCTATTGTTGTTGGATTTAAGTTGTGTTTTTCTAATTTATTTCCTATGTAAATAATTTTCATTTAACTAATTTTATTTTTTTTAAGAGTTCATCCATTATAATGTGTTAGTATTTTGATTAATAATTAAATAATATTTTACTTCTGGGAAAGGTGAATATTAGTATGAACTCTTTTTTGAACAGTACCTTTTAAGATTTCTTTAGAATATTGATTAACTTTTTGGTTTGTATATCTAATGTTACTTCTTTAGACAACTTAATTCCCTCAATAATTAGAGTCTTTCTTAAATCAGAATTATTGATAATCTTAGTAACACTACTTACAATCTCCTCTGTATTTTTAGGTTTAATTAAAAGTGCAGTGTCGTTATCTTTTAAAAAAAAGGGAATACTTCCCACGCTAGTTGAAATAACTGGTAAACTATTAGCCATCGCTTCCCAGATTGTTCTTGGGAAACCTTCATTATAACTTGGAAGAACATAAATATCTGAAGATCTATAGACTTCATTCAACTCACTACCAATATTTTTAAAACCGTGAAAGGTTACCTTTTCTGATATTTTTAAAGTTTTGGACATAAGTCTCAATTCACGTTCAACAGGTGAACCCAAATCGTCTTCCCAACCAACTATATTTAAATGAAGGTTTTTAAACTTACTTGTGAGTTTTTTAAATGCATGAAAGAGCTCTTTCAATCCTTTTTCAAAAGATATTCTTCCTGTAAATAATATATCTATTCTTTCATCTTCACATGTGTTTTCTCTGAAATAAAAATCTTTATCACTTAGAGTTGTTGTATTCACTAAATAAATGTTATTACATGAATTTTGATATTTCTCATAAAGTGCCTGTGAGTTAACAACTACTAAATTTTTTTTTAACTGACTTTTTAATAAAAAATTGTTGATGAACAAAAAATATTTAACAAGTAGACTTCGAAGTGAAGAGAATTTTATTGTCTTTGCTACCTCCTGGTAATCTCCAACCACTAAATAAGCTAATTTAGTAGTTTTAAGATGTTTTTTAAGAAAAGGTGCTAAAGGAGAAGGAGCTCTTACAAGTAGTGTATCACAATGGTTTATTTTATTTATAGAGTCTTCTAATATAAATTTACTAGAAAAAAATGTTTTCCATGCTGGTTGCTTTTTCCCTAAACTAACAAATGATATATTTTGTTGTTGTAACCGATAATCTGAACTCTGTACGAAATCATTCTCATACATTAGTAATACAAGCTCATCAACCTCTTTAGCTAAAGCATCAATAAATACACCTAAATACCCAGGACAAAACAAATTATCGTTTTCACTAATTA
>Ga0115559_1003112_pt1 | contig 10374 bp, 2 predicted proteins | sample COGITO_mtgs_1105_3_FD_87281 | JGI IMG/M metagenome (GOLD analysis project Ga0115559, IMG submission 87281) | Pelagic marine microbial communities from North Sea - COGITO_mtgs_110506 | ecosystem: Environmental > Aquatic > Marine > Epipelagic | place: Germany:Helgoland, sampling site Kabeltonne... | reverse complement strand
TTAAAGTTAACAGTTAAGTCTTTAGCCAGTGTCGCAGCCGTCTGTCTGTCTGTTCCTGCCTTCCTAGCTTCAGTGTAAGCAGCGAGACGAACAGCGTTCTCCATTGTCGAGTTAAAATCTTCAACCCAGTCCCCAATAGCGGTAAGCGCCTCTCGGGTATAGCCTCGCTTGAGCTTGTTCTTTAAGATTCTTAACTGCTCAGCTTGATCTCTTACAAGCATCAGTCCTGTTGAGGCGCCGTCTTCCATGAATTCGGCAGCGTACTTACCCATCTCGTTAATAACAGGCTTGCCGCGAAGTGTTCTATACATGGCTCTCATTGAGGGGAGGTAGCTCTGCGCCATCTTCCCTATAAGGTTATCGCCCTGTACTCGACTGCCCTTCTTATCTTTCTCGCCAAGTGCATACATTAACCCTGTCTGAACATCTCGAATTGGGTTAACCAGCCCCCATGAAGGGTTATAGTTGATCAGCATGTTTCTGCGGAACGTCTGGAACCTAGTCGCAAATGTAAGCGCCTTATCCATAAGGGTGTTGTTTCTATCCAGAGCAGCAACACTCATATCCTGCAAGGCATGGTTTAGAGTGTCAGACTTGAAGTGAATAAAGAACGTCTGACCACCTTTCTTAACTTGTACATACTTAGGGTCGCCATTTGTACGGGTGTCCCTAGCCATCTGATCTAAATCCTGCATGGTCAGATGATCGCTGTCTTTAGGGGGTCTAAACTTATTGTTGTATATCGTATAGCTGTCACTGTTACCCAGCTTACTGAGTAGGTCTAAGAAAGTTTGGGCGGTTTGATTCTTTTGCGCCCGAATAATTTTCATCTGGACATCTTCAATGGCGGTGAAGAGAGGGTTGACTGGAAGAGTCTTTCGACCCTTAGCCTTCATGCTCTCACTTCCTACCACAGAGAACCCGTTTGCCTTGGATGTACGCTTGTAAGTGTCACCTTCAGGTTCGGCTGCGAAGCCTTTGAGGGGCACGTAGAACTGGTACGTTGCTTCCCAATCTGCAACAGAGTCAGCATCCATTAACCCAGAGCTAACCATTATTTCTCTCTGATGCTTGAGCATCTCGTAAACCTTAGATGCAATGCGCTCCATATCCGCCTTGGTCCCTTCTTTCTCGGCAAGGTTTAAGACGCTTTTAGCTTCGTCATATGTCATGCCAGAACCAGTATCTTGGAAAGCAAGCGGGTCTTCTTTATAGCCCTTTAGTTTCACCGCAAGATTTTCAAGCTGCACGGTGTGATCCGACTCAACGTCATCGAGCAAGCTCTCTATTTGCTTTTCGGTCCGAGCAATGTTGCGATCTCTTTGCGCCCTTACCTTTCCGGCAATGACATCGTTACGCTCTGCTGCATGCTTTGCGATTAAGTACGTTCCAATTGCGTCTGGGTCTGCCTTTAACTCGGCTATCAAGTCACCCAATGGATCAACAAAGTTTTCATGGAAGTCGTTTAGATCGTTCTGAACTTTACCGTGAGATAGATTCTCCTGATCTCTTGGGGATAGCTCAGCCGGTAGTCTGCCCACGCCAAGATACTCTGCTGCTTGAGCCTCAAAGTCTTCTTGCTGGGCATACTTATCAACTAAAGACTTATAAATAGGTCTGTTCTTCAGTCTTCTCGACAGGTCAGCCTGACCATCTATCTCGTCATTGTAGGTGAAGGCGTTAGTTGACTGAGATCCATCATCTAGAGTGCCGGTCTCTTTATTGATCTGCTTCTTCTTAATGAAAGAGAACGTATCAACGTCGTCGTACTCGACATCTTTAGCTATGATTAGGTTGCCCACCTGAATCGCATCACTAAAACTAACCACTGGCGTTTGTGATTCAAGGTCGTAGTAGAACGAGTGCCGCTCAGGGTTCATGGATACCTGAGTCCAAGCTGGATCATCCATAAACCGGATGAAGTCTAGCCTGTTCTGCTCATGATCTGCCTGAACATAATCACCTTCGATTGTGGCGATAGTGTTTTTATCTGCACCCAAAGCTATCTTTGAAGCGCCCTTTTCTGGCACAGCAAACAAGCCATTGCGTAGACGCATTGTTGGATAGTAGCCAAGACGCTTACCCGCCGACCCTGCTTTCGCGTTAGGTCTGGAGACGTGAACAGTGACAACGTCCACACGCTCATCTTTAGAGAGAGCATTCGAGTTATAAGAGGGGATGTCCAGCCTTGATCCGTAACGAACTCCATCTTCAAGGACATCAGCCATCCAGAAAGTTTCTTTGCTGGGGGTGCCTGCCTTCTCACGATTGGTCTTGGTCAGAGCGTTAAGGTATTTAGCGTCGTCAGGAAGGGGCGCAATCATGTCAGGCTGCATAGGCTTAACGTAACGTCCTTCCTGCCTAAATATTTCATTCAGCGTGGTGGCTGTTATGTTGCGATCAATTCGATCCTGCACCGCTTGCTTTAGCTTGGGAGATATTCTCTCTTGCTCTGGTCGTCTGGTTTCTCTGACAGAGCGCAGACCCTCATCGTATGTCTCAACGTAGTAGCCCTCATCTCTAGAGTACGGTCCAAAATATTCTGGATCGACAACCATGAACACAACGTCGGGCTTGCCGTTATTGAAGACCTTAAAGGTATCTTTGTCCCAGTCTGAAGGAGCCTGAGAGTCATCCCACTTGAGTCGAGAAATAACTTTGAACCCAACATGCTGGTAGATATAGGGTAGCTGAGTATCGAAAGCGTCAGAGTATAGACCGCCTTCTTCGACCGCCAGTGAAGCCAGAGAATACGTGACGTTAGGATTGGTTCCGTCGCTGTAAAGAGAGACTATTGTGTCGCCGTTCTCAATAGCTATGCCAGCAGACCCGTCTTCGGTCATGAACATCTTCATGTTCTGATATTCAGATTCAGGGTAAACAAAGACTGCTGCACCATAAGGGCTTGCGTCCTTTGATGCCTGCATTTTACTTGCGAATAGCTGGGCGTTGGTTTTGTTCTTGACCAGCTCGACAACAGTCCCGTTATAGGTGTTGACTAGCTGTAATGCTGCTTTGGCTCCAGTCTCTAGCTCGCGCTTGTAGCCAGATACTTTCTGTCCTGCTACGAGTATTTGAGAATGTTTGCCAGCTCTTCGTCTGAAGCGTCGGGGTATCCCTGTTTCAGTTCCGCCACTCCCGCTATCAGATGGTCGGGCACTACGAAGTTCTTTGTAGGCTCGCTCTCGGTCTTTTCTGCGCTTTTCGGGATCTTGGATTGAATCAAATTGCTCAGCTTGTCTGCCGCTAGATTGAGCTGAGTCTTGGACATCTGGCTGGACGCCTGATTGAACTCCTCTTGATCCTGATTGCTGTGCAGTTCCGACTGATCCAGATAGCTTCTGCTCTCGTCCTTGACGCGATTCGACGATTTTACCGAATTCTGTTTCGTAGTCTGTTGGCTCTGACTTTGCATTGCCTACTCCTAGTTGTTTGTATAAGTCTTTCTCTGGATACCAGATGATCGCTTGTAATGCACCCATATTAACAGGGGCTTGACCCGAGGTCTCGTTAACTTTATCGAGAGCCATTCTCATGACGCTACGAATGTACTCTCGTTCCTTGCCGTTCTGTGGCGCTTGCTTTTCACCTTGCGAATTCTTGAAGTTATTCGCAGCTTTGTTAATGGCGCTCTTGTCTTTGAAGCCACCGTTAGCATAAGCTGACTGCACTTTCATTCCGTACGCTTTTGCGTACTCGTCATCCTTAGTTAACTGAGATCTGTTGATGCCATCTTTCTTTAACTTCGACCTGTACTCGTCACCTAGCGCAACTTCTCTAAACTTAGCCATCTGAACAGGTAGCTTCCTCTCGGCGTCAGCCATCAAGGTTCCTGTCAGCCTGCCCCACGTTCTCATGAACCATCGGTCCATAGTTAGGGGGTCAAAGTTCCCATTAAGATTCTGGTAGAAACCGCCACCAATCTTAGGTCCGATGATAGCTGAGCCTTTTAGCTCGGTTCCCATTAACTCGCCAGATACTGCCAGACCGAAAGAGTCCTTAAGTTCTTTTACCGTAACATCAACATCCATAAACTGACGGGTACTGTCGATCCCGTTCTGCTCAATGAGGCGGTTAAGTAAAGCAAAGGCATTCTTCATCGCCTCCGATGTCACGCCTACGCCAAAGTCAGGGAATACTTTACTGTCTCTGTACTCCTGATAGATCTCGAATGTGTTGACAGAGTTATCTGGTACTGACGCGCCATTTGACGTGATCGCCATGATTGATGTGAAGGCAAACTTCGCATTCGCATCAGTCTCTAGCTCAGGGAACTCCTTAGCCGCTATGCCCATGGCATTGGCAACCTTCTCCTGATACCACTCACCGGCATTGCCGTCAGTCTTCATAGCCTGAACAGCTTCATGGGCTATAAGGTCTGAGACTATCGCAGCGTTCTCCGGAGTCTGGTCGCCAAGGTTTCTGCCACCAGTAGCTTTTCTAACCCTGTCGTCAAAGGCTTTCCCTAGATCAACAACAACTGCCGCACCGTTACGGCTAGTACCTACAATGTCTAGGGACTCGTTACCGTAAAGCACATCTGACGCAGTTATCTCTTGCGCCATCGGGGAGAGGTCTGACTTCTTGATAAAGTCCATGTCGTCAAGATCGGACTGAAGAACATCTAAGTCTCTCTCCTGCACATACTCATAGGACAGGAACTTACCGTCTTCTAAAGTGATAACGCTTTCCGGATCAGTCTCGCCCAACAGACCTTCAACTAAGTTGTCGAACTGGTTGTCTTCTAGACGTTTAAACTTGGCGCGTAATTGCTTCTCTGTTACCTGACCCTTATCGCTTATAAAGTCCCAAGCTTTAAAGGTGGTATCACCCCCTACCTGAGGATCAAGTGGGGTGTTGTAAGATTTTTCTCCGGCGTCCAATAATTTTTGACGGTGTTCCTGTAGGGCGGTAATCGTCTCCGCCTTAGTCTCACCCAGCATTGCTTCAGCGCCAGTAAATGTACCGTCAGCAGATGTGTACCACTGCTCTTCTCCAGCCTCGGCTGAGTCCTCGTCAAAGTAGACCGTATATCGATCACCGTCATCAAACGTAATGATCTGCTCACCGGTATCTTCCCAGTTGTCAGCTTTCTTGAAGGTAGGTTTCTTGTTGGTAGCCTTAAGCTCAACCTCTGTGCGAGGCTGCTCTGTCGTTACTTCGCGTTCTTGTACATCGCGTCGTTCACGTTGTCCAGTACCATCTTGCTGCGGTCTCGCCACTCCGGTATCGGCTGGTTCGCTTGCAGTGCTTGTTTCGCTATCGCGTCCAGCTGTTGCAGGCTGAACGCTCTCGATGACTCTGGACTCTGGCGGTGCCCGAACTTGTCCTGATATGCCTTCAGGTTGGGAGGTGTCTGCGGGGCTGGTACTTTGAATGACTTCATCTTGCGCCTCTACTGTTTGGGCAGTCTGTAGGTTTTTGTCTCGTATGCCCTTAATGTAATTATACGCTAAAGGAGCTTCTGCCTTTAATTGTTTTGGATTTGAATGAAAGAATGCACCCAGCTGAGCGAAGACTTCCTTCTGGTAACGTCGGTTAATCTCTCCATTATCTTTGTTAGGGTCTAAGATTTCATCATTAAGATCATTGAATGGGTAGTCAAAACGTCTACCCACATCAGTCGCCCTTGTCCAGTTCTCAAAGATCTCCTGCATGACTTCGCCCATAAAGACTGACGGGTCTTCGCCCATCTCATCGATACGTATGTCTAAACTGGGATCAGATGCACTTAGATTAAAGTCGTTGTCCGCTGCATGATAAACCTCATGAGCCAAAGTCCAGCCAAGCTCGCTTAGCGAATCTTGATCGGTTAGCGCCTTGCCAAGAAGGTCTGCGTTAATAGATATCCCGTTGGTAGTGTTCCCCGTTATTGCCGGAGATGTAACCTGAGACTGCTTGTGTACGAACACTCCACTGACTGCGTCCACAAACCTTTTTGGTAAACCGTTAGCTGAAAGATCAGCCATAACACCAGCAGTTAATGTCTCCATCTCTGCTGACTTATCTCCGTAAGCCTCCTGAATAGTAGGGAGGTCAGCCCTTTCGCCTGACTCAAGCTTTATCGCAAACTCTTGGTTTCGGCTGAAGACTCTCTCGATGTCATCCATGTCTATAGCTTCGACCACCGTATCGGTGTTAGTCGGGTCAAGCGCTTCTGGCGTGTTAGCCGCAACAGCAATTTCAATAAGCTGATCTTGAATAGGCTTAGCTTGAAGAGACATTGGCGCATCGAACGTGTGCTCATGACCAAACTGTCTTATGCCTCTCCTTACCTTAGTAGCGCCTGTAGCTGTAGACGCAGGGAAGTCGGTGACTATGTCTGCCTGAGGGGATTGAGGCGAGGGAGGTAATGTATTTTCCCCGAACTCCGAATTTTCTTGATCGACTGCTACCGAAGCAACTGCTGGCACATCCACATCCGGACCTGAATCTGGAATGTCCATGTCAGTGCCGTCATAGTTAGTTAACTCGGTAAGACCAGCTTCTCTGCGCTCGGCATTTGTTAGCGGCGGATTGTCGTCAAGAAACGACTGATCACCCAAAGGAATAGACCTGACGCCATTTGCAGCATTAGTTCTAGCCTCATCGTACATCTGCCGAATTCGACCTGCGAACTCGGGATCATTCATTGAGCGGGTGCGAACTATCTTGGCATCGTCTCCAAGGTTAGCGTTTGCATTGTAGCCCCCAGTCGCGCCTTTAACTCCAGCACCGACTACACCTGTTCCGCCACCGAAAAGAAATCCTGCCGCTGAAGCCTCAATAAGAGAGCTTCGCTTGCGCTCATTGCTTATGTAGTCAAAGTATTCTCGGCTCTCATTCTCAGTGTAGTTGTTGTTGACGAAAGAGATAATTTCTTCTTCGACGATCAACTGCAAAGCTTCGGTTCCGCTCTCCACGCCCATTTGCGTAGTCACGTCCTTAACGAACTCTCCAACCCACGCAGGCTTATCATTGACAACGCCAGAGATAAACTCGCCAGCCTCATCTACCTTACCTTTAGGAAGAAACTTGGTCAGAGCAGAGAATGCAGGCAGGGCGTTAAGCGATCCGACAGTTAAGCCTGAAACTGCTGCCGCGAGTGGAGCTTCTTCTCCGGTTTCTTCTAGAGTTCTAGCAAACGTGCTTGACGCACCCTGCTGAGTCCCATAAGTAAAGGCACCAGCCGTAGCACCTCTAGTAGTCATCTTCTTTATCTTGTCTTTAGCGAACTTATCCGCCATGTTTCGGGCGATCTTCTCTGCCGCCTGATCTTCAATGCCTTCCTTTATCAGCCTCTCGGTCGCCTGCTTTGACAGAGTCTCCGCCATCTCTGTGACGCCTTGCTTAACCGCACTCTTAGCCAGCAATCCACCGGCTCCACCTGTGCCTACCATCCCAACCAGATCAGGAACGACAGAACCTATCGTGTAAGCAGCCCACGCGCCAAAGTCTGTTGCGCTATCGATCTCTTGGAACGTGCTGTCAGGCTTGTACTGTTCCGCTTCAGCTGTCTGCTCTTGGTAATACTCCATGCCCTCGGCAACCATTTCTTCGTTGCCAATTACAGATCCCGCAAACGCTTTAAGCCCTCCGCCGAGAGCCTGCATGTTATCGACACCGCCTTTTAGACCGCGAACGAAATTACCGTCAACCTCTGGAGCTGCATCTAAAGTTGGATCGACTTCTGGGGCGGGCGCAGGCTGACCCTCAGTAGGCTGAAGGCTTGTGGTTTCTTCTTCTAGTAAGGCATCTCTAGCTGCGTAGTACTCTTTGTTTGAGAACTGAGTTACAGACTTTAACGGCATAAATTCTCACCAAGTATTTACAGTAAATTTAGGAGTTTTAACTGATCGAGTAATCCGGCAGCGTCTTCGATATTGCCGTCTTCGTCGTAGTAACCTTGAAGTATTGATGCGTTCTGATAATTAAACTCAGCGTTTCTCTGCGACATAAGGTCGCCAAGGTTTGCAGCTTTAATGCCTTTAGGTAATGGGGCTGAAGAAAGAGCTGAGCTTGTTTGGTCGAACCAGTCTGAAATCTTGAACTGTTCGCTTGTATCGTCTGACGGTCCGAAAAGCATTTCGTGCTCTATCTCTCGGCGATATTCATCTGTCTTTGTGAAAGCCAGCTTCTCCGATACAGTACCACCCCCAATGTTTCCATAGAGAGCGCTTTGCGTGGGACTTGCGCCACTCTGAATACCTTTGCGAACCGTCTCCATCTTTGCGGTAACTGCCGCATCGAAGTCTTTGTTTCCGCCGTACATGGTGTGAATCTTTGCTGCTCGCACATCCCGACTGATCTTAGGACCAATTTGTTGGATCATGTGCGCTGTGCCAGCTAGAACTTGAGACGCCTCTCCGAATTCAAGGTTAAGAGGCTGGTTGTCGGCAAAGTTTCTTGTCGCAGTTAAAGGCGGGAAGTAAGGAAAAGAATTACCCTCACTATCCTCAGCCAGAACGTACAGGGTTCCGGTTAGATTATTTCCGTCACTAGAACCTACCTCATGAAGACCTTGACCCTTAAGTCTTAGTCCTTTGCCTTTCATCCAGTCGGGGGCATTTACGAATGACTCGTCTATCTCTCGACCAATAGCCGCTGATTTGTTTAGACCTAAAGCCCCGCCGAAAGCCGCCCTTAACTCGGGAGTCATTTCAGCGTTTGAACCGCTAGCCATGTCACCCATGAAGGTCTGTATCGAAGCCATGCTTCGAGCTGTCTGTGGGGAGGTGAGGTAGCCAAGGTTAAAAGAAGACTGACTCTCGTTTTCATCTATAAGTGAAGATATACGCTGGTAGTCCTCAGGTCCGAGACCATTGGTCTGAGATGCCTGTGCATAGTTGTAGATCTCCTGCACATTGAGGGCACCCTGCTCTCGATTTATCTTCTGATCTCGCTCGTCAGCCTGAGACCTGTAGTTTTCTTCTTGAGCGTTATTCTCAGCAATCTCCGACAGACCTTTTTTGTAGCCAATAGATTCAGGGTTGGTTTCATTAGCGGCTTTAGTAGATGCCGTCTCTGCATTTAATAAAGCAGCCTGACCGCTTACTCCTGCGTTAAGAGCCTGCTGTTGGGCTGTCGAAGCGCGTAACCCAGCAAGACCAGCGTCGCTTTTTTGAGCGGCGTCTTTGATCCTAAGGTCTTCAGCTCGATATGCTGCAAGGTCAGCTCCCGTCTTCTCTTTGTAAGCCTTGTCAGCCTCAAGAGTGTCGCGCCTAACCTCCCTATCCTTAACATCGTTGATCATTCCGAAGCCTGATCTGAAACCGTCTGCAAAACCTGCCATGATAAATACCTATCCGAATAATTTGTTGATGAGGAAAGCCACGCCTAAGCCAATGGCTATAGGGGATGCTAGTGCCGCTAAAGAAGCCATAGATCCAGTGCCAGCTGCTGCGGTTGTTGCTGTACCGACTGCACCTGTGGCTGTTCCTGCTCCCGCTACTCCTACTGCACCTGTTCCGCCTGCAACTGTTCCGCCTACTGCTGTTCCGCCTACTGCTGTTCCGCCTACTGCTGTTCCACCTACTGCTGTTCCACCTACTGCTGTTCCACCTACTGCTGTTCCACCTACTGCGGTCCCACCAGTGGTGCCTACCGCTGCACCGGCATCGGCTATGGTAGCTGCGCTATCAATAGCCAACTTTGCAGAGTTACCAGTAAGAGTCTCAGCACCGACAGTTGCGGGAGTAAACGTAAGGCTCCCGCCTTTCAGACCCGTAGTTCCCAAGCCTTGTATTGACGTGTTAAGTGCGCCGACGGCTTCCGTAGCCGTTGCTCCCGCCTTTGCGAGCTGGGTAGCACCATACATTCCACCGATGCCTGCACCTGTACCCATAGTCTGAGCTTCAGCCGCAGTCTTCTGAGCCTCGATGCCCATGCGCTGCTGTTCTTCAACAGACTCAGCTTTGGCAACCGCGCCCATACCTCTATTGGCAATGCCTCGTAAGCCTTGCCCTACCGCAATCATTGTCATTGACCTGTACTCCTTGCTTTCGTCGAGATTCCGGATAGAGAACCTGACAGCAGTGATTGGCGACGATCAGAGTCACGCAATCTTGTATCGTTAAGACCGCCTACTAAGCCGCCTACAGCCGTAGTCGAGTTGGCTACATTGCTGTTGCCCTGAAGACCCATTCGACCCATGTCGCGATTCTGTTGACCCTGAACATTGGTCACGGCACTGCCCATGCTTGAACGAGTGCGATCCAGATCTGCTCCCAAGGACTTAGTCCCTGTTGCGGTGATTTGTCCCGCCATAAAGTTTTCGATAGGCGCAAAGCGCTGGTTGTAGTCCCGCGTCTGCGCTCGGATTAGATCTGCGTAGAGCTTGTCGCCCGGCATATCTTTCCTACTCATGGATGAGTACCGGTAAGGATTTATATTGGA
>Ga0115559_1003107_pt1 | contig 10387 bp, 7 predicted proteins | sample COGITO_mtgs_1105_3_FD_87281 | JGI IMG/M metagenome (GOLD analysis project Ga0115559, IMG submission 87281) | Pelagic marine microbial communities from North Sea - COGITO_mtgs_110506 | ecosystem: Environmental > Aquatic > Marine > Epipelagic | place: Germany:Helgoland, sampling site Kabeltonne... | reverse complement strand
GGCCGGGGTTATACGGGGAGGTATGACGAGCGATTTACTTCCATCAGCGAGATTGCCTTTGGGGTGAATGGGGTTCCCTTTATTGACCGTAGAGAGGAACGTCAGTGGCGATTCAAATGGGCCTGGCAGTTTTCCTGTGGTTATAGGCTTGGAGATCATTTAAATCTTGAGTTCTTGATTGATGAGCAGGAATTGAGGAGCAATCGGGTTGAATCGGAATACCGGGCACTGGGATATGAGTTGAAGATGGAGTATTCATTTTAACCCCCTATATTGGAACGTAAAATGAGTTCATATTTTGAAACAATAGCCCGACGTATTCAAGGAACCCTCTTTGTGATTATTGCGGCGGCAATCATTGGGATCTTTATCTTGATGGTGATCAGTGGGCTTTATTTACGGGTTTCTTGGCGGACGCAAATTTTGGAGCGTGATGGGGTCATGTTGGATGCATTGGTCGACCTGAATCTGGATGAAAATACGGAGTTAAGTCTGGATGAAGTGCTCTATGAGCTGGCGATTGAAGCAAGTTCGTTGAGAGGCGTTTTGTCCTTTGAAGTATTTGATTCCGAAGGAGAGGTTTTGACGGTTTTACCGATAGCTGCGATTAAGCAGCCGCTTTTGGCGACCGATTTTGAGATGATCCGGCGGAACCCGCTCCTGAGTCGCTTCCATCCGGAGGTCCCTTTGGATCTTTTATATGCGGATGCGGAATTGACGAAAGAGGCGGTGGTTATTCCGGTTGAAGAAATTTTAATTGGAGTGGAAGGGGACGAAGCGACGCAGATACGGGTCGTTCGATTTTGGTTGGATGGGAGTTCAATAGCGGAGCAATACGAGGCATTAGATCGGAACCTGATCATTCAAGGACTGAATATCTGGACCGTTGTTTCCCTGTTTATCGTATTTCTCGGTGTGGTTGCGCGAATCCGCTTGAAGAAGTTGACGACTGATTTGGAAGCGAGATCAATGGAATTGGAAGCCGCAAACCGGAATTTGGAGATGGCTGCGCGGAGTGCGGCGGTCGGGGCGATATCGGGGAATTTGATGCATGGACTCAAAAATCCGCTGGCGGGATTAAGAGCCTATCTGAAATCACAGGGTGATGAAGCCGCAGGAGAGGCGGCGCAACGGATGCAGCGACTGGTTTCGGATACACTGATGATGCTGAAAGGTGAAGGGCGGGAAGGATCCTTGATGTCCTTGGGTGAAATCAAAGGATTTGTAACGGGCCGGGTTGAGGGTGTATTGAACGGGAGTTCGGTTGCCTTGGAATGGAAGATCGATGAAGCGATCGAATTAAATACGCGTGTTTCTAATGTGGTGGTCCTTGTTTTAGAAAACTTGATACATAATGGAATAGAGGTCTGGAACAATCAATGGATACAAATCGAGTCGGTGACGGAAGAGGGCAGCTTGTCTTTGTTGGTGAGCGATGGCGGAACGGGGATTGATGCCAAAGTTGGAGATGAACTTTTTAATCCCGGAGTCACGAATAAGGCGAATGGAACTGGGTTGGGCTTGGCGATTAGTCGTCAGCTGGCGCGTGGGGTTGGAGGGGATTTGATTTTAACGAAATCAAGTTCATCGGGGTGTTGTTTTGAACTAAAGTTACGATTGGAGGTCCAATAATGAAGACGATGAGAGATATGATGAAACGTGCAATAATCCTTTATGCCCTGACATTCTACACGGCGCAGGCGGTGGCTGAAGACGGAGTGGTTGATTGGTACTATTTGACGAATGATAAGGTTTATGGGAGTCCTGCGGTGGCTGAAGATGGCCGGATTTATGTGGGATCGAAGGATGGAAATCTCTATGCCTTGAATGCGGACGGCTCCTTTCGCTGGGCCTATTTGAGCGAAGATTGGGTTGATAGTTCGCCAGCAATCGGGGCGGATGGGATAGTGTATTTTGGATCTTGGGATGGTTTTGTTTATGCGGTTGATGGCGATACGGGATTGGCCAAGTGGATATTTTCAACCGATATAGGCGGTGACAACTTATTCCTCGGATCGCCCTCAATCGGAGCAGATGGGACGATTTATATCGGTGCGTTTGATAGTTACCTTTATGCGATTGACTCCGTGAGCGGGAAAGCGAAATGGAGTTACTTGGCCGATGGCGAGATTGAAGGATCGGTTGCGATTGATGCTGAAGGGTATTTGTATTTTGGGACATTAAATGGAACGCTCTACAGTCTGGATGCCTCGGGATCGCTTCGGTGGCGTTTAGCCTTAGCGGATTATTCGGATAATGAGGAGACCGATCATGAGATTCATAGCTCGGTAGCATTGAGTGACGATGGGCGATTGTATGTGGGATCGCGGAACGGCTATCTTTTTGCCTTTGATACGGACGGAAATTATTTGTGGAAGTATGAGGCGGCGGATTATGTCGATTCCTCACCAGTGGTCGGGCCAGATGGGTCGGTTTATTTTGGGTCGCGGGATGGTTATCTCTATAAGATCGGGCCGCTTGGTTTATTTGAATGGGAGCTTGAGGTGGGCGACATTTACTATTCAAGTCCCTTGGTGGGGGAGAGTGGGCTGATTTATGTGGCGAGCGAAGCGGGGGACAACCAGACACGGATTGCCGCAGTTGATTCTGGAGGGGTCATTGAATGGCAGACATCGCTCCCACTGTATAATGATGCATCGATCGCGATAACGAAAGACGGACATTTGTTGGTTGGACAAGAGGATGGAGGACTTTATGCGCTCACTGTATCGGATACGTTGGCAGCGGAAGCCTCTTGGCCTAAATTCGGAAGCGGATTGGAGCAGCGGGGTCGATTGCTGATCGACACGGATCCCATTTTATCGATTTTCTTTGGAGTGGAGGCACATGCGGATGATTGGTATTTTGTCAATTGGCTCGGTTGGTTCAACGGTGCATTTTATCCATGGGTAAGTCATTTTGATCATGGTTGGTTGTTCGTGGGAAATGCGACCCCTGGCTCAATGTGGATCTATGATCAAAAGCAAGGTTGGCTCTATTTTTCGGAAGGACTGATCAATTACCTCTATCGAAAGAACACGGATTCTTGGTTGTATTATCAACCGGGGACGAGTGTATATACCGGAGGGCGTTGGTTTTTTGATTATGGCACTGGAGCGTGGGAGCAGGAGTCACTTCTCTAGTTTTTAATGCCGATTACGGTTTTACCTTCATTAACATGCCCCCAATCCGTTCGATGTGAGGTATCATCGATTTGTTGAAAATATGAGGGGCATCTGAAGATTACAGCGGATTCTTATTTGCAATGTTTCGATTTTTATTTTCTCTTTTTCTAACGTGATCCAGTTTTAAGTTATCAAAAAAGTCTGAACAGATAATTTCTTCAAGATTTGGGTATAAATTGATTGAATGCGTTTCTCTGTATTTTTTTTCAGCGATAGCCCGTTTCTCTGAGAAACGTAGGTCTTCCCATTTTTGTTCAATGGCATCCCTCATCAGTTCAAAAGTTGCGGTTTGTTCGCCTTCGGCTTTAAGGATCTTCTTAAATGAGTAGCCTTGATCTGATATTTCGAGAGGAGTTACAATGTTTTTTATGTTTTTCAGAAGGAATGAAAATTGAGGATCATTCACTGTTACGGTCTTAGTTTCTATGGATAACTGATTATTGTTTTCTATCGGATCCATCATCGTTTTATCTTTTGAAATCACAAAAGTTCGATGAAGGTGTCGTGCCATCTCTTCGGGAGTGTCTTTGGGAATGCTGTATTCAGCTATTTCGAATCTTTCGGGGATAATCGTGTCTTCATAGTTGTTTAAAAAAAATTGTCTTATGGATGTTTCATCGGAGTAATCAATTTTAGAGCGAATCAGTTTGTAGTATTCAGATCTAGCATGACGACGTCCGTAGGTAGGGAATCCTAACACTAAGCTCTTTTCTTCTATCAATCCGGTGTGCTGTGCTTGTTCAAAGTATTTTCTAGCAAAAAATTGATCAAAAATAAGGGTTATTAATTCACGTGGAGTATAGCTCATTTTTTTTAGGAGTAAGGTGTTATAATCCTCAGCGAATTCTTTCATCGTATAATTGCCTTCAAATGTCCCAAGCATCCAGTTGATTAGAGGAGATTTTGGATCATCTATAGCGTTAAAAAGCTCCTGAAGCGGAGGGCGCGGTTTCATTCTTAATTGATTGGAAACGATTTCATGGAGGCGTTTGTGTACGTTGCCGTTCAATTGGAGGACGAGTTGATTTGCACCTGTGGGAGGGACAAATGGGATTGAGAAATGCTTTGCTATGGCTGCCCAGCTTTTACTTGGAAATATGATCAGACAGTCACCAGATGAGTCGCACTCCAGCTCTTGGCTGTTTATGATCCCTTTGTCCTCTTGTTTTGAGAAGTCTTGCCAGAGGAGAAACCGCTTTGCTTTTGCTAATTCGTATTTGTATGTATCTGAGTCGCAAATACCGCAAATTCTACTCAATTCTGCATCAATTGTATCTTGAATGAATAGTTCTAAGGCCTTGTTGACTGCGTTGAAGTCGCACCCCTGCTCGTTTTCCGCGCCTTTTTGGCGGGAAAACTTGAGCAGTTGTGCTAATTCAAAAAAAGTAACCCGCGTTTCTCCGACTTCAATTGCAATTGAAGTTTCATTTGGGGAATCAAATGTAGTTGGGGTTCCACCAGATTCTCCCCATAATCTGCAGGATACTATTAAAAATAGTAATCCAGTTATTATGAGATTCCAGTTAAGAGATTCTTTTGCGGGTTTCATTATGTGTTAAGAAGCGACAATCAAGTAAATAGAAGAGCTTCTAGTATACGTCACATTGGGCATATGCAGACCAAGAAGCGGTTCCTGATTGGCTATCGATTTGAGATGCATATACGTTGGTGTACAGGCCAAGGAATTCGATCCAATAAAGTGTGTAGCCTGCTGTGTCGGAATCCGTTGCGGCAGTTCCTGTATGATAGCCATAAGGACTCCATACGGAAGCGGAGGCAGAGGCCTTTGCATTGTAAGTGCCATCAGAGTCTCCGGTGTACGCTTCGGCAAATGAATGGATCATTCCTCTTCCTGTGCAGATCTTGGCACTTACGCTTGCAACGAGGTAAACAGATGCATCTTCAACAAAGTAGTATTCAATTTGTGCATTTGAATAGGGGTACGATGCAATCGTCGTGCAGCTAGCTTGATTGTCCGATAGGGATTCTGCAAACGAGAGACTTGTGGCGGCTATGGATAGCGCGAACATTAGTAAGGATTTTAGTTTCATTATATGAGTATTTATATTGTTTAATAACTGCGTTATGCCTGATTTTATATCAGTCGTAGTGACGTTTGTTTGTTGAGGTTTGTATTGTCAATGGAATTACTTGATTGGGATTCAATTTACAAAAGCATAACGACCGTAATTGCCCCTTCGTAGTGTTGGAATGAGCCAATTGAGTATTGAATGGACTTGCGCGATTTCTGAATCAAAAATGAGCGAACCTCTTTATGAGGCTTTCTGCGCCCGATGTGCCGTGGTTGTGTTTTGGATCTGAGATGAAGGAAATGTTTTGAATGTTCGCGGACATTTGCTAACCATTGAGCCGAGCGGGGTAACCGCTTCGCTGTTTGTATAGACCCTCAGAAGCTGATGACTCAAATGAAGAAAAATCCATATACGGGAAATGGTAACCGATTGGCCGATGTGATTGCGGCGATACAGGTGATGGCGACTTATAAGTTTTATAAGCTCGATTTCGCAGGTTGGGCTGATCGGATTGAAGGACGGAGCGAGAACGCGGGATATTGGAAAACGGTGTTTGAAGAGCATCCCGAGTTTTTCCGACTTGATTGCAAGCGAGAACGAGCCTCGTTGGTTTGGCGGAGGAATTATCAAAAACGCTATGATGTGGATAAGGATGCGAAAATTACCCGAGAAGTATTTCAAGAGATGAGCGAGGAAGCGAAGGCTAGGGTATCTCGAATCCCCTTAATGAATGCTGATATATCCACTTTAATCGATACGGCGATTAAGCTACATTCCCGTGAACTTGAGTATAAAAAGGATTCACGGTGGTGGATCAGTGGTGTGATTGGATTGGGAGGGGTTCTCCTCGGGGCCGCGATTAAGGCGTATGGCGGCTGAGCGATGGAGTGAGAAACGCTTGATCAGCGAGGTTGAGAAGGGAGTCATTGCATTTGTCGATGAGTGCATCCAATAAAAAAGCCCCTTCCGTGAGGAAAGGGCTTTTTTAAATAAAAGCGTCCGATTGAGACGCGTGGTTTTTGCTTAACCTTGTTTGATTGCTGCTTGAGCGGCGGCAAGGCGAGCAACGGGAACGCGAGGAGGTGAGCAGCTGACGTAATTGAGTCCCACGCTGTGGAAGAACTGAATTGAAGCCGGATCACCACCGTGTTCACCGCAGATACCGAGCTTAAGGTCTTTGTTCGTGCTCCGGCCCTTTTTGGCACCGATATCAACGAGTTGTCCTACGCCCGCGACATCGATCGATGCGAAAGGGTTTTGTGGGAGAATGTCGAGATCCTTGTATTTACCGAGGAAAGTTCCGGCATCATCACGGGACATACCCAAACCTGTTTGGGTGAGGTCGTTCGTTCCGAAGCTGAAGAATTCTGCGGTTTCCGCGATTTCGTCTGCGGTCAAGGCACCTCGTGGCACTTCGATCATGGTTCCAACGAGGTATTTGAACTTTACCTTCTTGGCTTCCATGACTTCAGCGGCAACGCGGTGGATTAGCGCGACTTGATTCTTGAGCTCATCAGCAAAGCCGACGAGAGGAACCATGACCTCAGGGATGACTTTGATGGGCTTCTTGAGCTTGTAGCAAGCGGCAGCAGCTTCAAAGATGGCCTGAGCCTGCATCTCGGTGATTTCCGGATAGGAGATGCCGAGACGGCAGCCACGGTGACCCAACATCGGGTTGGATTCGTGGAGGGCGTGAACCCGATTTGAAATCACATCAACATCGACTCCGAGGGAGTTCGCCAATTCGCGTTTCGACGATTCGTCGTGCGGAAGGAACTCGTGGAGAGGTGGGTCGAGGAGACGAACGGTTACTGGAAGGTTACCCATTGCCTTGAAGAGGCCGGAGAAGTCCTTGCGTTGGAAAGGAAGCAGCTTCTTGAGGGCGGCGCGACGTTCTGCTTCGTCGGAAGCGAGAATCATCTGACGCATGAAGGTGATACGATCGCCTTCGAAGAACATGTGCTCAGTGCGGCAAAGACCAATACCTTCAGCGCCGAAGCCAATGGCATTCTTTGCTTGTTCGGGTGAATCCGCATTGGTGCGGACGCCGAGCGTGCGGTATTTGTCGGCCCATTCCATGACCTGTTGGTAGAGTTGATAGGTGTAGCTCTTAGCAGGCTTTAGTTTGCCGGAGAGCACCTGATCGACTTCGGAAGGAGCGGTTGCGACATGACCGGCATAGATTTCACCAGTGGTTCCATCGATGGAGATGTCGTCACCTTCCTTGAGGATGGTTTTGCCGATGGTAAGGGTTTTGGCGCCGTAGTCGATAATGACATCGGAAGCACCGCAAACGCAGACCTTGTTCATTTGGCGAGCAACGAGAGCTGCGTGTGAACTGACACCACCACGAGAGGTGAGGATACCGTCGGCTGCGATCATACCGCGTAAGTCTTCGGGCGTTGTTTCGACCCGGCAGAGAATGGCGTGGCCACCCTTGCTTGCGATTTCTTCTGCACGATTTGCGGTGAAGGCAATCTTGCCAGCAGCGGCACCGGGGCCAGCTGGGAGACCGGTTGCCAACGACTTGGTCTTCTTAATAATAGCGGCATCGAAGACGGCAACGAGCAAACTGGAGATGGAGTCTGCAGGGATTTTAAGGAGAGCAGTTTGCTTGCTGATGAGCTTTTCCTTGACCAGTTCAACCGCGATACGAACAGCGGCGAGGCCGGTGCGTTTACCGTTACGGGTTTGCAGCATGTAGAGTTTGCCGTTTTCAACGGTGAACTCAAAGTCCTGCATGTCCTTGAAGTGGCGCTCGAGTTTTTTGCGAACGGCTTCGAGCTCTTTGTGAGCCTTGGGCATTTCTTCTGCAAGGAGGGCAATTGGTTTAGGTGTGCGGATACCGGCAACGACATCTTCTCCCTGTGCATTGATGAGATATTCTCCGTAGAAAATTTTCTCACCGTTTGCGGGGTCACGGGTGAAGGCAACACCGGTTGCGCAGTTATCCCCCATGTTACCAAAAACCATGGCTTGAACGTTTACAGCAGTACCCCAAGCGGCAGGGATGTTGTATTTTTGGCGATAAAGAGTCGCGCGCTCATTTTGCCAAGAGCTGAAGACAGCACCGACGGCACCCCAGAGTTGTTCATAGACATCCTGAGGGAAGGCGGAACCCGTGCGGTCCTTAATGATCTTTTTGTAACGCTCGATGAGCTCCTGAAGATTTTCGGAAGTGAGTTCGTTGTCCTGTTGAACGCCGACCTCGGTGCGCAGTTTTTCAAGCGCGTGCTCGAAAGGGCAGTGGTCGTTTTCGTTAACAGGCTGAACACCCATAACAACATCACCGTACATCGAGATGAAGCGGCGGTAGCAATCGTAGGCGAATGCTTCGTTGCCGGATTCATCGGCGAGTGCTAAAACGGTTTGGTCGTTGAGACCCAGGTTGAGGATGGTGTCCATCATCCCTGGCATCGACTCACGCGCACCGGAGCGGACGGAGAGGAGTAGAGGGGTTTTGGTCGCACCAAACTTTTTGCCCACTTCCTTTTCAATGACGGAAACGGAAGTTTTCACCTCGGATTGGAGGGACTTTGGATACGTCCGTTTGTGGTCGTAGTAATACGTGCAGACATCGGTTGTGAGGGTAAACCCTGGAGGAACCGGAAGACCGATCTTAGCCATTTCCGCCAAGTTCGCGCCTTTACCCCCAAGGGTGTTCCGCAAGGTTGCATCTCCGTCGGTTTTTTTACCGAAGTCGTATACGTATTTAACTGATGCGCTTTTCTTTGCCTTTTTGGCAGCGCGCGTTTTCTTTTTGGTTACTTTAGCTGGCATCCTGATTCTGTTGCTCTGTTCAGCTTTTGAACGAGGGTTAATTTTCTAGAAAAGTAAGGGAAACTAGGTGTTGTTGGGCGTCTGTCAATGTTAAGACCTATGCTTGCTTGCTGGTGGGATTTGAGCATGGTCGAAGTTCGAGTAATGTAATGAAAGAAGAAGATTCAGAAAACGGCGAAAGCTATGATGATGAAAACGTGGGCACCTTTGCGGTCGGAATGGCGCGATCGAATGGGGCGGGGGGTTCGGAGCCGAGTGGGGAAATGGCGCTGCTGGATCATTTGGAGGATTTACGTTGGACGCTCGCACGGTGCGTGGGGGCATTTATGTTGTCCTGTATCTTGATTGGAATCTTTGTCTTTCAGTTCGCGGATTTGCTCAGGTGGCCCTATGAGTTTGCGGTTTCTTCATCGGAGGGGGCGAATAATCAACTGTATGTTCGTGGGTTCATGGGATCGTTTTCGGTCATGTTCCAATTGTTTTTCATGGGAGGATTTATCCTCTCACTCCCCGCTATTCTGTTTTTCTTGGGGAGGTTTATTGCGCCGGGGCTCACTCCAGCGGAACGGAGGGTATTGCTCCCGGGGAGCATTGCGGCAACGGGGCTTTTTTTGCTGGGAGCTTCATTCAGTTTTTTCATTTTGCTCCCTGCGGGGTTGAAGGCATCGGTTATGTTGTCGCAAATGTTTGGCTATGAATTGTTGATTGATGCGCCGAGTTATTATGGATTGCTGCTTTGGGCGACGATGGGAGTGGGGACGTCGTTTGAGTTTCCGCTCATCATGTTGATCTTAATGCATGTGGGGATGTTGACGACCTTGACCCTTTCAAAATATCGCCGCCATGCCATTGTTGGATTTCTGGTTGTCTCGGCTGTGGTGACACCGACGCCGGATCCATTGACCTTTTTGTTTTTGGCGATTCCGTTGTGGATTCTCTATGAGCTGGCGATCTTTGTTGGCCGATGGGTGGAGAAGAAGCGCGCAGGACGCATTCTCGAAGCGGATCTTGAAGAGCTTTAAGTGCGGGGCGGGGAGAAATTGTTTGGATCGGACTGATTAGGGAGCAACAAATCGCGAATCGACGCGAATAGGGAAGTGAGTGGTCATGATAACCTTGATGGCGGTCCGATGGAGTTCTCTGTATTGGCAAAACAGTATTTTATTCACCGATGAAGGATTGGACCAACTCAGTTGGTCTGTTGCGAATCTTATTGTATTGCTTCGGTGAACAATCGCTTAAGGGCACTCTCGATTCATTTCCCCTGCTATACTGATACGCGTCATGTTTTGTGAAAAGCGTAGGGGCTGCTTCTCTGTCCAAAACTGATCGCCGATAGAGCTGAGTTCAGCTGAGGACGGCGCACATCAGCGATACGGGACTCCGTTG
>Ga0115559_1003106_pt1 | contig 10390 bp, 7 predicted proteins | sample COGITO_mtgs_1105_3_FD_87281 | JGI IMG/M metagenome (GOLD analysis project Ga0115559, IMG submission 87281) | Pelagic marine microbial communities from North Sea - COGITO_mtgs_110506 | ecosystem: Environmental > Aquatic > Marine > Epipelagic | place: Germany:Helgoland, sampling site Kabeltonne... | reverse complement strand
TTCAAGCATACTTTGATTTTCTATAGTTCGTGACCACAGATGAACACAGTGAGTCGAATCCTTATTCTCATTATGCTTTTGATGTACCTTGTCGAAGAACGGCTTTTCCATTTTCGATTACAATGAATTCTTGGCCTCTTAAAAATGCTTTGAGTCTTTGTAGCATGAGTTCTCTACGCCAACTTTGTAAAATAGAGACACCATGTAAGGTAATGCCTTCTAGAATGTCTTTGGGCAACAACAAAGTTGGGGCAATACAAACTTCTTTAGCAAATATGTTTACCCAAAGCTTGAGGACCTCAGTACGCTCTTTCTGTTCGGGGGTGGGCAACAAAAACTCATCGGTATCTTGTAGGCCATCTTTGATGACTTTGATGACTTTTTTTCCATATCGTTTTAAAAATGTGGGGTGTACACGGCGATTTTGGATTTCTTTGACAGATTGTGGCTGTGCTTTTGCAAGATAAAGTAGGATACTACGAGGCAAAATATAATTGGCTGATTGATTCTGTCGAACAGCCGTTTCTTCTCTCCATTCGAGCAAGTTGGTCAAGACCCGTTGAGCATCAATATTAAGGGTTTCGGCAACACCCCAATGAATCCAACTCAAGCCTGATGATGGAGGAAGCAGTTGTTGCTCTACCATTTCAGCACAGGCTTTCCACATGTGTTCAGCAACATCGCGTTCTTCGATTTGTTTCATTAATTCTGTGTACAGTGGAAACAGTACGCGTGCATCATCCGCAGCATATCGAATCTGATTTTCGCTAAGGGGGCGTTTTGACCAATCCGTGAGGGTTTCCACCTTTGAAATATCGAGTCCTAATATTTTGTCACACAGCACTTGTAGGTTCAATGGATAACGATGCCCTAAAAATCCGGCGGCAATTTGTGTGTCAAAGAGTTTGGAAGGACGAAGTTGTAAGTCTTGATGGAATATTCGAATATCTTGTTGGCCACCATGTGTAATGAGTACAGCTGTACGTAGTGCTTCTCCCAATGCTTTCATCGGAACCGTCTTTGGATCGACAATCCATACATCACCAGCTGAATTTGCAATTTGGACAAGCATAAGTTCTGGAAAATATCGTCGTTCAGAATGGAATTCAGTATCAATTGCGAGTGTACTTTCTTTTACCAACTCTTTACGCATTTCTCGGAGTTTTTCGGCGGAGTCAATCAAAATTGTACGTGCAGACATGTTTTCCTTTGGTAGATAGACTTGAGTCATTAATTGATTTGATGGTTTTTGTCAAGTAAGTTGGGGACTTAGGAAGACCTGTTTGACGTTGTCTGATGGATGCAGTAATGAAGATGTGACAACACAAGGAATATTCGTTGAAGCATACATCAACATTTTCACAAACCGTAGATTGGGAAGACAGTCAGATTTCGACGGCGTTTTTCTCTGAATGTACTGGTCGTATGATGACAGTGGCTGGTGCTGGTGACAATGCGAGTTCGTTGTTGGGAATGGGTTTTTCACATGTATCGGTTGTTGCCTCCAACCCTGCAGGATTTGCGTTGTTTGAACTGAAAATTCGCTCGATTCAGTCTTTGCATCCGGATAATGTGTACAATGTTTTTGGTGTGCACCCAAGTGGTCGTCGCGTATTTGTTTATCATCAGCTTCGCAGTGCGTTGTCTCAATCAACACGAGATTGGTGGGATGAACATGAGAAAATTATTCGTGAAGGTCTGTTACTTCATGGAGAAGTAGAGCAGCACAATAAAATGTTGAGGATGTGGTGTCATCGACTTCGTTTGTACAATCGGGATGGTACGATTGACAAGTCGAAATGGAATGGTCGACGAGGCTCTGTGATGGCAGGTCGATTTCCAATAATACAGGCTTTTCAACGTATGCAAGAGAGTGTGTATGAACAGAGTCCGTATGTTCATATGGTGTTGTCAGGGGTCTGGGACATATCGAAGATTCAAAATGGTCCTTCATCTCTTTCCTACGCTGGTATGGAAAGGGTCCGTACGAATAAAGTGCCATGGACGATTGAGTGTGCAAGTTTAGAGGACTGGTTGCTGAGGCAGCCCAAAGATTCATTAGAAGGGGTGCTTTTGGGACCAATTGCTGAAGATAAGGACATCTCTACCCAAAGAATCAACCAAAGAAGTGACGGAACAATCAATGAAAAGATCAATGAAAAGATCAATGGAAAATTCATCGATGAAGTGACTTGGATGGCTCTATCCAATGCCGTATCTTCAACAGGAAAAGTACTGTGTTGGTCAAAGACAATCCCGAGCAGTACACAGTTCATATGGCAGCAGTTTCAAGGCGTAAATCGCAGTGTCTACTCTGGTAGCCCATGGGTTGGTACACCCAAATCGAGCCATTCTTAATATTGTGTTATTGCAGAAGGCTTGGCAACTTTGTGGCCCAAGGTTGAGCGATCTCCAGTTCTCGAGCGATTTGCAGCAAGGTTTTCTCTCCACCAAATTTACCTACCAATTGTGAACCGATGGGAAGATTGTCTGCATTCCAATAGAGTGGAATAGACAGACCCGGTTGACCTGTTTGATTGAACAACATGGTGTTTGGTGTGGCCGAGATGGCATTTGTAGCGAGTGCATGCAATGCTTTGTTGATCAAGCCACGCATTGGAAAACGTCGTAGAAATTGGATTTGCACCTTGTCTTTGGTAGACAGTTTAAAACTTCCAATCGGTACAGGTGGTTTTGCTGCGGTTGGTGTTAACAACACATCATATTGTTCAAAGAACCGTGCAACACGTCGACTTTCACGATGCATAAAGTCTACTTGCTCACTGTATTCACTGGCTGTGAAGGCGTTGGAAATGGTATCCAAAGCCCATGTCGACATTTCCAATTCATCGAACTTGAGTTTTCTTCCGAGTTTTGATTCCATTTGTCGAACACCCAAGCCTACACCCGTTGCAACGATAATGTAGTACGCATAGGTTAGTCGTTCTTGATCATATTCAGGGCATGCTTCTTCTACAGTATGTCCCAAGTCTTCCAATAACTTTACCGTGTGCATCAGTGCGGCTTCATTGTCTGGATGAGTCTCTTTTCCAAAGAGGGCTCGTTTTGTGAATGCGATTTTACGTCGGGGTGCTGACTCTGCGACTTCAAGTGATTGTAAGAACTGATCTGGTGATGGTGCTGCGTATGGAGAGCCGACGTCTGCTCCACTGGCCAAGTCAAGAATCAGAGCGGTATCTCGTACACTTCTAGAAACTACACCTTCCGAAACAAGGCCATTCCAACGCTCTCCTCTAAATGGACCTGCCGGAAATCTCCCTCGAGATGCTTTGAGTCCAACCAGACCACTATGGGCTGCGGGAATGCGAATTGAGCCTCCACCATCACCTGCGTGGGCTATTGGGACCATTCTGGCGGCTACCGCAGCAGCAGACCCTCCAGAAGAGCCTCCTGGTGTGTGGTCTAGATTCCATGGATTGCGACACGGTCCTCGGAAATCAGACTCCGTTACACCGTAAATACCCAATTGGGGTGTGTTGGTACGTCCCAAGATATTGAGACCACTTTGTTTGAAGCGGTGAACCAATTCGGAATCTTGAGGGGCTTTCCAATCTTTCATGGGTGGGCATGACGAAGTACTGGGTTCTCCTTCATCTTCTCCCAATAAATCCTTTAATAAAAATGGAACACCAGCAAGAGGGGCCGCTTCAACATCACAATTTTCGACGGCTGAGCGTGCTTTATTAAATTGGGTATGCACCACGGCATTCAATGTTGGGTTGTGTTCTTCAATTTGGCTGATGGCAGCCTCCAACACTTCACTTGGAGAGACTTCTTTTTGCTGAAGTAATTCTGCTAGACCGATTGCGTCGTATTGAGTGTATTCTGAAAATGTACTCACAAGTCCTCCTGATGGTTGCTTCCAGTAAGTATAACAAAGCCTAGAATAATGCCTACAACAAAGCATCTAAGTGTGTGGGATCAATCTTAAGGAGGTCCAATGTTGAACACATTTAAGGGGATGTGTGTAGACTTCTTTGGCTATGACTTATTTGACTTAGCGAACCCAGAAAGCAACCGAGGTATAATATCGTCCTGCTGGACCATAATAGACGCCAACAGTTCCAGCAACATTAGACCATGTAGCGATTCCATCCGATGCGTAATTGCCATGGTATTGGCCATTGTTACCGGTGTCATCAATGTTTCCGACCCACAAGCGGGTTGGCGACCAAGTTCCTGTCCAGCCTTGGTAATTCATTTTTATCGCTGTAGAGGATGGTGTGTTGGTGTTGAGGTTGACACAAGTGATGTCTGCACCAGGCTGATCTGCAATTCCGGGATTTAGAATGTTGTCCAAAACATCGCTTGTGATTGTACAGCCGATGTCTGCATACCAAACATTTTGAGTGGAGTCATTGAGTCCTGTATAGTCAGATGGTTCAGAGTATCTAAACTCTTGGGCATCCAAGATGAGATCCGAGGCATCCAATTTATACGATCCCAATCCCAATACGCCTCTGTTAATATCTGAGAATACAGCACCATAATCTGTGTTGTAACTTTCATATTCACTTCGGAAAACATAGGCGATTTGTGTCCATCCGCCACCATCTGTTCCCATATCGCAATAGGCCTCCACGGGTGCCTTTCCATAGTTTATGCCGTCTGGATCAATCAAGTAGACTGCACTGGTATTGTATCCATCGTCTAAGATTTCACTACAGCTTCGACCCATTGGACACCCACCCCCAAGTTCTGGAGTAAGATTGATATCACCATCTTCACAATCGGTACCACCACACGTAAAATCGGAAAAGCCATCGCCATCAGAATCGTTGTCGATTTGTCCATCACAATTTAAATCACGACCATCACAGCCAGCCGCATTCCCTGGTGAGAATTCTGAGGAGGTATTGTCACAGTCTCCACCGTTTTCAACATAGACAGTGGAAGGGGCTGTGCAGGAATAAATGACAGCAGAATCTTCACCGTAGCCATCGGCATCACCATCAAAGTACCAAGCCGGAGTGACGCCTTCGTCTACCTGTCCATCGCAGTTGTTGTCGATGCCATCACAGGCTTCTACTGCATTCGTCCATGCTAGGGGTTGGATATTGTTGCAGTCATCATTGTTCAATACATAATTGTTTGGTTCGTTACATTGGACGAGAGCAGAACCAGCACCATATCCATCGTTGTCACCATCAAAGTACCATTGGGTGTTTGGGTGAATGTCTTCATTGGCATCATTACAGTCGTTACTTTGAGCAACGTATCCAGTGGGTTGAACACAGGACAATACAAAAGACGTACCACCGAATCCATCGTTGTCACCATCAAAGTACCACATGCTTGTTGGAGAAATAGATGCATCGGTATCATCACAGTCACTGTTGTCCGTCGTTGCATTACTAGGCAAGGTACAGGCTGTTACTGTGTTGTTCCCGCCAAAGCCATCTCCATCATTATCGATAAATGCGGTCAACTGGGTATTGGTATCGATAGAAGAGTCATCATCGTCGATTTGTCCATCACAGTCATTGTCAATATTGTCGCATATTTCTACGGCATTGGGGTTTGAGATAGAAGATAAGTCATTGCAGTCATCGGAATTGGCAACGTAATTTACAGGCTGAGCACATGTGGTTTGTTGTATGGAGAGGGTACCAAACCCATCGCCATCAGCATCTAAATAATAGGTGGAGCCACCTTGTAAACTGGGGTCTTGATCATCGGTCCATCCATTGCAATTGTTGTCAATATTGTCGCATATCTCTATTGAGTTTGGACTTATATCCACATTGCCATCGTTGCAATCTCCACCAACGGTGACATGATTTTCAGGTTGTGTACAAGAAACGACAGTACTTGTTTCATCTCCAAAGCCATCCCCGTCGGCATCTTGAAAATAGGTATTTGTCCCGATTTCATCAATAGATCCATTGCAGTCGTTGTCAATTTGGTCACAATACTCGACAGCATTTGGATAGACTTGTTGATTTTGATCATTGCAATCATCTGCATTGTTTACGAGTTGTCCAACATCACTTGTACCATCACAACTGAGGATTTCACGATTGGGATCGCCAAAGCCATCCTCATCTGCATCAAGGTAATAGATACTGCCAATGCCATCGTCGATATCATCATCACAATCGTCATCCAGCCCATTGCAGACTTCTTCCACACCAGGATGAATATTGGGATCTGCATCATCACAGTCATTGTTGTTGGGTACGCTATCGATACCTTGTTCACAACGTTCTTCGGATATGGTTGGATCTCCAAAACCGTCTTCATCAGCATCGAGGTAAAATGTTAAGGTGACCCCTTCATCAATCTGTCCATCACAATTGTTGTCTAGACCATCACAAATCTCTTCCACACCAGGATGAATATTGGGGTCTGAATCATCACAGTCGTCTTCTCCGACATATCCGTCAGCATCAGCATCTGTTGAGACTACGATATCGTCACTGGGTTCAATGGCGGGCGTTTTGATGTCTGTTTCGCATCCGATAAAAATGGAAGTGACGATGGGAAGCGAGAGCAAATGAATACGCATGGTAAAATCTATTTTAAGAGGACTGTGAGGAATGTACTGTTGGCTGATAAGTGATCTTTAACAGAACGATTAACAGAACCAATGAAATATTTGCATATTTGTATTGACAAGTCAAGTGAATATGGGTTTGATTTTCGTCTTTTATCTTCGTATTGTATCTTAGTCACATCTGGTTAGGGTTACAACTCGTTTATTGCCACCAAGACTGCTTCGTTCTACTTGAATTTCTGTGTCTGTTATGGAATCAATCGTCCATTGTTCAATCAAGGGGCTCAATTTACCTCTTTTTTCTCGTATAGAAAGAGTCTCCGAATCGTTCGACCAGAAGTGATATTGTTGTAGCCACCCATATTCCTCACCAGCCCACAATTTGATGGTCACTTTCCCAGATGTTTTAAGAACAATCTGTTCTTGTTTACACCCAAATTCTGTCCATGATCCTGTTAGACTATCCATAGATGAGGTGCCAGCAAGTGCTATTTGAAACCAGAATAACCACATGCTTGACTCCTTTTAATTGATTGCTGAATATCTTATTTTTGTATCGACTCAAATATTGAATCTTAAAGGCTTTTATTTTCTTTCTAGAATAATTTTCTCAGCGCAATATGAATTGAGTGTATCACAGTTGTTTTTACGTCTGGAGTAAAGTATGTCAGTTCTTGTAGAATGTGTTCCTAATTTCTCAGAAGGATCCAATCCCAAAATCCTAAACGCAATTCGAGAGGCCATTGAAGCCATAAATGGTGTGCAGGTATTGGATATCGATCCTGGTGTGGCCGCCAATCGAACGGTTTTTACTTTTGTAGGGAACCCATCTGCAGTTGAAGAAGCCGCTGTGTGTGCAATTCGCGTCGCTGGAGAATATATTGATATGTCCACCCACAGTGGGGAACACCCAAGGATGGGTGCGACAGATGTGTGTCCTTTTGTTCCAGTTCAAGGAATTGGACTAAAGGAGTGTGCTCAATTGGCTGAACGGGTTGCAGAGCGTGTTTGGACGGAAGTGGGAATCCCAACGTATCTTTATGAAGCAGCAGCCAGTGCGCCTCATCGGAAACGGTTGCCCGATTTGCGAAAAGGAGAATATGAGGCTTTGGAAGCCAAGATGACCGATCCCAAGTGGGCACCAGATTTTGGTGGTGGATGGTCTGATTCTGTTGCAAAAACTGGTGCTACCGTTATTGGTGCGCGGCCATTTTTAATTGCTTGGAATATTAATCTGAACACCAACAATCAACGTAAAGCAGAAAAGATAGCCGCAACGATTCGAGACAAAGGTGCTTATGTTCGAGATTCAAACGGTGAATTGATGCGTGGGGATGATGGGAAGCCATTTCGATCTTCAGGGTTGTTCCGACATGTAAATGCCATAGGGTGGACCATTGACGAGTATGGACATTGTCAGATTTCTTGTAATGTTTTGGATTTTACACAAGTTGGTTTGCACACCATTTATGATGCTGTCAGAGCTTTGGCATTGGAAGAAGGTGTCGTTGTAACGGGGTCAGAACTAGTAGGCTTGTTGCCATTGGAAGCCTTGTTAAGTGCTGGACGTCACTATTTAAGACAGGCAGGAGAGAATCCAGGGATTCCACACAAGCAACTGCTTAGAGTCGCAATCCGTTCTTTGGGGCTGAATGATTTAAAACCATTTGATCCGATGCAGAGCATTATTGAATATCAAATTGCGGCCGATGGTCCATTGGTGGGGCTGACCGTTCGAGACTTTACGGACTTGTTGTCCAGCGATGCTCCTGCTCCTGGGGGTGGTTCAATTGCTGCACTGTGTGGTGCTTTGGCCAATGGCTTGGCGGCTATGGTTGGTCAATTGTCAACCAAGATATCAGCAAAAACGTGGCCATATGCTCAACCTCGTCCTGTTGGGTGGAACGATTTTGATGAGTGTGCTGTTCGAGCTCAACAGTTAAAAGAAGCCTTTCTTGGGGATGTTGATGCAGATACTGCGGCTTTCGATGAAATGATGTCTGCCATGCGGATGCCAAAGGGAACACCAGAACAGAGAAAGGATAGGGTCCATGCTATTCGAGAGGCTAGACGAAAAGCGATTGAAACACCCTTGGGGGTTTTACAGAGGTGTGTGATAACGTTGGAGTGTATTGAAGTCGCTTTGCGCGGGAATCCGAATGCTCGTTCAGATGCTGGAGTGGCATCTGCCTTGGTTGGAACCTGTGCTCAGGGTGCTTGGATGAATGTTATGATCAATTTACAAGATCTGAAAGATCTAGAACGCAAAGAACAATATCGTACACAAGCGGAAAGTGTATTGAGTAGTGTTTTGCAAAAAGTAGAAGAGCAATCTCTATCCGTTCAAGAATTTCTGCGAAGCAATCTTTGAGCAAAGAATCCGTTTAATAGGAGTACACATGGCTATTTGGTTTACATCTGACACTCATTATGGTCACAAAAACATTGTTCGTGGTGTTTCGAGTTGGGGAAACAAAGGTGGCTGTAGAGACTTTGACACCATCGAAGAAATGAACGACACGATGGTGAACAACATCAATGCCTGTGCTCAAAAAGACGACGTGTTGTACCACTTGGGTGATGTGGCAATGGGTGGGTTTCACAATGTGTCTGAATTTATGGAACGGCTGGATTGCAAAAACGTTCACTTGATTTTAGGCAATCACGACCACCACATTCGTAAAGATAGGGACGGTATACAATCGATGTTTGCATCGGTACAAAAGTTGTATTTCAAAAAAGTAGTGGATTCACAGATTATGATGTGTCATTTTCCGATGCTTGTTTGGGAAGATCACCATCGTGGTACTTGGCATTTACATGGTCACTCCCATGGTCACTTAGATGATCCTGTATACTATCAACGGAAAGTGATTGACGTAGGGATGGACACCCATCCTGAATTTCGTCCATACTCAATGAATGAGTTGTCCGAGATTATGAAGGATCGTGGTATTCAAAAAGTGGATCATCACTAGATACATCGTGTTGAGTTCGGATGCTCATGATAGCGTTGGCAATCCATGTCTTACCATTACAGACAAAGATCGAATCGCAGGATGAAGGACGCCATCATCTTGCCAAAAAGGCACATCATTTCGAATCTGTACATGCAATTCCTCCAAGTGTACTGGCGTCGTATGGTTGTCTTCTTTTAGCCGTAAGTCCAATGCTTGAGCACCAACCAGCAATTCAATGGCAATTATGTCTGCGAGACATTCAGTGATTTGCAGTGTTTTGCGTGCTGCAATTGGAGACATCGAAACATGATCTTCATGATGCTGAACAGTTGGAATTGAATCTGCCGATGCTGGATGTGCAAGCCCTTTACATTCAGAAGCCAAGGCTGCTGCTGTGTATTGTGCCAGCATAAATCCAGAATTTAATCCTGTACCCTGTACCAAAAAACTAGGGAGATTGTTGGAGAGTTTTCCATGGGTCATTCTGAATGTTCTGCGTTCGGATAGAGTTGCCAATTGGGTCAGTGCTGTGGCAAGATGATCCATCGCAAGACCGATTGAGGCTCCATGAAAATTGCCTGCTTCAATCCATTCACCATCAAAGAGAAGGGGGTTGTCGGATACTCCATTGAGTTCTCTTTCGACTTCTTCTTTTGCAAAACGGATGGTGCGCCAGATGGCACCCATGACAGAAGGGGTTGCCCGAATAGAGAAGGCATCTGGTTTGTTGGTATCGAGTACTCGCCGTGAATCAGCCAGCAAAGATCGTAAGATGACTCCGACTTCTTCTACTTCAGGGTGTCGACGACTTCGAAGTGCTCTTTCATCCAAGCATTGACTTTGTGCTCGGACAACTTCCATGGTTAAGCCAGCGGCCCAAAGGGCTGCATTGAAGACTCTTTCTGCTCTTAGT
>Ga0115559_1003105_pt1 | contig 10391 bp, 7 predicted proteins | sample COGITO_mtgs_1105_3_FD_87281 | JGI IMG/M metagenome (GOLD analysis project Ga0115559, IMG submission 87281) | Pelagic marine microbial communities from North Sea - COGITO_mtgs_110506 | ecosystem: Environmental > Aquatic > Marine > Epipelagic | place: Germany:Helgoland, sampling site Kabeltonne... | reverse complement strand
TTAACGACAAGGCTGCTTCCATCATTCGTGCACCACCAGATTTAGAGATGATCATGAACGGGGTGTTGTTTTCAATAGCATAATCCGCAGCACGCGCGATTTTTTCTCCAACAACTGAACCCATAGAACCCCCAATAAAACTAAAATCCATACATGCAACTACCAGTTCTTTTCCTTTAGATTTTCCAACCGCAGTTCGAACCGCGTCTTTTAAGTTTGTTTTGGATTGCGCAGCCTTCAAACGATCGCTGTAGGCTTTGTTATCCACAAACTTTAAAGGGTCTTTGGAGGTGATGTTTGGATGTAACTCTTTGTACGAATTATCATCAAAAAGCATTTTAAAATATTCATCACTTCCTACTCGAACATGATAGCCGTCTTCAGGACTTACATAGTAATTCCTCTCGAGCTCCTCTGTTTCTACAACCTTTCCTGTAGGAGATTTGTACCAAAGTCCCTTAGGTGTATCGCGTTTTGCCTCTGTAGGTGTTTGTATTCCTTTGTCTTTTCTTTTGAACCAAGCCATGTAATAAGTGTCTAAACGGTAAAATTAAAGTACAAATCTACACAAATTTTATAATGTATCGACATTATTTAAATCTTCAAATGCTTTTTTAAGTCTAGCGATGAATGCTTTTTCGCCTTCACGTAACCAACGTCTTGGGTCATAGTACTTTTTGTTAGGAACATCTGCTCCGTCCGGATTACCAATTTGAGCGGCTAAATATGCTTCATTGGCTTTAAAATCATCACGAATTCCAGTCATGAATGCATATTGCATGTCTGTATCGATATTCATTTTAATGACTCCATACGAAATTCCTTCTCTAATTTCTTCTACTGTTGAACCAGATCCACCATGAAACACAAAGTCAATATGGTTTTCAGAAACATTGTATTTTTTAGTGACAAATTCTTGAGAATTCTTTAAAATTTTCGGGGTCAATTTAACGTTCCCTGGCTTATAAACTCCATGAACATTTCCAAAAGCAGCTGCAATTGTAAATTGATCACTTACTTTACTAAGCTCTTCATAAGCATAGGCAACTTCTTCGGGTTGCGTATATAATTTTGAAACATCCACATCACTATTATCTACACCATCTTCTTCGCCACCGGTAATTCCTAGTTCAATTTCTAGCGTCATTCCCATTTTGGACATACGCTCTAAATACGTTTTACAAATAGCGATATTTTCTTCAAGAGGCTCTTCAGATAAATCAATCATGTGAGAGCTATATAATGACTTTCCAGTTTGTGCAAAATGAACTTCACTTGCATCCAATAAACCGTCGATCCATGGTAATAACTTTTTTGAACAGTGATCGGTGTGTAAAATAACTGGTACGCCATAAGCTAACGCCATTTCATGAATGTGTTTTGCCCCTGCGATAGATCCTGCAATTGCTGCCTTTTGACCTTCGTTTGAAAGTCCTTTTCCTGCGTTAAATTGTCCGCCTCCATTTGAAAATTGAATAATGACTGGTGCATTTAATTCTTTAGCAGTCTCAAGAACACCATTGATAGTGTTTGAGCCAATGACATTCACCGCTGGAAGGGCGAATCCTTTTTCTTTAGCAAGTTTAAAAATCTCTTGAACTTCACGTCCTGTGGCAACGCCTGGTTTAATGTTATGACTCATTTTGATAGTTTAAATTATGGGTGTAAAAGTAATGAATATATATAATTTCAGACAATATATTGGAAGTGATTAACGGATTATTATACGAAAACGATATCGTTATTACTATATGTTTAAAACGGATAATTGATTCCAATATTATATACGGCATGACTGAAATTAAAATCGTTTAACCAGCGATTTTGATCGCCATAGGTTGGGTCATAGGCTTTAAACCCAGTATCTAGTCTAAATATAAAAAAATCGAAATCATAACGCAATCCCAATCCTGTTCCTACCGCAATATCTTTTAAAGATTGAAGCCTGTCAAAAGTGGCCCTTTCGTCGGTCACATCATCTAGTACATTCCAAATGTTCCCAGCATCGACAAAAAATGCTCCATTGAGTTTTCCAAATAAATTATACCGATGTTCTAAACTAAACGCAATTTTCAAATTTGCTTCGTTAAATTCATTATTATTCCCCGAACTTCCAGGACCTAAGTCGTAAGCAGTCCAAGCTCTGTTATCATTGGATCCGCCTGCAAAAAAACTTTTAGAGAACGGAATACTCGACGCATTTCCCATCGGGATTGCAATTCCGAAAAAACTACGCATTGCAAGCACATTACTTCTGCCTAAATCCCAGAGCTTAATCAGATCAATTTCGGTTTTGATATATTGAGAAAACGGGACGCCATTGACTTCATAAGCATTTTCTGAATTGCTCTTTAAATCTAATAATTTAGATGCACTGTAAAGAAGGTTTCCAGCCAGTTCTAACTTAAGTCTAAATATAGAAAAGTCGGTATCAAAAGAATTTTCGCGACTATTTCTCAAATAATTAAAGTTGCTAGCCAAAATAAAGTTATCTTGAATTAATCTATTTTTACGTTCTTTAATATTTCTAACAGTCTGATAATCATTTGTATTTGAGCTTTGAAATAAATCATCGGTCGTTACCAAGTTTATGAAATCATCTGCCTTTGAAACGAGAAGTTCACTTTGTCCAAAACTGTTTGTGGTTAGTAAATCTGCAGGAGTCTCGTAACTTTGAGTCGCGATATTATTTAAGCGACTGAACGAGTTTTTATATACACTAAAAAAATTGTTTGGATTCAAATTTCTTACATATTGCATGTTTACCAAATCCAATGTATTGGTTACTTTTTCGGAAGGAAACCAGCGGTATCCAAAGGTTCCATTAATCGTCTGTTTGTCCAATCCAATATTAGTTTGACCTGTAAATCCAGTACTAATTTGCGTACTTGGTGACATGTATTTGGGGATGATTTTTTCGGTATTAAGCGGGAAAAACAAACGTGGAAGATTTAGTTTTATATCGGCACCTAATTCATTAATATCAAAAAATTTCGCATCAGTTTTTGCGCCATCTTTTGAGGCTCCAATAGCCCCTAATACAGATATTTGAAGGGTTTCAGCCCCTTTAAAAACATTTCTAATCACAACACCACTACTAAAAGAAACACCAACCTTTTGAATGTTACTTTGAGATAGATTGACGTCAAACCCTAAGCCATATTTTTTCTTTGGACTTAGATAAATATTGGCAGTTAGTGTCGTGTCGGCAATGTTTTCTAAATATTCAATATTTGGGTATTTAAATGTTTTTAATTCATTCAAATAGCGGTACGTTCGACTGCGATCGAGGTCTCTAAAAACAGATCCTTTTGAAAGGAGTACCGATTTTGTTAACGCTTTAGGTAAATAGTTCATTTTATTAAAACTATATAGCTTATAGTTTTCATAGGATATGGAGTCTTGAACGCTTTTTGATCGGTTTTCAAACGATGCATCCGTATATATATTGACATCTTTGATACGGTATATTTCAAATGCAACCCGCGTTATTGAATCTTCATTTCTAATAATCCTATTTTGAATCTGAACCGACACATTTACCTTTTTTTGGGTCCCAATTGTATCGTTTTCGAATCGAATGTAATCCTGAGAAAAATGATAGACGCCAGAATTTCTAAATGCATTGGTGAGTCTGGACCGTTCTTTCTCAAAATTTGAGGTGTTAAACGGTGTTCCTTTTTTTAAGTACGAATCAGTGTTGAGTTCTTTGTAAAGCGAATCAATTACCGGACTGTCAATACGGCTCGAGATACTATCTAAAACATATGCCTCGCCGGTGGTGATTTTGTAGTTAACCTTCGCCTGTTTTTTAGAAAGTACTTCGACGTCATAGTCTATAGTTCGATCAAACCATCCGTTAGAAAAATAGTAACGTTCTAAGTTTTTTTTGGTTTTTTTTATTTTAACTGAATCCAATAGCGCGGGTGCTTCGCCAATTTTTTTGAGCCAGTTATTAAATCCTAATGCCGAGGTTTTTAATTTGTTGAGTTGTTTTTCAGATAATTTTGAAATTAAACGTTGTTTTCGTTTGGGATTCTTTTTCAACCAAGCTTCAAAAATAGAATCTCTGTTTGGGCGTGCTAAATTGTATAAATGCAAGCCGAGAGGATAGCCCGCCAACGTTGTATTTGTTTTTTGAAATGATAAATTTGTAAGTAATTCGGAGCGTTTCTTTTCTCCGTTGATGTAAAAATTAGTTTCCTTTAACAAATGGTCAGTAGACGCCACGCGTTTTACCATATCACAGCCTGTGAACATATGGGTCATTAGAACTAATAAAATTATTTTTGTTAGTGTTTGTTTCAACAATCAATAAATAAAATTTAGATTTACATTCTAAATTATTAATAATCAAAAGTACATTTTTTAGATGTTAACTAAAAGCCAAATAAAGTTAATCACAAGTCTTAAGCAAAAAAAGTTTAGACTGCAGCATCAGTTGTTTGTTGTGGAAGGCACCAAAGTCGTACAAGAATTTTTAAACTCTGACTATGAACTCGTTGAAATTTTTGCTCTGGATAACCGCTATGCGTGCCATAAACAAAAGTTTACAGAAGTCAATTCAAAAGAGCTTTCTAAAATTAGTGGATTTAGTTCTCCTAACAACGTCCTTGCCACATTTAAAATTCCAGCACAAAAACCAATTCAATGGTCTGCTCTTGTGGTGGCTCTAGATGATGTGAATGACCCTGGAAATCTAGGCACTATTATCCGGTTGTGTGATTGGTTTGGCATTGAAGATTTGGTGTGTAGTGAAGCCACGGTAGACTGCTACAATCCAAAAGTTGTACAAGCAAGTATGGGTTCTCATTCGCGTGTGAATATCAGTTATGTCGATTTAAAAGACAGCTTGTCATCTGTTTCCAATTGTATAGGGACTTTTATGGATGGCTCTTCTATATACGATGTGCAATTACCGACTTCTGGGGTTATAATTCTCGGAAATGAAGCCAATGGTATTTCTGAAAGGGTAGAGGCTCTAGTCACAAAACGACTTTCAATTCCAAGATTTGGAAAAATCAAGCAAACCGAAAGTTTAAATGTTGCCAATGCAACAGCAATTATTTTGAGTGAATTTAAGAGAAATCTTACTGAAACGTAAAATTGATAAACAGACCTCTGGTTTGCATTTGAGAAATATTGCTGGTCCAAGGGCTGTTTGGGTCGATGTCTTTAACCAATTCATCTTTCATTGAAAATACGCCTCGGATCGAAGGTGTGAACTTGAACCATTCTAAAAAAAGATCGATTCCAATGCCAAGCTCATAATACAAATTGTTTTTTTTAAGTCGAAAGATTCTATTGCTATTATCATCGGGGTTGTCTTGTTGGCTTGAGAGGTTTAAAGCCGTAGAAAATCCACCAACAATAAATGGTTTGATGTTATTGACCCGTTTTGTAGAAAACTTGACAAGTAAGGGGATGTGAATAAACGTAGAACGAAGTTCCCGTGTCAGATCTTTGTCTTCAAAAGTAATTCCATTAAAATAACTAGGGTCATAGTTTAGGATTCGACTCGAAATCACTAAACCTGGTTCTAAACGAATATCGATATAATCGTTAATTCGCAAATTCCCTAAAAGACCAACATTAAACCCAAAGGACGTTGTTACTTGAATGTCTTTTTGATCCTCAAAGTAGTCTAAATTAAAGTAGTAGGAATTAAACCCAAGGTAGTACCCATACGAAATCGTCTTTTTATCAAAGTTTTCATTATTTATCACCTTTTCTTTACTAAACCATTGTGCTTCAGTAAACTGAGTTGACATTAGAATAAATAAGAGTGATAAAACGTACTTCATTGTTATTATTTAGTAGCAGTATAAATGGTAGCCACTCCAAATGTTTGCGGGTAGGCTTTCGAAGATGTAAACCCTATTTTATCTAAAATATTGTTGAAAGCTTTCCCATAAGGAAATTTTGAAGCCGATTCGCTCAAATAACTGTACGCGACTTTATCTTTAGAAAAGAGTTTTCCAACAAGTGGTAGGACGATTTTATTATGCAGATAATACCCTTGTTTGAAAGGGAATTTGGTAGGAACCGATGTTTCTAAAACTACAAATAGTCCTCCCGGTTTTAAAACTCTAAAAATTTCCGCTAAACCTATTTCTAGATTTTCAAAATTCCGAACTCCAAAGGCCACCGTAATAGCATCAAATGTATCAGCATCAAAAGGAAGGTTTTCTGAATCTCCAACCACCATATCAATGGTTTTATGAAGTTCTTTTTTTAATATTTTTTTACGACCCACTTCCAACATGCCTTCACTAATGTCTAGTCCAATAATTTGGGTCGCATTTGTTCGCGTTAAATTAATAGCTAAATCGCCAGTACCCGTCGCAATATCAAGAATGTTATCAGGTTTTGTTTCCGCAACAATTTGGACAACTTTGTTGCGCCATTTGATGTCAATTCCAAAAGAGATCACTCTATTTAAATCATCATATTCGTTTGAGATGGTATCAAACATTTGAGCGATTTGTTGTTTTTTACCAAGAGTACTATCTTTATAAGGCGTTATTTTTTTAGTCATATGTAGTGAGACCTATTCATTAATATTTCACTGCAAAGAAATACAATTCGTAATCAAATCCCTAAAAATAACGTATATTTGCGCATCTTTTTAATTGATAATTAATGAAAATTATTATAGCTGGCGCTGGTGAAGTCGGGTTTCATTTAGCGAAGCTTTTATCTTACGAATCACAAGAAATCACGCTTATAGATCTGGATAAAGAAAGTCTTGTTTACGCAGACACGCATCTAGATATAAAAGTAATAAAAGGCGATGCAACTTCTATTTCTGTATTGAAAGAAGCCCGTATTCTAAATTCTGACCTATTCATTTCTGTGACTTCTTCTGAAACCTCAAATATTACCGCATGTGTATTAGCAAAACAGTTGGGTGCAAAACGAACCATCGCAAGAATTTCTAATCCCGAGTTTATAAATCATAAAGACGAAGTTGGCTTTACTAAATTTGGTATTGATGAGCTTATTTCTCCGGAGTCTTTGGCAGCTGCTGAAATTGAGTTATTATTGAGTCAGTCGGTATTTAATGATACTTATGAGTTTGAAGAAGGCGCATTAACAATGCTTGGATTGTCACTTTCTAAAGATGCCAAAATTATTAATAAATCAGTTAAAGTTGCTGCACAACTACTGTCAGATATCCATTTTATTCCAATTGCGATCCAGCGTATTGGTTCTCCTTTAACCATTATTCCTAGAGGAGACACCGTTTTTAAAGAAGGCGATCGCGTTGTTTTTATCACATCCAAAGGAGGAGACGAGGAATTGTGTCGACTCACAGGCAAGGAAAAAACTGAAATTAAAGATGTGATGATCTTAGGAGGAGGCAAAATTGGTTTCAAAACTGCCTGTGATCTCTCCAAAAATTTCAATATTAAACTTGTCGAAAAACTAAAAGATAGAGCTTTTGATTTAGCAGATGAGTTGCCCGACACCCTAGTCATTAATGGCGATGGGAGAAATGTGGAGCTGTTAGACGAAGAAAACATTAAAGATATGGATGCCTTTATTTCCGTGACAGGAAATTCCGAAACAAATATCATGTCTTGTTTAGTTGCCAAATCTAAAGGTGTCAAAAAAACAATCGCTTTGGTTGAGAATATGGATTATTATAAGTTGTCTCATTCTATAGGAGTGGACACTTTGATTAATAAGAAGCTTCTGGCGGCCAATAGCATTTTTAGATACATCCGTAGAGGTGAGGTCGTTGCAATGACCAAGCTGAGTAATATGGAAGCCGAATTGCTTGAGTTTGTCGTAAAACCGACCTCAAAAATTTGCAATCAATACATTAAAGAAATTGCATTTCCATTGTCTGCAATTATTGGCGGAGTTATCCGAGATGAAGAAGGATTTATTGCGTTGGGTGATTTTAAAATTGTTTCTGGTGATCGAATCGTCGTATGTTGTTTGCCACAATCTATTAAAAAAGTAGAAAGTTACTTTTACTAATCCAACCTAGTGATGAAACTTAATTATAAAATCATATTTTACTTTTTTGGACTTTTAGTATTGTTCAACGGAGGTTTTATGTTGTTAGCAGCCCTTTTAAGTTTTCTTTATAAAGATGGCGCAACCTTTGATCTATTTTTAGCGGGTATTTCGGTCTTAGTTTTTGGAGTGGTGTCCATGCTTTGTACTAAAAACCACACCAAGGAAATGAACAAGCGCGAAGGCTATTTAGTGGTCGCTTTTGGTTGGATTGTCATGACGTTGTCTGGGACCCTTCCATATTTGTTTACGGGGGCCATTCCAGATTTCTCAAATGCCTTTTTTGAAACAATTTCGGGCTATACCACTACTGGATCTACCATATTAAATGATATTGAATCACTGCCAGAAGGCGTTCTGTTTTGGAGAAGTTTAACCCATTGGATAGGTGGGATGGGGATCATCGTATTAGCCATTGCTATTTTACCACTATTAGGCATCGGCGGGATGCAACTTTTTGCTGCTGAAGCGCCTGGGCCAAGTGCTGATAAATTACACCCCAGAATCACCGATACGGCCAAACGATTGTGGTTGATTTATTTTGGATATACCGCAGCTGAAACCCTGTTTTTATCTTTAGCGGGGATGTCCTTTTTTGATGCACTAAACCATTCGATGAGTACGTTATCTACCGGAGGTTTTTCAACTAAAAATGCCAGTATCGCGCATTGGAATGATACACCGATTATACAATATATAATTATTGTGTTTATGTTTTTAGCAGGCACCAATTTTGTATTGAGTTACTTTGCATTTAAAGGTAAGCTAAGTAAAATAGCACAAGACGAAGAATTCAAACTCTATTTTAAATTCATTCTCATTTTCACATTGATAGCAGCAAGTGTTATCTATTACTATTCCTATATGGATGCTGCTTCCGTGTTCGATCATCCTCTGGTTTGGGGCATTGGCGAAGGGTCTTTCAGACATGCACTTTTTCAAGTAGTGGCAATTGTGACTACTACTGGATTTGTTTCTGCCGAATACACATTATGGGCACCGTTTTTACTTGTGTTTTTCTTTGGCTTGATGTTTTTAGGGGGCTCCGCTGGAAGTACAGCTGGTGGTGTGAAACTTGTTCGTCATCTTATCCTCTTGAAAAACGGTTTTTTAGAATTTAAACGCAGTTTACATCCCAGTGCAGTTTTACCGGTTCGCTATAACAATAAATCGGTTTCAGGTGAAATTGTATTTAATGTCCTTGGATTTTTTATTCTCTATATGTTGTCCTTTATCGTTGGGGCTTTGGGGTTTGCAATTCTTGGTCTTGACTTCGAATCGGCCATTGGAGTAGCTGCCTCTAGCTTAGGAAATGTAGGGCCCGCTCTCGGTGAGTTTGGACCCTCAAATAACTTTTTTGAAATGCCTACAGCCGGCAAATGGTGGGCTGCTTTCTTAATGCTAATCGGACGACTAGAATTATTTACAGTCCTTATTTTGTTTACCCCTTTTTTCTGGAGAAATCGATAAGACTAAAAAATCTAACTAACCGCTTTTTTGATACGTTCAATAGCTTCAATAATTTGATCTTGAGAGGCTGCATACGATATTCGGATACAGTTAGGATTTCCAAAGGCATCGCCAGTCACGGTCGCAACTAAGGCAGCTTCTAGTAAATACAACGAAAAGTCAGTTGCGTTCTTAATAAGCGTGCCGTTTAATGTTTTGCCAAAAAAGGCAGTCACATCTGGAAACACATAAAAAGCACCTTCAGGGGTGTTGCAAGTAAACCCGTCGATATCTTTTAATAAACCAAGAATCAAATCACGACGCACCTTAAATTCATCAATCATATACTGAACCTTTGTAGGTGAGGCTTCTAAGGCTGTAATAACGGCACGTTGTGCAATACAGTTTGCACCACTAGTAATTTGTCCTTGCATTTTGTTACAAGCACGGGCAATCGCAACGGGCGCTCCTAAGAATCCAATTCGCCAGCCTGTCATTGCAAAGGCTTTTGAAACTCCATTTATAGTAATGGTTCTATCGTACATGTCTTCAAATTCAGCCATGCTTGCATGGCCGCCAATAAAATTAATATGCTCATATATTTCATCGGAAACGATGTAAATATTTGGATAATTTTTTAAAACATCGGCAAGAGCTCTCAGTTCCGATTTACTGTAAACAGACCCACTTGGATTACAAGGCGAACTAAACCAAATCATTTTTGTTTTTGGAGTAATTGCAGCTTCTAATTGCTGAGGAGTCATTTTAAAGTCCGTTTCAATCGATGTTACCACTTCAACTGGTACACCATCTGATAATTTTACAATATCGGCATAGCTTACCCAGTAAGGACAGGGTAAAATAACTTCATCTCCTTTATTGAGTAGGACCAAGGCAACATTAGCCAAACATTG
>Ga0115559_1003100_pt1 | contig 10396 bp, 3 predicted proteins | sample COGITO_mtgs_1105_3_FD_87281 | JGI IMG/M metagenome (GOLD analysis project Ga0115559, IMG submission 87281) | Pelagic marine microbial communities from North Sea - COGITO_mtgs_110506 | ecosystem: Environmental > Aquatic > Marine > Epipelagic | place: Germany:Helgoland, sampling site Kabeltonne... | reverse complement strand
CCTCTGAACTGTGGTCGTCACTGTAGGAGGCTTGGAACACTGGATTGGCGGCAAAACCTCCCAACCACTAGCGGTCATAAAACCAGAAAAATAGCGTCGCCAATTTCGCGAGAGCTCCCTTGCTCCTAATTCATTCATACCCCATAACTTTCCCCCTTTTCTCATTTTTGACTGCCGGATTTAGGATATACTGCTACGCGTCATGTTTTGTGAAAAGCGTAGGGGCTGCTTCTCTGTCCAAAACTGATCGCCGATAGAGCTAAGTTCAGCTGAGGATGGCGCACATCAGCGACACGGGACTCCGTTGGCGTGGCTACAACACGGCTGCCAAAAGCACAAATCCTCATGCGCGGCATAATAGGTTATACTAGCTGATTTCATCGCTGATTGTCAATAGGCTGTGATTTTCATTATCTAATTCCATGGGAATGGCTCATCCAACGGCTGTATTCACTCATCTTTCCGCATCTGAAACTAGAGATTTTATATTCTCAGTTAATTTCCCTGAAAGCCTTAGCATCGCCTGAATGTCTTCATTTATTGCATCTGCGTCCTGATTCCCATCAATCTATTTACCCTGTAGTTAGGGTCGCGTCTTATACGCGAGGTCGAACACCTTCAGCACCTGTCGGATTATCGAATGTTTTTGGCGCAATACTCAAAGACTTAAGCCTCCTTTTCATCTATGATAATCCACATGTATCCATGAAAATTTGACATGTGGCGAAATCTCTTTTTCGATGAAGTTCGAAGGACCTGTTTATCCCCTCTCGAAACCACCTCGCCATTCTTTTATGAAACGACTATTTCTAATTCTTTTTGTTACGTTAACCATTAGTGTATCCATGATATCAACTGCATATTCATCGCTGGTCCCCTTTGATTTGACGGTAGGTCCTTTTTTGACCAATCCGCTTGGATTCGGTGACAAGCTTCCCCTGTTTTCATGGAAGCTGCCATTGAACGAGCAGGTTAAGCATCAAACAGCCTACCGTATTGTCTGCGCGAGTGATCCTAAGATGCTTTCGGATTCTCCTGACTTGTGGGATAGTGGATGGATTTCCTCGAATCAGTCTCTTTTCATTGACTACCAAGGAAGTCCCCTTCAATCGCGGAAGCGTGTCTACTGGAAGGTTCGTCTTAAATCAGGCGACGACATCCTCTCGGATTGGAGTGATTCCGCTTCGTTTGAACTCTCACTCTTGAATAGAACAGATTGGTCGGCTCAATGGATTCATTTACACGAGGAATCTTCCGATGAAAGTGCCCCTCCACCCTATTTCCGCAAGAAGTTTGCTTTAAAAGACAAGCCGATTGAAAAGGCTCGCGTTTACGCCTCCGCTAAAGGGGTCTTTGAGTTACACCTAAATGGCCAACGCGTAAGCGACGAATACTTTGCTCCTGAATGGACCGCTTACCACGTTCATTCTCACTTTGTGACTTATGATCTGACCGACTCACTCAAATCCGGTGTAAACGTAATCGGTGCCGTTCTTGGTGAAACTTGGTATTCAGGCGTGATGGGACTAGGTGGAAAAGATATTACGGCCCGCAATCGCTACGGAAAAACTCCCGAATTATTAATCCAAATCGAAATCACCTATACCGATGGAACCCGCCAAACGATCATTACGGATGACACTTGGCGCGGTCAGCGAGGCCCCATCATCGCTTCGAATATTTATAATGGTGAACACTATGACGCGAACCAAGAACTGGGCGAATGGCTCGAGCCCAATTTCGATGATCACGATTGGGAACACGCTCAATCCAAGAAAATCGAACCATCCGTCCAGTTGACAGCTAAACCCAATCAGCCGATTCGGATCATTGAAGAACTCTTTCCACAATCGGTAACCGAGATTACCCCCGGAACCTATGTTTTCGATCTAGGCCAAAATATGGTCGGGTGGCCTCGTTTGAAAATCCAGGGCTGCGCGGGCAAAACATACACCCTTCGTTTTGCTGAAATGCTCAATGATGATGGGACCCTCTATACCGATAACTATCGCTCCGCAAAATCGACCGATTCCTATACCTGCAAGGACAATTCATTCATCGAATGGGAACCGAAATTCACCTTTCATGGCTTTCGCTATGTTGAACTGAGTGTTGTTCCCAAGGATGTCGCAATAAGCACCAAGACGATCACAGGCGTCGTCCTCCATAATGACATGCCTCAGACAGGGAGTTTTGTCAGCTCCGACAATCGTTTGAATCAATTGCAAAGTAATATCCGCTGGGGACAAAAAGGAAACTTCTTCGCCGTTCCCACCGATTGCCCTCAGCGCGATGAACGATTGGGATGGACTGGAGATGCACAGGTTTTCTGCGCAACGGCAAATTACAATTTTAACACGCTCGCATTTTTCGAGAAATGGTGCAGCGACTTACGCGATTCTCAGTATGAAAACGGAGGCATTCCCTTCTACGTTCCCACCTTTCCCTTAGTCCCCCATCAAAGCAGCACGGGATGGGGAGATGCCTGTGTCATTGTCCCATGGGAAGTGTATCGTTCATTCGGATACAAAAAAATCCTTTCCGATAATTACGAGATGATGGTGCATTGGCTCAGATACTACGAAGAGCATGAAGCGACAAAAAGCTTAATTCACAACGGATTCAGCTTTGGTGATTGGTTACAACCCTACACCCGGGGAAGAGGGGGTGTTTTCGGTGAAACCGATGTGGGCTTAATTGGAACAGCTTACTTTGCTCGCTGCGCAGATTTGGTTTCCAAGGTTGCCGATATTCTCGAAAAGCCTGCAGAGGCCATCAAACATCATACACAGTTCGAAGCGATCCGAAAGGCCTTTCAAACACGATTCTTTGATTCAGAGGGAAAGCAAATCGCCGAATATGAAACGCAGGCCGGATACTTGCTCGCCATTGCCTTTGGACTCCTTGACAAGGATATGGAAGCAAAGGCATTTCAACATCTGGTCCAACTGATCGACGTTGAAGCCAAAGGTCACCTGAGAACCGGATTCCTCGGAACACCCGTAATCATGTCCGTCCTCACTCAACATGGCCGAACCGATTTGGCTTTCGATTTACTTTTCAGAGAAAGCTATCCCGGCTGGTTTTATTCCATCCAACAAGGGGCAACTACGATGTGGGAACGATGGAATAGCTACAGTAAGGAAGATGGTTTTGGCGATGATTCCATGAACTCGTTTAACCACTATGCATATGGCGCTATCGGCGAATGGATGTATGGAACCATCGCAGGTCTCTCCCTGAAAGAAGCCGGATATCGGACCATCCTCTTTTCCCCCCACCCCAATCCACATTTGAATTCAGCCAAAGCCAAACTCGAGACTCCATATGGATTAGCGCGCAGTGAATGGAATCGCGTTGGCGATGTCATCCATTATCAGATTACAATCCCTCCAAACACCACTGGATTGCTGGGAACACAAGTGCTGCGACCTGGAACCTATGAATTTAAAATGACAGCAGAAGGCACCTTCGAACCGATAAAAAACCAAGCTCCGATACCTTTGAATACAATTTAACCCACACTCTGCTTCAAAACGAACGGCAGGCCGTTAATTAAGCTATTCAGTAGACGAAAGCAACGGCGGTATTACCTCGCGAGCGGCTTGTTCGTCAATTGAAACAAGCTGTTTTGGTTAATCATACCAACCGCCACAATATTAGCCCACTGCACATTCTCACCACACAAACCACTAAACTCAGCCTCCCTTTTTTGCTACCTCTCTGATTCGCGTAAATCAGGGCCGATTCGTTGTTAAAAACACCCTGTAATCTGAGGGACACCTTGCTCGGAAGCAAAAGAGCTCTCGTCTCGGCAAGGGGAGGTTTCCAGAGGTGCCCTTAGGAATATTTATGTGCTTTTTTGTGGTAAATCCAATTCCCTAACAACCCACCCTTCTTCCGCCTCTTTCCATGACAAAAAAACGGAGACCAGCACCTTCCATTTTTGAAAGGGCTGATCTCCGCGCTTTAATTCTACCGGAACAATCCACTCAAGCTTGGTGGATCGAATCAATGCATCACTCTAATTTCCCTCGGTAATCTCAATACTCAATTGAGGGCGATCAGCAGCGGTTGAGGCATTGGCACTACTGAAGACCCAATACTGATAGTTAGCGACATTCGGATCACTCGGATTGAGCCTGAGGAAGACGTAATCGCCGCCTTCCGCACCTGCGGTGTATTGGGCATTGAGGTAATCGACCAGATTACTTTCACCCGTCGAGTCCGTAACGAGAATCGTTCCCGTCGAAGAGGACAACGTAGCAAAAGCACCATCGATCGGTGTCGCTGCAGAATCGCCTGAGAAGGATCCATCGTAATAGTCTCCAGAGGCACTGACCGCACTCGTCGTACGATAATCGAGTCCATGAAGATCGATCGATCCAGAGGGTGAACCCGAGAGCGATTCCAACTTAATCGTGAAGGTTGCCGACGTGATCGTCTCGTCGCCTACCAACACAGGCAGTTCAAACGGGAAGACTCCACAGGCATCGACATTGCTACCGGAACCTCCGATCCGCATATTCGCTTGTCCCACATATTTTGATCCGCCGGTGTCATAGATTTCCTGATCATCCGTATGTCCTTCAACATCGACATAGCGAACACTCGGAGCACTGACGGTTACCGCACAGGTGTCCGTGTATCCACCATCAACGGTGGTTCCTGTAATTGTCGCAGAACCAACCGCAATTGCTGTAACCAATCCCGTCGAATCAACCGTGGCTACACTGGTATTACTTGAGGACCAATTCACGTTAAGATCGAAGGCATTGCTCGGACTAACCGTGTCATATACAAAACCAGTACCACCCGTTATCAAACCTAATGTTGATGGGACAACGTTAACACCGGTAACCCGTATCAAGTCAACATCACTGCTTTCTAATGACTCGTTGCTTGCCGCATCCACCGCACTGACCGTAAAGGTGTAGTCGACTCCAACCGTTAATCCGGTAATCGTCGTATTCGTAGCTGTGACACTAACTGGATTTGATCCGTCGGTGTAAACCTTGTATCCGGTTACCCCCACATTATCCATCGAAGCGTTCCAACTGAGAGTGGCTGTCGTCGAGGTTATCGCATCTAAGGAAACTCCTGTTGGCACGGTGGGATCTTCGGTGTCCGAATTATCAGTAACCTCGATGCTAAGCGTCGGACGATCCCCACTTGTTGAGGCATTCGCACTACTAAAAACCCAGTAGAGATAATTCCCAACATTCGGATCACTCGGATTCAGCCTTAGGAAGACAAAGTCTCCGCCTTCAGCCCCGGCCGTATATTGAGCATTGAGGTAGTCGGCTAAGTTACTTTCACCTGTTGAATCCGTAACTAAGATCGTCCCCGTGGATGAGGACAATGTAGCAAAGGCATCATCGATTGGTGTTGCTGAAGAATCTCCCGTGAAAGATCCATCATAATAGTCGGTTGATGCACTTACCGCACTCGTTGTCCGGTAATCCAGCCCATGAATATCAATCGATCCACTTGGTGACCCGCTGATTGATTCCAATTTTATTGAGAAGCTCGCAGCCGTAATCGTTTCACCGGCATCAAGCTCCGGCAGCTCAAACGGAAAAACCCCATTCGCATCGACATTACTACCCGATCCACCAATACGCATATTACTTTGTCCGACATATTTGGCCCCTCCGGTATCCCAGATTTCTTGATCATCCGTGTGTGCCTCAATGTCGACACTCCAGCTACTTGATCCCGAGGTTGTCGTAATACTCACACCACTACTCTGAGTAGACTCATTGTTCGATGTGTCATATGCACTTACCGTAAAGGTATAGCTGGTTGAGGGGCTCAATGGACCAACCGTCACACTCGTTCCTGATAAGTTACCTGAGTACGTTCCGTTTGTATAGATATTATATCCAGCCACTGCCACATTATCGGTCGATGCAGTCCAATCCAAATCAACAGATAACGAAGTCACATTACTCGACGTCAAACCTGTTGGCACTGATGGTGCCGTTGTGTCCGATGAACCTGTTCCATTGAATACTCGGATACGGACCGCGCTCGCGGTCTTTCCCGTTAAATAGGCCTTAGCACGGACTTCCGTTTCATCAGAGACGGAAACAGGAGCCGTATACAGTATACTCGAAGTCGTTGGATTACTACCGTCCAGCGTATATCGAATTTCAGCATCGGGAGTCGCAGACCGAATATGAGCTTTATCCGACGCAAAATCAAAGATAATTTCCGGGGAAACAACCACACCAAGCGCAACCGCATTATCCTCATAAGTGTCACCATCATAAAGCGCAATGATCGTGGCCCAATTGTTTTTTGCGGCACTGCTTTCATATGAAGAAGTCGGCACTAGGGCATTTCCATCCATGCTCGGAAAACGGCCCGTTCCGTCCTCGATCGCAAAGCGCACGTCGCTAGGATCAGGTCCCCAGGTTACTCCCCAGTCATCACAACCAGAAACGTAGGTGTAATATGGAAGGCAACCTTGATCATCATCCGCGATAGTAGCAACTGGATCTGGATAGGTCCACAATCCATGCCTAAGTGCCCGATCAACGTATTCAATCGGATCGTCGGTATTGATCACACTCCGAATTTCCGGCATGAGAATCATTGCAGCCGCAAGTGCCCGAACCGACCCGAATGATACCGCCATGTAGTTGGTTCCCGGCTTCTCTGCCGGACCATCGATATACCCGTAGGGATCACCCGAGGTCTTCTTTCCGGCAGCAATATTACAAGTTCCACCAATGGCAGAGTCGAAACAATGCGCTTCCGTCATGTTAGCCCAATGTCTCCACTCCATGTCGGTCAATGTATTTCCATTGCGATGATAAGGAGGGCCGTCTCCCCATAAGAGAACTCCGGTGACCCCTCGGCTAATCTGCCGCAATTCCACTGGCCCAAGATCCGCGATTTCATCGCCATGATTGCTAATCGCAATCTTTCTCAATTCATCGGCTTTACTATCATCTTCCAGCAATGCAGACAATAAAACCACCGGCATGAATTGTCCTTGCCATTGTCCAGCACCCGAAGACCAAGCCTTCCGATCTGCCGTTCCATAGTCATAACGTGCGTGATAAATATCCAATCCATAAGCGAGCATCGCAGCGAGACCCACCTTCTTTTCAGCTAAGGTGTTCGCATTAGAGAAAAGGGTAAAAACATCATCATTGAAGGTTCGAGAAACGCCAGAGCCATAGTCAGAGATTAGGTTATGGGCTCTAAAGGCACGTCCCCCTTCTGAGAAATACTTCCATGTATTCGTCGATATCTCAGTATTCATTCCGAAAATTTCCGTCGAAGACCGCCACCGCGTCTGCGTATCCAACCACCCCTGAGTTGTCTTTCCAGAAAGATAAGAATAGGATGGAAGCCGGCTGAGATCAAAGTCATCCCAAGTCAAAAACTCCTTGGTCGTTCCGGTAATGTTCGGACGAATCATATCCGATCCGTTGTTGGCTGGAACAGAGGGTAGAATCGTCACGATACAGTAAGCATCGACGGCTTCTCCTAAAATACCCTTTGTTCCATTCTTACTGGTTTCCGCTTCATGACGTTGAAGTGCCGCAACCAGAGAAACGCAAGAACCGCTGCCCGGAGAATAAGTAAACGGAAGGTTGGGAATGATATTTTCGGAAGCATCGTAACTTCCATACACAGGCCCCGCTGGATTGCCATCAGCAATAGAGTCAGCCGCCAATGGTGTTTTTGTTCCCATAAGCCCATGATTTTCCGTAATCGGATCTGCATCGCAACTGATATAGTCATGCCAATTGGAATCATCCGTCTTACCAGTCAGAGACAGCACTTTCACACCCGTGTCTCCGTTGGCTGGAGCAACCCAATAGCTGCCGCAGGCAAATTGCCCGATTTGGACATCACCGCCTCCTGAGGATTCAAACTCCCAATTAAAGTGAGAAGGTCTTGAGTCTGGCCTTGAATAAAGAACCGGCACCACGACGCTCAGTTCCTGGGCCTGTACACTGGGTAAATCAAAACAAGAAATAAAAATGGCGAGCAAAATTTTGCCATGAGACAGAGAACATATTCGACGAAATTCATGCAAAACATATTTGCTTATTATATTAACGTTAGTTTTATTAGTCATAATACTTGGGGTTACGTTTAGGTTTGAACCAAAAGCCCCTGAATCAATCCAGAGGCCTTGGAGAGTGAAATTTTAATCTATAATAAATCGGGGTAATTATAATAAGAAGGGGTATCAACGCCGAACATAAACCCAAGCACCACTTGGATTTGGGCCTGGATCTGGAGCGTAAACCCAATGAGTAAAGGTATAACTCCAAGCCCAATTTCCATCCGTTAATTTAAGCCAACCAAGTGGAATCAATGTATTAACATCTCCACTCTCTAAAACAACTCCATCGCCCCAATATCGTGTTGTTGGGACGGAACTAGTTCCGAAAGTCTTCACGCGAACGGAACTTGCCGTCTTATCCGCATGATATGCCTTCGCCCGCACCTCGGTTCCACCGATCACTGCAACAGGTCCGGCATAAAGCGCACTGGATTCAGTCGGCTCACTCCCATCCAGAGTGTAGTGAATTTCCGAATCCACGGTCGCGCACAACAGATGGACCCTCGGACTCGCTCCGGTTTCAAAAAGAATTTCCGGAGCAACCACGACTCCCGGATCAACCATGTTATCCTCGTAGGTATTCCCCTCGTACAAGGCCATGATTGCAGTCCAGTTGTCTTTCGCCGCCGGGCTTTCATAAGATGAGGTCGCGGTAAATGCTTGACCGTTCATGCTGGGAAATCTTCCTGTCCCGTCTTCGATCGCGAATCGAACATCGCTTTGATCCGCGCCCCAAGTTAGACCCCAGCCAACACAACCAGTACCATTGGGATTGTACCAAGCGGAGCATCCATCATTCTGATCAACCACCGGAATCGACGCAACCGGATCGGGTGCCGTCCATAATCCATGCCGGACTAGTCGATCCACATACTCAATGGGGTCGTCCGTGTTCACGACGCTACGAATCTCCGGCATCAGAACCATCGCCGCAGCTAATCCGCGAACCGCCCCAAAAGAAACGGGCATATACGACGTTCCCGGCTTATTCGATGGTCCATCGATGTATCCATAGGGATCTGCAGCCGTTTTCTTACCCGTATTCGGATTACAGTTTTCGATAGCAGTATCGTAGCAAGCCGACTCCTTAAATTCGGCCCAAAACCGCCAATCCCCTTCGACCATGACTCGATTATTCGGATTGCGAAAGATCGGTTTAAAATCTCCCCACAACAACACCCCCGTAGACCCACGGGTCACCTGCCGAAGTTCCTGAGGTCCCAATTGAGCCACGTCGTTTCCATGACTATAAATCGCTACTTTTCTCAGCTCATCAGCTTTCGTTTCATCACGCAGTAAAGCCGCCAATAAAACAGGAGGCAAATACTGACCACTCCATTGCCCGGCTCCTGAAGTCCAAGACTTGCGTTTGGCCGTTCCATAATCATAGCGTGCATGGTAGATATCCAACCCATAAGCAAGCATCGCAGCCAAGGCAGGTTTCTTGCTTTCCAGCGTCCCTTGACTTGAAAAAAGTGCCAGCAGGTCATCGTTAAATGTTTTAGCAACTCCCGATGCATAGTCGGGAATCAGATTATGAGCACGAAAGGCTCGACCTCCTTCGGAAAATAATTTCCACGTCCCCGCCGACACCTCCGTTTGCATTCCCAACACCTCCGTCGACGAGCGCCAACGAACTTGTGTTTGGGCCCATGATTGAGCTGTCTTTCCGGTAATGAAAGCATATGCAGGAATTCGAGTTAGATCGAAGTCATCCCAAGTCAAAAACTCTTTGCTCGCACCCGTCATATTCGGACGGATCATATCACTTCCACCATTGGCCGGAGGCTCAGGTAATATCGTGACAACACAGTAGGCATCGGCAACTTCACCGACAATTGCACTGGTCCCTCCATTACTCGTTTCCGCTTCGTTGCGGCGCATTGCCGCGACCAAAGAAATGCAAGAGCCTGAGGCTGGTGCAAAGCTAAGCGGTAAACTCGGAATAATATTCTCAGCCGCATTATAATTGCCGTAGTTTTTACTTCCACTGAGAAGTCCATGGCTTTCCGTGATCGGATCGGCATCACAACTAACAAAATCGTTCCAGGACGGATTCCCTCCGAGAGAAAGCACTTCTACTCCCGTATCACCGCTCGCAGGAGCAACCCAATAGCTTCCACAGGCAAATTGCCCGATCTGAACATCGCCCCCTCCCGACGATTCAAAGGCCCAATTAAAATGGGAATCTCTTGAATTGGTTCCCCGTTGTGCAGGAACGACAATACCCAGATCCTGGGCTTCCATTTTGATAAAAGTAATGCCTGCCATCAACATGACAACGCATATGAATTTATTCTTCTT
>Ga0115559_1003092_pt1 | contig 10414 bp, 9 predicted proteins | sample COGITO_mtgs_1105_3_FD_87281 | JGI IMG/M metagenome (GOLD analysis project Ga0115559, IMG submission 87281) | Pelagic marine microbial communities from North Sea - COGITO_mtgs_110506 | ecosystem: Environmental > Aquatic > Marine > Epipelagic | place: Germany:Helgoland, sampling site Kabeltonne... | reverse complement strand
GAAAATCGACGTCACGCAATCAATCTTGCTTTGGATGCCGCGAAAGAGGGCGATACGGTGGTGATCGCCGGGAAGGGACATGAGACGTATCAGGAATATGCGGACTCGGTCTTGCCCTTTGATGATCGAGCGGTGGTTCGTGATCTCTTAAAAAAGAAAGTGGGGCTTCAAGACTCCTGAGAGTGATGCCTGAATTTACTGCAGATGAATTGGCTCAATGGACGGGAGGTTCATGGTCGATTGAGCCTGTACAGCGGATTCAAGGATTTAGTATTGATTCACGGACGATTGCAGCGGGGGAACTCTTTGTTGCGGTTCGGGCGGAGCGGGATGGTCATGGCTTTATGGAAACAGCGATCGCTCGCGGGGCGGTTGCGGCGTTGGTCGATCATTGGATCGAGGGATTGGAATTTCCCCAATTGAGAGTTTCGGATACGGTTCGCGGGTTGCAGGATTGTGCGCGTGAATGGCGGACACGATTCAAGGGGACGGTGATTGGGCTGACGGGGAGTTGTGGTAAAACCTCGACGAAAGAAATGCTCCGATTGCTCCTAGAGCGTCGCGGGGTTTATGCGACCGAAGGGAATCTGAATAACTATTTGGGTGCGGCCTTGAGTATCCTGAAGTTGGACTCGTCGATACATCAGTATGGAGTCATTGAATTGGGAATTAACCGTATCGGTGAAATGGATACTTTAGCTGCTATGTTGAGGCCGGATGTGGGGATTGTGACCATGGTGGGGCCCGCTCATTTGGAAGGATTGGGATCGATTGAAGGGGTTGCGGATGAGAAATCAAAAATGCTCGAGAGCATTTCTGCCGGTGGTTTCGCGGTATATCCTGAAAGCTGTTTGCGATTTAGTGCATTTCAACGACGGGCGAAGGATGCGTCCGGTGATATCCTCTTAATGGAGAAAGCGAGAGGAGTTCGCTATGAGGCGAAGGAATTTTCAACCAACTACACACAACTGGAATCTGTTGACTCCAATGCTTGGTCGGCAGATTCAAACGCCTGCACCGAAGGGGCAATTGAGCTTCAATTGCCCTTCGGTGCCCGGAGTCCATTGTATTTAACGATTGAGGAAGGATCGTTGGGGATGCGTTCCAATTGGACGCTCGCTGCGGTGGTGGCGACAAAACTGGGGATTGAACGGGCGGAGATTGAAGCGGCTTCGCGGGGATGGAAGCCAGGGAAAAACCGGGGAGAGGTGATGAGCTGCGGAGAAATCACCTATTTTCTCGACGGGTATAATGCCAATCCCGCATCGATGTTGGACTCGATGGATTATTTTAAGCAACGCTTTGTCGGGCTTCCTCATTTATGGGTGATCGGCGGAATGCATGAACTGGGCGCAGCGAGTGAAGCCTGGCATGAAACCGTAGGCACAGCGCTCCGGTTGGGCGCGGAGGATCGGGCTGTTTTTGTCGGTGACTTTGGATCTGCGCTGCGCGAAGGCGCGTTGAAAGCGGGCAATGATCCCGCTCGGATGGCGCAGGTAGAGAAAACGGAAGCGGTGGGTGAACTGCTGAAAGGATTCAAGGGTGCGGTCTTTTTGAAGGGAAGTCGATTTTATCGGATGGAAAGTCTTGTTGAGGGCGCAAAAAAGAAGGAGGTTGGGGCATGTTAACAGAGTTGGCTCATTGGGAGGAGTTTTTCGGACCATTCCGTCTATTTCGTTATATCTCCGTTCGCTGCGTGGGCGGAGCGGCAACGGCGTTGTTTATTGGGATGCTGATTGGGCCTTGGGGAATCCGCCAGTTGTTGAAATTTAAAATCAAACAGACCTTTCGCGATGGAGCGGAGGTTGGGCGATTGGCTCAATTGCATGAATCAAAGGTCGGTACGCCGACGATGGGCGGGTTGATTATTTTTGTTTCCGTCTTTGTGAGCACCCTGCTTTGGGCTCAGTGGAACTTATTTGTGGTGGTTTCAATGATGGTCTATGCGGGGCTGACGATCATTGGGTTTGCCGATGATTATTTGAAAATTTCGCAGAAGCAGAGTAAAGGACTGAGCGGGCGGTATAAGTTGCTGGGCCAGTTGTTGATTACGGGGTTGGCGTTAGTTCTCCTTTGGGATGATCCTATTTTGGGGGAGGAAATCAAAAACCTGTGGCTACCCTTTTTCAAGGAACCGATCTGGGTGGGCATGCCGGTGGGGGTTGTCTTTTTCTTTTTCTTTCTGGTCCTCGCAGGATCGAGCAATGCGATTAACTTGACAGATGGTGTTGATGGATTGGCGATCGGCTGCACCTTGACGGTGGCGATGGCTTATGCGCTGATTGCCTATGCGAGTGGGCATGCCGTTTATTCGAACTATTTATTTCTTCCTTATTTGAGCGGGGCTGGAGAGCTGACCGTTGTTTGCACGATCTTATGCAGTGCCTCGCTGGCATTTCTCTGGTTTAACGCGCACCCCGCCCAAGTTTTCATGGGCGACACCGGCTCATTGGCTCTGGGAGGATTGATTGGGGTGATCGCGTTCTTGACGCTACAACCGATAACCTTGGTCATCATCGGAGGTGTTTTTGTGATGGAAGCGGGGTCGGTTATTTTACAAGTGGGGTCCTTTAAGTTAACGGGACGTCGTATTTTTCGAATGGCTCCCATTCATCATCACTTTGAATTGAAAGACTGGAAGGAGACGCAGGTGGTCATCCGTTTTTGGATATTATCGATCATTTTTGCCGTGTCGGGACTCGCTACATTAAAACTTCGATAAAAACGCTTTCCCGATTGCCGCCCGATCAATTCACGCTTTAATCCTTTATCATCAGAATCCGCATCATGAAAGTTACGCAAATATTTGGGCTTGTTATCCTTTTACATTCATTGGCGATAAGCGCTGTCTGGATTATGCCAGGTTGCCAGACGCAAAAAGCTCCCCCCCCGGCGCCGGGAAGCACCGATACATATGGAACGTCTTCCGTCGAGTCGGCACCTGCCTTGAGTGAACCGATTAAGCCGGTTGCGTATCGAGCTGAAACCGAACTTTCTGAGCCGATGCGTCCCGTGGGGCGTCAGACGACACGACCGTTGGATCCTGCCTTTAATGCGGGATTGGAGTCGGTTGAGAATGGAGCGATTTTGGAGCCGGAATTATTGCCGGTTGAGAATGAACCGATGGTTTCGAGTGCGAGCCGCAGCCAACTATCAACCTATACGGTTCAATCGGGTGACACCTTGAGCGGGATCGCGCGGAAGAATCAAACGACGGTGGCTTCGATCAAGGAGTTGAATGGATTATCTGGGAATACGATTTACGTTGGGCAAGGATTGAAGATCAAGGGTGACTCGGCCCCAGTCGTGGTGGTTGCGAGCGATTCGGCTGGCTCGGAAACGTATACGGTTGTTTCGGGAGATACCTTGAGTCGTATCGCTAGTCGATATGGAGTGAGTGCTCGTGAATTGAAACAAGCCAATGATTTGAGTGGCGATACTATTTATGTGGGGCAGAAGTTGTATATCCCGGGATCGGGTTCGGTTGCTCCGACGAAAAAGGCAAGTAATCTAACCACGCCCGTTACGAATGTGAGTGGATCCACTTATACGGTTCAAAGTGGCGACTCGCCGATTAAAATTGCGCGCAAGCTGGGTGTGAATTCAAACGAATTGATGTCAGCAAATGGGATTACGGATCCTCGGCGATTGGTGGTTGGTCAAGTGCTGATCGTTCCGGGTTCTGGGAATCGCTCCAGTGGGGTATCCGCATCGACTCAAGGAGTGAAACCTGCTGCGACGGCGACCAGAGCGAAGTCATCGGAATCGGGCGCATTAGTTGTTGAGGCGACGCGGCCCAAAGAAATTAAGCCTGCGCCCTCGGTATCTGAATTGGAGTCATTGTTGGAGAGTGATGATATCCCATTGATGGAACTGGAAGAAGTGGATTCCAAGACGGATCGTAAATAAGCGGAAGGAGGCGTCTCAAAATACATGGATATTGCTCCATCGATTCCCGAGCGAGACCTAGGTGCCCGGGTATCTGAGGCGATTATTTTACTGATCACATTTGGGCTCTGTTTGCTCGGGTTGATTGCGCTTTACAGCATAGGCCGGGCTCCGGGGAATCGATCTACTGAATTGTTGAATAAGCAAATTGTGTGGATGGTCATTTCGATGGGAGCGATGTGGGTTACGACTCGTTTGCGTTTTGATCGTTTGCGTGAATTTATTTGGATTATTGGCGGGGTCTGTTTGTTGCTATTGGTTCTCGTTTTGATTCCGGGAATAGGGCTGAAGGTTAATGGTGCCCGGCGGTGGATTGATTTGGGGGTGATGAATATGCAGGTTTCTGATTTTGCGAAAATCGGATTTGTTTTTGTCTTTGCCCATTTTCTGGCGAAGAATGCGCGGAAGCAGGCGACTTTTGTTTTCGGGTATTTGATTCCATGTTGTATTATTGGGGTGGCGAGCGGTTTAGTTATTTTACAGCCGGATTTTGGAACCGCGGCCCTTTTTGGCGCAGTGGGCGGGTTGATGCTTTTTTTGGCGGGAGCGCGTTTATTTTATTTGATCGCAAGTGGGTTATGTGCGATCGGATTGTTTTCGATCATGGTCATGTTGGATCCAGTTCGATTGGATCGGGTGGTTTCATTTATGGATTTGGAAGGGACCAAAAGTGATGGAGGTTATCAGCTTTGGCAGGGAATTATTGGATTTGGAGTTGGCGGGGTGCAGGGGATTGGGATTGGCAATGGGCGACAGGCGCTCTCCTTTTTACCCGAGGCGCATACGGATTTTATCTTTGCCGTGATCGGGGAGGAATTGGGGATGGTGTGCACGATTGGAGTCGTCGCTGCTTTTGTCGTTTTCTTTATTGTCGTGGTTTTACAGTTACGCAAGGCGCCCAATCTCTATGAGTTTCTCTTAGTCATCGGCTCACTGGGCTTTATTTTGATTCAGGCCTTGGTGAACTTCGGAGTGGTGACGGGATTGTTGCCGACCAAAGGCATGTCGTTGCCCTTTATTAGCTATGGAGGTTCCAACCTGCTTGCGATGGGTATTTTTGTTGGTATTATTTTGAATTGTATTCGGGAGTGGAGTCAGGGGTTAGCGAAGACCTGTGCCCGGGATATTGATAACTAATGGGAAAGCGTTTTATTATTGTTTGCGGAGGAACCGGGGGGCATTTGTCACCAGGCATTGCTTTGGCTGAGCGGTTGGTGGATCGAGGGCATGGATGTACTTTGGTGGTGAGTCAGAAAGAGATCGATACCCGGTTGCGTGCGAAATATGTGGACTTGGATTTTCTAGCGGTGCCGGGGGTTGGGTTGGTCTGGAGTTTGAAGGGCGTATTTCGATTTGTGTCTAGTTTTGTCCAAGGGCTGCATTCGGCCCGAGCATTGATCAAGGATTATCAGCCGGATGTGATCATTGCCTTTGGTGGCTTTTTGTCGCCGCCTTATATTTTGTTAGGACGCTATCACGGCGTCTATCTGGCCCTGCATGAGAGTAATCGTCGTCCGGGCAAAAGTATTCGGACGTTGAGTCGGTGGGTTGATCGGGTGTATTTGCCCGAAGGGGTCAGGCTATCGGGAATTCCGCAGAGTCGAATCGGATCGGTCGGTTATCCACTACGTCGTGAAATTGTGCATACAAAGAAAGATCTAGTGCGCAAGAAGTTTGGCATTGATGAGAAAACGCGGACACTCGTCATTATCGGTGGGAGTCAGGGGGCGCAGGCCTTAAATGAATGGGTTGAGGTGCATGCGATGGGCTTTGCCCTTGAAGGGATTAACGTATATTGCGTAACCGGGCCGAAAAACGGAGCAGCTCGGAAGCACATGGTTACGAGCGAACTGGGACCTGAGGTTGTGATTTCCTATGAGCCATTCAGTGATGCGATCGGTGATTTGTTTTCGATTGCCGACTTAGTGATTTCCCGGGCAGGTGCGGGATCGATTGCTGAACTGACGGCTTGTTTGGCTCCCTCCATCTTGATTCCGTATCCCCATGCGGCCGATCAGCATCAATTAGCCAATGCGCGCTACTTTGAGCAAATGGGTGCCTGTGTCTGTGTCTTACAGAGTGCATTGGATGGGTTGGCTCGCGAGGTGAATGAATTGATCTTCAATGATTGGATGTTGAATCAGATGCGTTCCAATTTACGTCAGTTGACCCGGGAGGACGTGGCCACGGAGATGATGTGTGATTTGGAGGATCGATTGGCCATTGTTTTGAGCGAAAGGGCGGGTGATGAGTCATCGTGATGCGGATGTTTGGTGGGCATCGTTAAGGCAACGCTATGGCGACACCTCGGTCTTGCGGGAAAGAGAGTCGTTGGCGAATAAGACGACGTTTCGCGTTGGAGGAACGGCCCGGTTTTATGCGGAGCCAGTGAACCGAGAAGCTTTGCAGGGGATTTGGTTATCGGCTTTAGAGGCCGGGGTTGATCTCTTTCTCCTTGGGCGAGGTTCCAATGTGATTGTTGCGGATGAAGGCTTTGATGGACTGGTCATTCGGTTACAGCATGCGTATTGGCGGCAGTGTGAGCGCTCGGGAGATCAGCTCGTGGTGGGTGCGGGCTTGCGATTGAAGCAGTTGTGCGGAGAGGCGGCTCGCTTTGGAATGGCAGGATTTGAATTTCTGGAAGGGATTCCGGGGACGGTTGGTGGGGCGTTGCGGATGAATGCTGGAGCGATGGGCGGCTGGATGTTTGATCTGGTTGAATCGGTGGACGTATTGGGACGTGACGGAGTTATCCGTACATTGAATCGAGATGCGTTTGATGCCCGTTATCGGTTTTGTCGTGAATTATTGGATCAAGTCGCGATCGGTGCTGTTTTGGTTTCGAAAAAAGAATCGGAGATGGAAAGCGAAGCGATCCGCTTGATGATTGGCCGATATGCGACGAGCCGGAAAGAGAGCCAGCCGAGAGAGCCGAGTGCGGGTTGTATTTTTAAAAATCCGGAGGGGATTGGGGCTGGTCGGTTGATTGATGAATTATCTTTGAAGGGAACTCGGGTAGGGGGAGCTGAAGTATCGCAGACGCACGGAAATTTTATTATCAATCAGGGGAACGCCCGTTGTGTAGAGGTTATCGAGTTGATTCGGCAGATCCGGGCACGGGCGAAGCAGGAGCGAGGCATTGAACTGGAGCCGGAGGTTTTATTACTGGGCCAAAAATGGGAGAATGTATTGTGATGTTGGAACCTGAAATGGAAATTGTTGTCTTGGGTGGAGGTGTTTCTGCCGAGCGCGCGGTGAGCTTAGCGTCGGCCCAAGCGGTTTTTGACGCATTGCAACGTGGTGGACGGAAAGCGCGGTTTGTGGATCTGACGGTAGCGGCGTTACCAGAGGCAATTGATGTGAAGCGTGACGTGATTTTTCCGGTTTTGCATGGAACCTTTGGCGAAGACGGCGGGATTCAGACCCTGTTGGAAGCCTCGGGGTTTAGCTATGTGGGGTCGGATGCTGATTCGAGTCGCTTGTGTATGGATAAAGGGAGCGCGAAGGCGATTGCGGCGGAGGCGGGAGTTCCGGTTTTGGAAAGCCTTTATTTTGACCGATTGAATATTCCTAGATGGGCGGCGGTTTGTGAGCAATTGGGGGCAACTGAAGTTGTTTTAAAGCCCCGGTGTGAAGGGAGTAGTGTCGGACTGCATCTGATTGCTTCGCCGGAAGAATGGGAACGGGTTGGTGCTGACTTAGGCCCTGGCGAATGGATGGTTGAGCGGCGGCTTCGTGGGCATGATGTCACCGTAGGGATTCTCGAGGGAGCGGCATTGGGAGTGGTTGAAATTTTTCCGGGAGGGGACGGCGTGTACGATTATGAGCGAAAGTACAGCAAAGGGGAAACGCGTTATCGGGCACCTGCTCAGATTGATCAGGGATTGGAGCGAGCGATGAAAACGGCGGCAGAAGCGGTTTTCAAGGGATGCGGCTGTCGGGATTTCGCGCGGATTGACTTTTATCTGGAGGCGGATGGGTCGTATTGGTTTTTAGAGATTAATACGATTCCGGGATTAACTTCGACCAGTTTGCTCCCGAAGAGTGCAGGTTGTTTGGGGCTGGATTTTGCGAATCTTGTTGATCGGATGATTGAGCCCGCTTGTTATCGGTTACAGTCTTTCAGACAGCGGTAACATGGCAAAACGGAATCGAGAGTCGAGTAGTGGGCAGACCTGGAAAAATATTAAACAGGAGGGAAAACTGCGCTCGACGACTCAGGCTGCGCGGCGCAGGCGGCTTTGGCGATTGGCCAAGCTGTTTCAATGGGGGCTGCTGATTTTGATTTTAGGAGGAGGATTGGTCTATGCCTTATGGTTTTCGGGGAAGCACATTGATGAAGTGGCTCCGTTACCGGAGCGAAGAGGGATCTCGCGAGTTGATTTCGGGAGTGACGGGGTCTTGAAGGAAGATTGGTTTCGGGAGCGATTTGTGATCGAGGGCGTCCTCGCGGAGGATTTCGATGTATTTGAATTGAAAGCGGAGATCGAAGGCTATGGGCAAGTGGCCAAGGCGGCCGTATCGATTGAGTTGCCCGATACGCTGCATGTGCGGGTCGCGGAGCGAAATCCCTTATTGCGGGCGCGGGTGCGGGATGAGGATGGAACGATAAAAGTGCTTTTAATTGCGGGGGACGGCACTGTTTTTGAAGGGAGGGGTTATCCAGTCCAAATGCTCAATCGCTTGCCGGGGCTGGTGGGAACACAGATGCGCTTGGTGGAAGGCCGGTATGAGCGGGTTGCCGGAATGGAATTTATTCGAGGGTTATTGGAGCTGGGTGTATCGTTGTACCCCGCATTGTATAACGATTGGAAGTGGATTTCCTTTGAACATTTTGTGGGGAAGGAGAATGCGATTAATTCATTGATTACGGTGAAAAGCGGATTTATGGAAACGATTGTGTTTGCGCCGGAAGATTTTGAAGCCCAGCTTTTTAAGTTAAATGAGGTGATTGCGGTTGCGCGTCGTCAGAGTCTTCCTCGATTGAAAAAAGTAGACCTTTCCTTTGCGGGCCAAGCCATTGTCGAAGAATAGAAATCAGTGAATAGCCATGAGTAAACCGTCGATTATCGGAGCCATCGAGATGGGAACCTCAAAAATTGTGGTTCTGATGGGTGAGATTGTCGATAAGCGCCGACTCAATATTATTGGATTCGGGCAGAGCACCTCCGAAGGGATTAAAAAGGGCGAAATTATCGATTTAAAGGCAGCCAGTGCGTGCACGCATGCGGCAATCATGAGTGCAGAGCAGAGTGCCGGGGCGGCGATGGACGGGGTTTTTCTGGCGTCAACAGGTCGACATTTGGAAGGATTTACTCACAGTGGGTATGTTGCGGTTGAGGGAGCTGATGATACGGTGAGTGTGGCGGATGTGAATCAGGCCTCGGATAATGCGAATAACAAAGGGTTACCCGGAGGGCGGAGTTATTTGCATCATATCAAAAGCGGTTATCTGCTCGATGGGGTGCAGGTCGAGGATCCGGTAGGGTTACATGGGAGTCATCTTGAATCGCGCTATTGGCATGTGCATGGCGACGAGCATTGGATTCGTGATCAATTGTCGGTGATCAATGGAATGGGGCTGAAGGTCGAAGACATGGTGATTTCGAGTTTGGCCGCGGGTTATATTGTGGCCTCTACGGAGGAGAAGAAAAGCGGGGTGCTTGTCGTTGATATTGGTGCGGGAACGACCGATTACGTATTGTATCGCAATGGAGTGATCAAGTGTTCGGGAGTAATCAGTGTGGGCGGGGATCATTTTTCGAATGATCTGGCCTTAGGTTTGCGCGTTAAATTAAAGGATGCGGAGCGGCTGAAGTTGCGTGAAGGCAAAGGGGTCATTGATCGATCCGATTGTAAGGATTTGGTGATGCTGACGGGGGATCTATCGATCGGGGATCGGGCGCTTTCCCGGAAATCCATTTATACGGTTTTGCATGCGCGAGCGGATGAGCTGTTTACGATTTTGAAGAATCGATTGGGCAGTTCCTTGAGTCCGCAGAATTTGCCCGGAGGGATTATTTTAACCGGAGGCGGTTCGCGCTTGCCGATGATCGATATCTTGGGTGAAACCGTTCTAGGGGTTCCAGTTCGTCTCGGGCGTAATCCGGCTTGGATCAATATCGAGAATCTGCAGCAAACGGAGTATTGTACCGTGATGGGGTTGCTTTATTTTGGCTTGAAGGGTGGCAGCGATGGAGGTCGGGGTTCCATGGATGCGCGTTCCAAGGGCTGGATTTCAAAAGTAACCGGAATTTTTAAATAAGAAAAGGCGACAGCAGTACGATGGAAAATTCATTAGAACAGCCAATCCCGATGGGTGACATGCCCCCTGTTCGAGTGAAGGTTATTGGAGTGGGGGGCGCTGGTAACAATGTAGTGGATCGGCTAAAGCTACTCGATTTGAATCAGGTGCATTTAGCGAATGTGAACACTGACACGATGGTTTTGCAACGCTCACTCGTCG
>Ga0115559_1003089_pt1 | contig 10429 bp, 7 predicted proteins | sample COGITO_mtgs_1105_3_FD_87281 | JGI IMG/M metagenome (GOLD analysis project Ga0115559, IMG submission 87281) | Pelagic marine microbial communities from North Sea - COGITO_mtgs_110506 | ecosystem: Environmental > Aquatic > Marine > Epipelagic | place: Germany:Helgoland, sampling site Kabeltonne... | reverse complement strand
GGTTATACTACAACGGGCTCATCTATTCTAACCGATATTGAATCTGTGCCAAAAGGAGTTTTGTTTTGGCGAAGTACAACCCATTGGATAGGGGGCATGGGTATTATTGTTTTGGCAATAGCCATCCTACCTTTACTTGGTATTGGCGGAATGCAGCTATTTACAGCTGAAGCTCCTGGTCCCAGTAGCGATAAGCTACATCCAAGAATTACTGACACAGCTAAACGGTTGTGGTTCATTTATGTTGGATATACATTAGCTGAAACAATTCTATTGTCAGTTGCAGGCATGAGTTTGTTTGATGCGGTAAATCACGCAATGAGTACGATTTCTACTGGAGGGTTTTCGACCAAGAACACAAGTATTTCTTATTGGAATGACACTCCAGTAATTCAATATATCATTACTTTTTTCATGCTTATTGCGGGTACCAATTTTGTACTTAGTTATTTTGCTTTTACAGGTAAAATTAAAAAAATATTCAGAGATCAAGAGTTTAGGTATTTTATGACATTTATTGGTTTAGCTACACTTTTAGTCTCATGTGTTCTATATTTCCAAGTTGACCTAACTAAAAGTTCCTTCAATCATCCTCAAATTTTCGGAACTATAGAGAGTTCATTTCGTCACGCCTTTTTTCAGATAGTAGCGGTTATAACAACTACAGGTTTTGTTACGTCCGACTTTACAGCTTGGACTCCCTTTTTAACGATTCTCTTTTTTGGTTTGATGTTTATGGGTGGTTCTGCTGGATCTACTTCTGGGGGAATCAAAGGTGTTCGTCATATTCTCATGATCAAAAGTGGGTTTCTTGAATTTAAACGAGCACTTCATCCCAATGCAATAATCCAACCACGTTATAATGGATCTATTTTAAAGGAGGAGATTATTCATAACGTCTATGCTTTTTTTATTCTTTATATGTTATCCTTTATTTTCGGAGCGCTTATATTTAGTGCGTTAGGCTTAGATTTTGAATCTGCTATAGGTGTAGCAGCATCAAGCTTAGGGAATGTTGGGCCTGCACTTGGAAACTTTGGACCGTTGTTTTCTTATAGTGAATTGCCTCTTCTAGGCAAATGGTGGGCTTCTTTTTTAATGCTTTTGGGTAGATTAGAATTGTTCACAGTTCTCATTTTATTTACTCCCTTCTTTTGGAAGAAACGCTAATAACCGTATTTGTCTTCCCACCTTTTCTTTAAAAATGAGCGAATAGCCTGTTCTTTAGTATTTTGTCCAGGTTCATAGAGTCTAGTTTTACTTATTTCTTCGGGTAAAAACTCTTGAGCGGCAAAGTTCAAATCATGATCATGGGCATATTGATATCCTTTTCCATAATCCAAATCTTTCATAAGCTTGCTGGCAGCATTCCTTAAGAGCAAGGGTACCTGAAGATTTCCTGTTTCGTCTACTATTTGTTGTGCTTTTCCGATAGCCAAATAGCTCGCATTACTCTTAGGGCTTGTGGCTAAATATAGTACACATTGACTCAATATTATTCTTGCTTCTGGGTATCCAATAGCAGCTACTGCCTGGAATGTGTTATTGGCTAAAACAAGGGCAGTTGGGTTTGCATTTCCAATATCCTCTGAAGCTAAGATTAATAATCTTCTGGCAATGAATTTAACATCTTCTCCACCTTCTATTAGTCTGGCAAGCCAATAAACTGATGCATTAGGGTCACTTCCTCTAATAGACTTTATGAAGGCCGAAATGATATCGTAGTGTTGGTCTCCATCTTTATCAAATAATACGGTCTTTGTTTGTGCCTTATCTAATACGATTTCATCAGTAATAGTTATTTCATCGCCTTCTTGACTCATGATTACTAATTCCAGTAGGGATAACATTTTACGTGCGTCACCTCCAGATAATTTCAATAAAGCCTGATCTTCAATTAAGGTAACTTTCTTTTGGTTTAAAATTTCGTCTTCTTCAAGTGCTCTTTTGAGTAGTAGTTTGAGGTCTTCTGTCTCTAAATGTTTTAAGGTATAAACTTGACAGCGAGATAACAATGCCTTGATAACCTCAAAACTTGGGTTTTCGGTTGTTGCCCCAATTAAAGTAACATATCCTTTTTCTACGGCGCCTAAAAGAGAATCTTGTTGCGATTTACTAAAGCGATGAATTTCGTCAATAAAAAGTAAAGGTCCTTTTTGAGTAAAAAGCCCGCCACTGTTTTTTGCTTTGTCAATGATTTCACGCACTTCTTTAACACCAGAATTTATGGCCGAGAGGCTGTAGAACAGACGATCGTTACTTTTAGCCATAAGCATAGCTAAAGTTGTCTTTCCGGTCCCTGGAGGTCCCCATAGAATTAGTGAGGGAAGTTGTCCAGTTTTAAGAATAGGCCGCAAAGCTCCTTTAGGACCGACCAAATGTTGTTGACCAGCATATTGGTCAATGGTTTTTGGTCGCATGCGTTCAGCCAAGGGTGCTATCATAGCACTAATATAATCAAGTTAAGAGAACTTTCGTTGACGAATAATTTCATAAAGTACGCTTCCACATGCAACTGCTACGTTTAGAGAGGCAATTACTCCTTCCATAGGAAGTTTAGCTTTTTCAGAGACAATATTTAATATTCCCTTTGAAATACCTTTTTCTTCAGATCCCATAATGAGAGCTAGAGGTTTTTTAAAATCAAGCTCGTATATTGTAGAAGTAGCTTTTTCTGAGATGGCTACGGGTTCAACATCATGTGCCTGTAAAAGATAAATGGCATCTTTGAGGTGATCAACTTTTGCAATAGGGACCGTAAACAAAGCTCCAGCTGAGGTTTTAATTGTATCAGAATTAATACGTGCGCTTCCAGTTTGGGGTAAGATGATTCCACAAACTCCAGTAGCAGAAGCACTTCTAATAATGGCTCCTAGATTTCGAGTGTCGGTTATATTATCTAAAAGTAAAAAAATAGGTGTTTTATTTTCTTCAAGTACTTTTTCAATCAATTTCTCCAAATTCCAATAAGAAATAGGGGATATGGTAGCCACTGCACCCTGGTGATTTTTATTAGAAAATCGATCCAGACGTTCTATAGGAACATAACTGTGAGCTACTTTTTTTTCTCTTAATAATTTTTCGAGTTGTTTAAAAAGTGGACTTCTTTGGTCTTTTAATAAATAAACCTTTTCAAGGTTTTGATTAGCCTCAATACATTCTATAATGGCGCGTACGCCAAAGATTTCTTGTTTATCCATTTTTGAAATTTTGTCAAAGCTAGTTGTTTTCATCTGTTTTGTAATAGAAAAATACAGGTAAAAAAAAACCCGCTCGAAAGCGGGTTTAATTCTATTATAAGGGGGTAGATTATCTCCAACCACCAGAAGAATAATCAACTCCAGCAGTACCATCAGTACCACCATAAGTATAATTATCTGCTGGGATAGACTCTAAAGCTTTTCCAGGAACTGGGAAATGCAATAAAGTACCCGCTTGTAATCTGTTAGTCGATCTCATCTCAAAGAAAGAAAGTCCAGCTGCAGCCAATGGCATCTCAACTATTCTTTCATAATGAATTGCAGCAAGAACATCAGCTGCATTTGCAGCAACAGGAGCTAAGTTACCACGAGTTACTCGTGTACCAGCATTAACTATTGCAGCAGCTCCAGCAGCATCTCCAGCCCACAATTTAGCTTCAGCAGCATAGAGTTGTATTTCAGCTGCAGGTACCCAAACAGTTGGATAAACCCACTCAGCAATGTATGTGTCATAGCGGCCATAACGGTAAGAAGAATAGTGGTATTCACCACGCTCCGGTCTGAAGTTTTGTCCAGAAAGATAATCGTAATCAGTCGCTAATCGTGCATCTACTGAAGTAGCTTCAGGCAGTACAGTTTCTCCAGCTGGCCAATAACTTGGATAAGCAGGATCCATTAAGCTAATTGTACGAAGATCAATTCTAGCCCAACCTGGGTAAACCAGGTAGGTTTTGAATAAATCATACCATACTGTATCATCATGTTGAATATCATAGTCGGTTGTTATACCAGCATTAGCATAAGCTAGAACTTTAGACCAGTTTACCGCAGCTCTTTCAGTACTGTTACGAGCATTTCCTGCTAACATACGAGCACCAAAGCTTGACATAATTTGAGAAAGTTCAGAACTACTAAGGTCTCCCCCAGCGTTAAACCAGCTGTTAGGAACATTAAAAGAGTTTGCGTTTGCAATCGCAATCGCTTCATCTAATTTAGTTAAAGCAAAAGTCATAGCTGCATTATAATCAGCAGCATCATCTCCAATAACACCTGTTTCATCAGACAACCATACTTTGTTAAAGATTAGGGCATTGTATCCGATAGTTATTGCCTGACCAAATTTAGCAACCGCATTAATTAAATTCGAGTCAGGAAATTCAGTTCCGTTACTTACAGCTAAAGCTAAAGTATTGGCATCAGAAAGACTTGAATATAATGCATTGAAAAAGTCGTTAGTAATGAAACCATTACCGTAAGCAACACCGTTGTTCCAAGCAACACGAGGTTCACTTGAAAGGTCACGCATTCCTACGTTACCCCATGAACAAGATGATACATCTGCCATTGTGTTCAATGCCATTCCTGGACCATAGTATGTTTCAATGGTCATGTAGATAGCATTAAAAAGTCCAGCAGCAGTAGCCTCTAGTGCTACTGGATCTGACGTTAGGATATCGTCATTTGGATTTTCGAGGTTTTCAACCTCAAGTTCAGTTTCGAATGTATCACAGCTTACAACTGTAATGAACATAAGTGAAACATAAACTAAATTTTTAAATAAATTTTTCATGAATTAAAAGTTTAATTTTAGTGATAATGAATATGAAGTCTGGGTAGGGTATACACCATAATCAACTGAAAAATACTGTTGTGTACCACTACTGTAGTTGGTAACTTCAGGATCCCATCCAGTATAATCTGTAAATGTTAAAATGTTTCTTCCGATAAGACTCAATTTAGCATTCTTGATAACTTTAGTTCTAGCTAACATTTCTTTACTGAAGTTATAAGAAATAGCAACTTCTCTTAGCTTAACAAAAGAACCATCTTCTACCCAAAACTTGTTAGCTCTATTTACGTCGTATAAAGAACCGTAGTAGTTTTGAGTCTTTTTCTCATTTTGAGGCTTTCCAGCTTGATCTACAATTCCAGCACGAGATGAAATGGTATTCCATTGCGTGTTACGGTTGTAAATATCTCCACCTGATTTCCAATCCCAAAGCATGTAGAAATCGATGTTTTTGTATGTAAAGTTTGAAGTCATACCAACTCTAAAGTCAGCATTTTGATTTCCGATTTGCTCAAATACAGCAACTCCGTTTTCATCTACTTTTGCAATAGCCGCTTCATCTACAGAACCTATGTTAGCGGTTTCTACAACAAGACCATCAGCATTTACACTGTAATCACTTATAGAACCTCCATCAGGAAGTTGAGCAGACATAGTAGCTAAGTCATAAACAAAAGATCTACCCCACATTGATCCAAACTCAATACCTTCTTTAAGAAGGAATAAATTATCTGAACCAACCTGTTGTTGTGGTGCGTTAAGAGCTTTGATTTCGTTAGTAGTAGTGGCATAGTTTACACCAATATCCCAACGCATGTTTTGAGTATTTAAAACATTAGCTTTCAAACTAGCTTCTATTGTAGTAGCTTCAAGATCACCAACATTTTGCCATTGTCTGTTTTTCCCAGCATTTGCAGGAGAAAATAAACCAACAAGCATAAACTGATCACTAGTTTCAGTAGTAGCGTGAGCTGCTTCGAAAGTGAAACGATCTAAGAAACTAACATTTAAACCAATTTCAGTTTCAGCAGATTGTGAAGGCTTTAAGTTAGAGTTACCTTTCAAACGGTTAGAACTAAGCTGACCATTAGAAAGACTAACTTGCTCATACTGCCAGTTAAATCCTGGACGTTGTCCTGAAGTACCATAAGCAGCATTAATTTTCATTTCTTGTATACCTGGGATAGTAATATCCTCAGTTATACGCCATGCAGCAGATACACGTGAGTAGTTGTTGTATCTTTCATCAGCACCAAACTGAGAAGAACCATCACGACGAACTAAAGCGTCAAGGATGTATTTCTCTTTGTAAGTAACACCCGCAATTAAGAACATGTTTGAAGCACGTACAACTTGCTTATCGCCCGTTGCAGTAATGCTTTCTCCTTTAAAGTTATCTAAAGTTGGAAGTCCAGCATACAGGTAATCAATACCTGAAGCACTAAACTGCTCGTAAGATAAATCTTCTCCTAACCAACTTAATTTTGCTTTAATATCAAAAGCTCCAAATTCTTGTCTGTAGTTCAAAGTAGCCTGAGCTTTTTGAGCTAACTGGTAGTAGTTATTTTGGTAAAGTGATCCTTTACTATATCCAAACCCAGGCTCTTCAGAATTAATCTGGTAATAGTTGTAAGGATTAGAGCTAGAATAACGATAGTTATCACTTTCAAAAGAGTACTCTAATTCAACAGTAAAAACTGATGAAATATTGTAACGTAAGTTATAACCTCCTAAGAAACGAGATTGCTTAGCTCCAAGAGTTGGAGTAGCTAATCCGTATAGTGGGTTTTGAATCTCACTTTCGTGTGGATCTGGAGTAAACCAGTACTTTTGACCATCAGGGTTGTCATAAGTTAAATTAGAATCAGGACTCAAACGAGTAATGTTTCTGTAACCCTGAGCACCTACACCTGGAGCAAGATCATCAACCTTAATAAACGCGTTCGATGCAGAGAACTTGAGATTATCACTTAAGTTGTAATCAATGTTTGCACGAATACTTGTTCTTTTGTATCCTTCAGTTTCGTTAAGAACTCCTTCGTTACTGTAGTTTTCAAAAGAAAATAACGTTGAAACCTTTTCGTCACCACCACTAACTGAAACGTAGTTTGTAGTGTTCATACCTTTTTTAAAAAATAAACTTTGGAAGTCATTATAAACTCCAAAAGGATTGTCAGAATACTGATCTGCCTTAAGTACTTTTGCTCCACTAGTAGCTTGAGGTCCACTTGCAGCATAAACACTTTGGAATCCAACAGGATAAGTTACACCAGCTAAAGCTGTGTACTGTCCTTGGTGTTGTGCAAAATCAGGAGCTAATTCCCATGCGTGAGATTGGTTAGTTGTAATGAAGTTTGTAATTTCATTGTAACCAGTCTCCGTTCTGAAAGTAACTTGAGTTTTACCGATTTTACCTCTTTTAGAAGTAATAACGATAACTCCGTTACCTGCTCGAGATCCATAAAGTGAAGAAGCAGATGCTCCTTTTACAATTTCAAAAGACGCTATGTCATCAACGTTGATGTCACCAAGTCCACCTTCTACAAATACACCATCAAGAATAACTAAAGGTTCTTGAGAACCATAAAAGTTAGTTGCCCCTCTCAAAACGATAGTTGCACCCTGACCAGGTTGTCCAAGATTAGTAACTGTAACCCCAGCAACTTTTCCCATCAAAGCTCCAGATGCAGAACTAGCCGGTACTGCTTCAATATCCTCCGCTTTAACGGAAGCTACTGTTACAGAAAGTTTCTTTCTAGACGTTGCTCCTGCAACTCCTGAAACGATAACTTCGTCTAATTCGTTATCTGCAACTAAAGAAGCATTGATTGAATCAGAAGACCCAACAGTTTGCTCAGAAGTTTGATAACCCATGTAGCTGAATTCTAGTACAGCTCCTTCGGCAACTTCGATAGAGAAATTTCCATCAAAATCAGCACTAACACCATTGCTGGTACCCTGCTCTACGACAGATGCGCCAGGAAGTGGAAGTCCACTGTCATCTGTTACAACACCTGTTACTGTTTTTTGCGCCAATGCTGTAAATGCAATAAGCATCATAGCAGACGATAATAGTAATAGTTTTTTCATATTGTTATATATAGTTAATAAATTGTTAACGAAAGTAAAAAAATAAATAATAACAAATATAATTTCTGCCTTTTTTTTTTGTGTTTTAATTATGTTTTTATCGAAAAACACCCTGATTAACTGTATTATATTGAAAAAAAGCCCTTAATTTCCATTTAATTGCGAAGTACAAGTGTTTTTACATTTTTTTTTAACAAGTATTTTTATTTGTAGAAGGTTATGCATTTATCTTAGATTATATTTGAATAATTATTATATTTAAGATGTCTCCAGATTCGTTTGTTAAAAGAGTTAATAGCCTTACTTCTTCAAAAACCCCTTTCTTTTTTTTGATTGATTTTGAGAAGAAAGAACCCCTGGTTTTTTTATTAGAAGAAGCTTTTGAGCAACAGATACTATTTAATGTTGGTGGATATAGTAATTATGTTCAGCCCTCAGTTAGCAAAAAATCGTATCGATTAACGCCAAAACCTTCTTCTGTTGATCGTTATTCTTTGGCTTTCGATCGAGTTCAAGAGCATTTGAAGCGTGGCGATAGTTATTTGGTAAACTTAACATTCCCTACGGAGGTTGTTTTTGATGGAAACCTAAAGGACCTTTTTTATAGTTCTAAAAGTCCCTACAAATTGTTTTTCAAAGATCAGTTTGTGAGTTATTCTCCGGAATGCTTTGTAAAAATAGTTTCAGGTAAAATTTATTCATACCCAATGAAAGGAACTATTTCCTCTTCGGTTATCAATGCGAAAGAAACCATACTTGGCAATCCTAAAGAGATTGCAGAGCATGCAACCATCGTAGACCTTATAAGAAACGACTTATCGTCGTGCGCCAAGCAAGTTCTAGTCAACAGGTTTCGTTACGTAGATCAGATTACAAGTAATGATTCGAATTTACTACAAGTAAGTTCAGAAATAGAAGGAACTTTAAATGAAGATTGGCAAGGAAATTTAGGAAATCTTATTTGGGATATGCTGCCGGCGGGTTCTATTTCTGGGGCACCAAAACCCAAAACACTTGAAATAATTCGTTCTGTTGAAGACGGGAAGCGTGGATATTATACTGGAGTTTATGGATTTTTTGATGGAACCAACCTAGACAGTGCGGTAGCCATTCGGTTTATTGAAACACATAACCAGACCTTTTATTATAGAAGCGGAGGAGGGGTAACCTCGCAAAGTAATTGCGCGGAAGAGTATCAAGAACTTTTAGATAAAATATATGTACCCACTCTTTGAATCCATTCGTGTTGAAGGGGGGCGAGCACATTTACTCCAATATCATCAAAATAGATTAAATCGTTCTTACCTAAAACTTTTCAAAACCACATGTCCTTGGACCTTGGAGTCTATTCTCCCTGAGCTTCCTCCTGTCAGGTTATTTAAATTGCGTTTTAAGTACAACAAAGACAGCTTTAGCTTTGAAACACTAAAATATACTCCAAGTAAGATTGAAAGCCTTAAGCTCGTTGAAATCAATTCCTATTCCTACGATTTTAAATTCACAGATCGATCGGGTATTGATCAGGCTTTTAATTTAAGAGGGGACTGTGATGATGTTCTGATGACCAAAAACGGCTTGCTTACCGATACATCGTATTGCAATATTCTTTTGTTTGATGGAACCGATTGGATTACTCCAGCCCAACCCTTGTTTAAAGGGGTTCAAAGAAATTTTTTAATTGATCAACAAATTATAAAAACGAAGCAGATTTATAAAGAGCAGCTTTCTAAATTTAAATTTTTCCAATTGATTAATGCATTGAATTCTTTTGATAAAAACATAAAGTTTTCTGTTGATTGTATTAAATAAAAAACCCGCTCGAAAGCGGGTTTAATTCTATTATTAAGTTAGGCTTATAAAAATTCTGATGCGAGGGAACTTTTATGCAAAAAAAACCACCTAGGATAGAGGTGTTTTTTTATTTTAAATTGCTTTTGCCTTAATTAACGTCCCAAAACAATCTGGTAGTTTGTGTATCAGCACCAATTGCAAAACTGGCAGCATTATAATTTGTTTCGATCAACGTCTGTACGTTTAAAGGTTATGTGAAGCCATTAGGAATAGGGTTTCCTGTATCTGCAGGCAAATTGGAGGTAATTGCGCCATGAAACATTCTGTAAATAGACCATCCCTCAAATCCACGGTTGTACATAGCAATCCAGAATTGTTTTCCTAGGCTGTCTTGAGAAAAAGTAACTTCTGGTTTAGCAATGTAGTCTGCAGCAACAGCTATTTTCATCCTCAAAAGATGCTGCAATACCAGCTTTATAATTAGAAGCGTTTTAGGAGTTGGAAATATTATATAATTTCTACCTGAATTATAAGAGTTGTTTTTTGTCTTCTAGAGTTAATATTTCTCATTGTTAATAAAAAAAAGACTTAGTTGTAATTTTTAGGTTAAATCAGTTTGAATCCTAAAAAAATATTCTTACATTTGCAGCCCTTTAAAAGGGAATAATATAAAATTATATATGCCAACTATTGCACAATTAGTACGAAAAGGAAGAGTCACCATTACCAAGAAGAGTAAATCGGCTGCTTTGGATTCGTGTCCACAAAGAAGAGGAGT
>Ga0115559_1003077_pt1 | contig 10457 bp, 9 predicted proteins | sample COGITO_mtgs_1105_3_FD_87281 | JGI IMG/M metagenome (GOLD analysis project Ga0115559, IMG submission 87281) | Pelagic marine microbial communities from North Sea - COGITO_mtgs_110506 | ecosystem: Environmental > Aquatic > Marine > Epipelagic | place: Germany:Helgoland, sampling site Kabeltonne... | reverse complement strand
TATTATATTTTATGTCTTTTAAAGATTGAAGTACAATACTTTTGTCGCTTGTAATAGGTGTTTTTGTATAACTTTCTCCAGCATACTCTACAAGTCCAATTCGGTCATTAGGGCGTCCTTTAATGAAATCCGCAGCCACGTTTTTTAACGCTTCAAGCCGATTGGGCTTTAAGTCTTTGGCCAACATACTCGCAGAGACATCAATCGCCATAACGATGTCAACCCCTCGTGTTGTTTTCGTTTTTGACGACACATCCACTGTTTGCGGGCGCGCAAGAGCTGTAATAATTAGGGCCATTGCCAGCATTCGCAAGCCAAATAAAAGATGCTTTAAGGTGGTCCAAATACTCGTTTTTCGAAAGCCTTCAATACTAGAAACACTTAGTTGAGCGGTTTGTTTTTTATGCTTTAGGACATACCAAAACACCAATACAGGCAGCAGTACTAGGAGCCAGAAAAATTCTTTTTGCGTAAAATCGATTCCCTTAAACATTACTTTTCTTTTTCGGTTAGTTTAATCAGTTCGACAGAATTTAGAATCCGTTCCATAATTTGATCCGCATACACATCGTCCTCTTTCCAAGTTAAAATAACTTGCTGTAATAAATTAGGGGTTGAAAATCCTAAAATGACATACTCACCCTTTACGAGTGTATCTTTTATGAGAAAATCCCCCACACCAAATGTTTTGAGCCCTTCTTGTCCATTAGGTGTGATAAATTGCTCACTTTTATTGAGAATGTTTTTGGTGCCTTGTTTTTCAAAGGTATCCAAAACGCCTTCAGCGGCTTTTACCAAATCAATGGCGGGTTCTTTTTCTTTTCCTTTTTTGGGTTGACTCGCAAACTTTGAACTGTTTACAACCACATCTATTGGGGTGTTATCTCCAGTATAAGTAAATGTAGCCATTTCAACCTTGCCCTTCAATTCTTCTGGAAGCTCAAACGGTTGTCTTTCTAAAACGACGGGCGTTGACAGTATAATTCCTGGAGCGCCATATTCGCTGGTGACCCAAGCCGATTTTTCTAATAATAGCTTGCTAGGGTTTCTAAGCACGGTATCTTTTGTCGTTGTAAACCCATTTCTGATAATTAACCCAATCATCGTCATTAAAATCACCCCGAATACAACGGCTATAATTTGTTTTATTTTTTTTCGTTTTTGTTTGCGAGCGGCGGCTTCACGATAGGCCAAATCTTCTAATAACTCTTCTTCTGTGGGCTCTGGAAGCCCTTCCTTTACATGATCAATTTCTAGTTCAATAGTGCTTTTATCGAATTTAGCTAATTCAAAATCAGGCTTAGATTTTGCGAATTTAACCAAATCAGCACGTTTCAAAATCGTTTCAATATTTCGAATTGTTTCTGGACTTAGTTCAATTTGATTGGCATCCTTTAAGGTTTTCAAACGCAGTACTAATTCGTCGGTGGTACTTTCTAGCGATTGTTCGTAAACCTTTTCATCCAGATACTGTCTTAAAATCAGAGTCAAATCGGAATAATACGTTTTAATCTCTTCGTTTTGAAAATAATGCGCTTCATCTAGTTTTTCTAAGGCCAATTTAGCACGCTCATACGGAGGTAAAGCTGCGATTTTCTGAGCTTCAGTCAATGTTTTTTTACGCCAAATAAACCAGTATAATACGCCACCAATCAGAAATAAAAGGAATAGAAACAAGACGAAATTTCCCCAGAACCCAGAACGTGTTTTTTTAACTTCTGTAATTGGTTTGATGTCAAAAAGCTTTTGCTTGGTCGTGTCTACTGCAACGGGGTTCACCTGAACCTGTAATGAATCGGTAAAAAAGGTTTTATCACCAATTATAATTTTTTGTTTCGGAATGGTATACGTTCCAGAATCAAATTGCGTCAGACCATAGGTTTTAGTAAGCTGATAATACCCTTCTTTTTTAGTGGTGTCAGTAGGGTAGCTATTGATCATTTCTAGTGGCTGAAACGTTTGTTCTTCAGAAAACACGACCAAGGTGGTCGAATCCGTTTCTACTTGAATTTTATAAAACAACTCAGCCCCAATTTTGATGGCGGTTGAATCGATACGGGTTGACACTTGACTAAATCCTGTAATCGAAACAAGCATGCAACAAACACTCCAAAGCAAGCTTTGAGACGTCAGGGTTTTTATGGTTTTTATCCGCTTCATTTTGTACTTATCCTCGTTGTTTAAAATAACCCAATAATTTTTTTACATAACTTTCACCAACTCTACAATCCAGAGCTCCTGCACCCGATTTTTTAAAGCTGTCAGAGAAGTAATGAACTTTTTTTTGATAATTTTCTTGATAATTTTTTCGTACACTTTTCGAAGCAGTATTGACCAAAAAGGAGGCTCCTGATTCTTGGTCTTCGACTTGAATCATTCCTAAATTCGGAATCTCAGCTTCGTATTTATCGTAAACCCTGATGCCAGTAATGTCGTGTTTTCCGGAGGCGATTTTTAAATTATGTTGATATGCTTCTGCCATAAAATCGGACAAAAGAAATACAATTGCTTTCTTTTTCATCACATTGGATAAAAACTTTAGCGCTTCGGCAATGTTTGTTTCTTTACTTTTAGGGGTAAACTCAATCAGCTCTCTAATAATTCTTAACACATGCGAACGTCCTTTTTTTGGCGGAATGTATAATTCAATTCCATCCGAAAATAAAATCAATCCAATTTTATCATTGTTTTGAGTCGCTGAAAACGCAAGTGTAGCCGCAATTTCTGTCACAATTTCATTTTTGAATTGTGCTTCGGATCCAAAAAGTTTTGAGCCAGAGACATCGACCATTAACATCATGGTGAGCTCGCGTTCTTCTTCAAAAACTTTAATATGAGGCTCGTTGCAACGCGCAGTCACATTCCAGTCAATATTTCTTACATCATCCCCATATTGATACTGTCTAACCTCAGAAAACGTCATACCGCGCCCCTTGAAAGTCGAGTGGTACTCGCCTCCAAACACATGGTCGGAGAGCCGCCGTGTTTTGATTTCTATTTTTCTAACTTTTTTTAGTAATTCCTTGGTATCCATTTGATGCGTGTGCTGTTATGTGCGTGTGATTTATAAACCACACAAAAAAGTCACTATGAATTAAGGTACCTCAATGACATTGACAATTTTACTGATAATGTCTTCGGATGTTACATTTTCAGCTTCCGCTTCATAGGTAATTCCGATTCGATGACGGAGCACGTCATAGACGATCGCACGCACATCTTCAGGGATGACATAGCCACGTCGTTTAATGAAAGCATAGCATTTAGCGGCAGTTGCTAAATTGATACTTCCTCTTGGCGAAGCGCCAAAAGCGATTAAAGGTTTTAGTTCTGCTAAGCCATATTTTTCCGGGTAACGCGTCGCAAATACGATGTCTAGAATATATTTCTCAATCTTTTCATCCATATAAACTTCTCTGACAGCAGCTTGTGCACTCAGAATTTGTTTAACGGTTACGACAGCATTAATTTTTTCAAACGCCCCTTTTAGGTTTGCTCTCACAATAAGCTGTTCGTCTTCAATTTTCGGATAATCGATAATTGTCTTTAACATGAAACGATCGACCTGTGCTTCAGGGAGTGGATAGGTGCCTTCTTGTTCTACCGGGTTTTGAGTCGCCATGACAAGAAAAGGTTTATCCAGTATAAAAGTTTCGTCGCCGATGGTGACTTGTTTTTCTTGCATCGCCTCTAAAAGTGCCGATTGTACTTTTGCGGGTGCTCGATTGATTTCATCTGCCAAAACAAAATTGGCGAAAATAGGCCCTTTTTTAATGGTAAAGTCATTGGCTTTAATATTGTAAATCATGGTACCTACCACATCAGCAGGTAAGAGGTCTGGCGTAAATTGTATTCGACTAAAACTTCCAGCAACAGCTTGTGACAAGGTGTTTATTGCTAAAGTTTTAGCAAGTCCAGGAACCCCTTCTAAAAGAATATGCCCTTGACCCAAAAGACCAATAAGCAAGCGTTCTATCATGTGTTTTTGTCCAACAATTACCTTGTTCATTTCTAAAGTAAGCAAATCAACAAAGGCGCTTTCTTTTTCAATTTTCTCATTGATTGATTGAATGTCAATCATGTTCTTATCATCTTCCATTGTAATAGTTTAAATAATTGTTTTTTGTTCCAAAAAATTCTGTTGTGCAATTTGTTAAAATATTTCCGTTCACCTTGTTAATAATTGGTTAAAACTTAGGCACATTTTGCCACTTAATGAATATTATGTTTATTATTTTTAAATTCTATTCCACAAAATGAAAAAACCAAAGTTTTCCAAAATTATTGCTGGCACCATGTCTTGGGGTTCTTGGGGGCGTAATTTTAGCGCAACCGAGATGCAACGCTTGACTGAAAACTGTGTAGATTTGGGTGTCACTTCTTTTGATCATGCCGATATTTATGGCGGCTATACAACTGAATCTGCTTTTGGAACGGCGTTTTCTAAAACAGCCATCGTGCGCTCAAAGGTTCAATTTATTTCTAAATGCGGAATTCAGCTGGTGAGTCCAAACCGTCCAAATAAAATAAAGCATTATGATTGCTCTAAGGCGTATATTATTGCTTCCGCAGAATCTTCATTAAAACACTTAAAAACAGATTATTTAGATGCACTTTTGATCCATCGCCCCAGTCCGTTGATGCATCCTTATGAGATCGTGGAAGCGATTCAACATTTAAAAAAAGACGGAAAAATTAGCAGCTTTGGAGTATCGAATTTCACACCCTCTCAAGTCGATTTGATTTCTAGCGAAGTGGCGATTGACATCAATCAAATTGAGTTTTCCGCCGTTCAGCATCAAGCCTTATTTAATGGAAGTTTGGACCAAATGTTAAAAAACAAAATCACTCCCATGGCTTGGGCGCCACTTGGTGCGGTGTTTTCTAGCGAATTATCGGCTCAAAAAAAACGTATTATTGAGCAACTCGACGTTTTAGCTCAAAACTATAATGCCACTCCAGATCAGTTAGTGTTGGCTTGGATTTTAAAGCATCCTTCTGGGATTCATCCTGTGATTGGGACGACAAACTTAAAACGCATCGAAGCATCTGTAGCGGCTGTTTCAATAAACCTCACATCCGAAGATTGGTTTAAAATATTAGAGGCCAGTCAAGGCTACGAAGTTCCCTAAATTCCTGCAAAATGATCAATAAACGACTGCTTATCAAAAATCTTCTTGCGCATAACGACGAAAGCAGTTTTTATGATAAAAAGTTAAAAATTAATATCGGCAATAAAGAAGGAAAAGCGAAGTTTCTAAAACATATTTGTGCGCTATCCAATAGCAATCCGAACAATAATTCCTACATCGTTATTGGGGTGGACGATCAATATAGTCACATCATTGGCGTTGATTTTTTTGATGATAGCAAGATTCAAAATCTTGTGAATGCCTATTTAAGCCATCCACCGATTATTCAATATGAAAATATTCCGTTTCCACATCTGAGTGATGACAAGGTGGTGGGGCTGGTTACCATTCGACCCAAAGAAACCCAAGAAATTACGTCGCTTCGTAAAAATATTTGGAAGTATTATGGCGGCAATGTGTTTTTTAGAGAAGGCAGTATGAGTATGCCCAAAGTATTTGACATTGAACTGACAGATTCCAATTCTGAAATTGTAGCGTCTATTGAAGCGCATTCTCGAAACAATATTAAGTATACTTTGGACGGGGTCTTTGATTTTATGGCACAACGGAAGGATTATGAACCAAAATATAAAGTTTTCAAAGAGTATTTTGTGATCTGTTGGTCAGGCCAAAAAAAGACCCTAAAAACGCAAACGTTTTATTCGCGGGTGGATATTGCGTTGATTAACGAACAGGTGCGCTTGTTTTACTCGACTTTGGATGCCGTTGAGATTTCTTATGACAACGATTCTTTTAAGATTATTGAATATGTTAATTTAGGATTGAATGGCCAAAACACGTATTATCAACTAGAAAAAACTACGATTACTTTTGGGAACAATGCGATTTACAGCATCGACTCTCAATTGCTTTTTAAGCCACCTCAATACGACAAAAAAATTCTGCATCATATTTTTAATGCCAACAATGCGCTCATGGACCGCCTTAGGCAGGGAAAATCTCTTACAGCGCCGCAGCTCAACGATTTGAAAAATGTTCCTGCAACGTATTTAATCTGTTATTTTAATGGATTTGAAGCTGCGCTGACACAACTCCAAGCCGCAAAGCCGTTGTTGTATAAACATAGCGATGAAGTGTATGCGCTCTATAAAGAGAGCATGCGAATTCTAAGAAAAGCGAAGTATAGTTAAGGGTGTTGTGCTGTGGAGCTACCACTACGCTAAAGTGAGGCAACATTACTTGCTTTAGTTTTTTAGCATTAAAATTAGAAATGTAATTTTTTTCATAATCTTGACTTTTACATTGTTACAAACACGCCACAACCTTTGATTAAGCACTAAACCGCAATTGTTTTTGTACGGAGTTAGCTACTGTGTTTTTCTTTCAGTTCGAGCTTTTCTATTCTAGATTTGATTGCTCCATTATTTCTTCCAAATATTTTACTCAATTCGGTTGTCGTTTTTCCTTCACAAAATAGACGCTCCAATTTTTCATCACTCTCCGCTGTCCATTTTTCGTAGGCGTTTTTATTTACTTTTTGTTTTTCGGTTTTTGAATAAGCTTTTTTCGCTCCTCTTTTTTCTTTCAGGCTGTATTTCGGTTGCAGTTTGTCAAAAAGGCGTTCTTCTAATTCTTTACGACCTAAATTTAATGTGATAAAAGATAAAGTCAAATGTTTTTCAATTCGGTCGTTTAGAATATTTTCTATGTCATTCGAAAACCCTTTTCTGGATGATGGTTTTTCATAATTCGGAAACTCAGAGTAATGAGAGTTGCCTAAATTCCGTCTTATAGTATGGTTTTTGGTATTTAGTATGTCTGTCATTCGACCGCGTAAACTTCCAGTTTCTCCAACGTAACAAACTTCGCCTTCTTCTCGGAATAAGTAAACTGCGGATTCATTCGGAAAGGATTTAGCCCATTCACGAGTCAATTCGATTGAGTGTCTTTCAGATTCAATCAGTAATTTATGTTCGAGTTTGACTAAATATTCTTCTATTTCCGTTTTTGTCATTGAAGTTCGGTTTTATATAGTAGCCAACGATTTGTGTATGAAACGTAGCGTATAAATATATACAAAAGTTTCGGTTTATTACTGAGCCACATCTGCGATTTGGCATTTACATTTTTTCTTTTCTAATGCCAAATCGCAGATTTGACGGAGCTAGTAAATACACACGAACCTTCGTTTTAGCACTTACCAGCTATGTTTTATACACGTCTTTGTTAGCAAACGTTATTTTTTACATTTGAAGATTCAAATTTAATTTCGCACCCAAAGCATTGAAAATTCTCATTACAGTTTCAAAAGTTACATTTCCAGTACTATTTTCCAGTCTAGATATTTGTGCTTTTTTTACTCCAACTAATTCTCCTAATTGCTCTTGAGTTAGTTTGCGTTTTTTTCGTGCAGTCTTAATCATATCTCCAATCAATTCAAGTTTTAACTCAAATTCATATTCGTTTCTTTCTTCCGTACCCTTTTTTCCAATTAAAAGGTCTTCTGCTTGGTCTAGAGTGTAACTTTTCATTTCTTTTTATTTTTAAAATACGTTTTTCTAATTTTCTCTGCTTTGTCGATTTCTTTCTTATCTACTTTACTAGTTTTCTTTACAATTCCGTGAGTTGCGAAAACTAATGTTTCGGTTTTATCATCTTTGTCCCAAAAAGCGAAAAGGCGATATTGTATTCCAGAATATAACGTTCTAAATTCCCAAATTTCATTAGTCAGTTTTTTGAAGAATTTAGGGTCAGATTGTTGTTCAGCTCTTCTTATATTTTGAAATATTTTCTTTCTAGCTTTAAGACTTTGTTTTTCAATAAATTGAAAAGTCTCTTCTAGTAATTTTGTTTCAAATCGTTTTATCATTCTTATTATAAATTCAAATACGATACAAACATACAAAAAGTTTCGTTAGTTGTAAACTTTTAATTTTTGCCAACGTCTTGGTATAAGCATAGTAAGGGGTTAAAACGCTATAATTTTCGGTTTTAAACTAACTTTTTCAAATACAAAAACACCTTTCGTTTAAACCATAAGCCCTTATTATGCTTATACTTTGTTGGCAATAGTTTATTTTATTCAACTGTTAATTGTTTTGTTTTTGTAACCGATGTCGAACCATTTTCAAAGTATTCGATTGTAATAATACCTGGTTCAAATTCTATTTTGAGATCACACGAATTATCGTCTAAATTTGATGTAAAAATTTGAGAATTATTACTAAAATCAAATGAACTAATATTCCAGTTTGAGTTAGAACTTATGTCATATGACCATAATCCCCCACTCATTTTAATTTTAAGGCTTGTATCGTTTGGTATAATTGCAGCAAAACTATATGAAGTAGAAGTATCAATTAAAGTTATATTATCACTTAATATATTTCCTCCATAAACAGCAGTATTTGGATATTCAATACTTTCTAATTGCGTTGTAAATAAATGTTCATCTCCATAAGCTGTTTCACCTTCACTATTAGTAGCATAAGCACGCAAATAATATAATGTATTTGCTGAAAGTTCAGAAATATTGCTAATAAATTCGCCAAGACCACCAGCTTCACTAGTTCTACTATCAGTTATTTCTGGTAATGTTTCTGTATTCCAACAAACACCTCTAGTCACTATTGAAACTCCACCGTTAGAAGTAATATTTCCACCAGAAATTGCAGTTGTTTGTGTAATTGAGCTTACTGTATTTGTAGTTAAAGTAGGTAAATCTGCTTTAGTCTTAAATATTGAATCTGTTCCATAAGCAGTTGCACCATCAGTATTTGTTGCATAAGCTCTTACATAATATATGGTGTTGGCATCAAGTCCTGTTATATTACTAACAAATTCGCCTTGCCCTGTGCCATCAATTGTTTTGTTCCCTAATAAGTCTGGCAAAGGTTCAGATCCCCAACAAATTCCTCTGGCTATTATTACAAGGTTATTTTGAGCTGTTATTGTTCCGCCACATTTAGCAGAGTTTTGAGTTATTAAACTAACCATTGATGTTGTTATAGTTGGCAACCCTGCGTTTGTTTTAAATAAATTAGTATCCCCATAAGCGGTTCCAACAGAATTTGTTGCGTATGCTCTTAAATAATAAGTAGTATTAGATGATAAATTTTCTATTTCACTAATAAATTCTTCATCTCCTTCACCATCGTTTGTTTTGTTATCACTAATAGTTGGTTCTAAAGAAGAAGAAGACCAACAAACACCTCGTTCAAAAATTAAATCATTTCCATTACTAATTATAACACCGCCACTTTTAGCAGAAGTGTCTGTAATATCTACTATTTCTATGGATGATATTGTCGGTAATGTACTAGGGTATTCTTTTGTACAACTAAAAGTTAGTATTAATAGAAATCCAATAAGTTTTAATGAATGTTTTTTCATAGTTTTAAGTGTTATCTTTTTTATACCAGTTCGAATTTCATAATTATTGCCAACGTGTTTGTGTATGATTTCGTTGCGTGTTTTAGCAACTAATTTAGCAAATACAAACCGAATAGAAAATCCGCGAGGATTTTCGTAAGTAGGCGAGTACTAGCAATGAATTATACACGGTGTTAGCTGTAGTTTTTATTTTTCATTAAATTTTTCACGACAATTGTTAAGTCAACTATTAAATATCCTCCAACAATTACGATACCTATAATTCCTAATGGTCTTTGTCTCATATGATTTGGGTCAGGATTTAAAATCATTTGAAAACATAAATAAAGCACAAGTAAACAGAATGGATAGAGGATAAGCCTTGTCAAAATCTTTGTAAAAGTCCATTCTTTAACCTTTTCTTTCTTTAATTCCGTTTTCGGTTTGTTTATGAGTTCAGGATTATTTCCACGTTCTATACTTTCTATGGCTTCTTTCAGTTCGTCAGTCAAAATTTTTGTTTCGTAATTTTTCGCTTTTGACATTACTAAATGCAATAAAGTTCCAATTACAGAAATTCCGATTATTCCAATAATTGCAGTCTTAAATTCAGTCGTAAATAACAAAACCAAAGCAAGTACAATAAAAAATCCGATTGATGTTTTATTCAGAAGTTTGTGATAAGGATTCTTTTCAGTTTTTATTCCGTTCAGTTCTCCATCTTGGTTAAAAGTCAGATGAAAAATAGGATAAGCTCCTCTTAAAAAATGTGCTGACCTCCAAATTAAAAGTTCATTCGGTTTTATTTCTCCGCTGTATTTTGTTGTGTTGTAAAAAAACGCATCGTTCCAATGATTTTTCAGAGTACTTTTTTTGTTCTGAATAATTAATTTTTCGATGTCTTTTTTTTCTACCATAAAGGTTGTTTCAAATTACAGCTAACTGGTTATATGGAGAATAAACCTCCTATTTGTAGGGCTCTATTTCCCGATA
>Ga0115559_1003068_pt1 | contig 10469 bp, 10 predicted proteins | sample COGITO_mtgs_1105_3_FD_87281 | JGI IMG/M metagenome (GOLD analysis project Ga0115559, IMG submission 87281) | Pelagic marine microbial communities from North Sea - COGITO_mtgs_110506 | ecosystem: Environmental > Aquatic > Marine > Epipelagic | place: Germany:Helgoland, sampling site Kabeltonne... | reverse complement strand
TTGTGGATAAAGACCGTGTCTTAATAGAAGTTAACCCCATATTCTGTGAAATGCTCGGCTTCACTAAAGAAGAGCTATTAGGTAAAAATGCTGAAATCATTCACCTTTCAACTGAGACGTATAAAGAATTTGGTGAAAAAGCATTCAAGCAGGTTAGAAATAATAAGACTGTCAACTTAGATTGGCCCTGCAAAAGAAAAAATGGGCAAACAATTTGGGTTAGAATAGCGGGTGATCCCGTCACAGGAGCTGATGAGGTTTTATGGACAGTTGTAGATGTTACTCAAAGAGTAAGTTCACAAAAAAAAATAGAAGAACTTACCACTAAGCTCTCTAAATATCTTTCACCTCAAGTTTATGAGTCTATATTTTCTGGAAAGCAAAATGTTAAAATTGAAGCTTACAGAAAAAAGTTAACTGTTTTTTTCTCAGATATTAAAGGTTTTACTGAAATTACTGACAGACTCGAGCCTGAAGTATTAAGTTCATTATTAAATAGTTATCTTAATGAAATGTCAAAAATTGCCCTAAAATACGGTGGTACCATAGATAAGTTTATTGGTGACGCCATTCTTATTTTTTTCGGTGATCCCGAAAGCAAGGGTGATAAAGAAGATGCTAAAGCATGCGTCCTAATGGCAATAGAGATGCGGGAACGTATGAAATACTTACGGGAATTATGGGAAGATCAAGGAGTATCAAGGCCACTAGATATTAGAATTGGAATTAATACAGGTTTTTGTAACGTTGGAAACTTTGGCTCTGAGGATAGATTAGATTATACCATCATAGGTGGAGAAGTTAATCTAGCTAGTCGTCTCGAATCTAATGCGGAAATTGGACAAATTCTCATTTCTCACGAAACCAATGCTTTAATTAAAAAAGATATTATTTGTGAAAAAAAAGAAGAAATTAAAGTTAAGGGTATTGCTCACAAGATACAAACTTATCAGGTAATTGGTACGAATAAAAATTCACCAATTAAGAATATAATGTTTAGTGAAGAGTATGATGGGTTTAATTTAAAAGTTGATTTAAATTTTTCTAAAAAACATCAAGTAGTTGCTTCTTTAGAAAAGGTGTTGAAAAAATTAAAAAATAAAGGCTAATGATGAATTACCCAAAGCATTAAAGCTGTCTGAGGAAAGTCTTATATCTTTTGTTAACCTCTGGCTACCAACTGAGTAAGTGCCCAAACATAAGAAGCACACTCAGTGCTAACTTGGACTTGCAAATATTCACCGTCTAATAGGTTTTTTCCCAGTACCTCGAATGACAAAGTGTCCCTGTCTCCTTTTGCACCTACAAGCATCATATAAAGCGTACCTTCTTCTGCCCCAATTGTTTTTTTGATGGGGTCTTTCTGGGTAATAAGGGGAGCAGTTGAAAGATGCCCATGTTTAAAAGAACCGGAGCTGAGCAGCCCCACTTGAGTGGTCCATATTGAAAGTTAGTGCATGATTGGCTCTATCGCGTTTCGTATGTCTCTCGCGTTAATGTCTGAGATTAACATGCCGCCTAGCTTTGGAAGGATGTGCATCTTGATTGGTGACAGCCAGTCCTGCCCATCCGGTTTTAGTTCTGCTGTTTTGGATTTCATGGCGGATGCAGTTATCGCGTTCAATGAAATATCATCGCGCTTGGTTTTCTGTTCCTCAAGGTCGCGCTGGCGCTTTGGCTCTTGGCCTGTAGCTAAGACGCCTCGATGGTGGTCAGCCAGTATACGAGCATTGGCCAGTGTCAGTGACGGATACCCGCCCAGATGTAGTTCTTTGCGCTTACTGTGGAGTGTGTACCTCAGAAAGAAATACGTAGCGCCATCTTTGCGACGATGGAAAAACAGTTTGTCTCCGTCACAGTGTTTTCCCACTGGTGCTGATTTAATAAACGTAGCTGTTAAAACATCTCTCGCCATTTGGCCTCTCTCGCATTTGTACCACATTCTGTACCACCTTTAGATAATTGGTGAACCAGTGCAGTTCAATGCACTTGAGTGAACATAAGCGCACTATTTACGTTATTTTATGGACTTTGGCATCTTCATATGTTTTCGATTGCACTGGGTAAACAGGTATTTGGCGTCAGCGCATTGCGTGAAACCCCACTGAAAAATGTAACACGAAAAGGAGCAACTGATGACGTCAGTTGGTGTTGTTGGGTTGGGGGATATGGGCAGTGGAATTGCCAGAAACCTGATCAAAAATGGATTTGAAACTTGGGGAATCGACTTAATTCCCGATCGAAACGAATCTTTCGCAGCCATAGGCGGCAATGTAGCGGAGACTGTGGCTGAAGTAGGTCGTAATGCGCAGATTGTTTTTGTTATGGTAATGAAAGGAGCAGAAGCGCAGGACGTCATTTTAGGTGTCGACGGGTTATCTAAAAATATGGCTGTAGGTGGGGTAATCTTGTTGACCTCAACAGTTAAACCATCGGAAGCACGCTCAATTGGCACAGGACTAAATGACACTGGTTTGAAAATGATAGATAGTCCAGTATCAGGCGGATATCCTGGAGCGCAAGGTGGTACCTTGACTTTAATGGTAGCAGCTTGTGATGCTGCACTAGAGAAGGCCAAACCAGCTATGGAAGCAGTATCGGCGGCTATTCATCGCGTTGGTACAAAGGCTGGTGAAGGCCAGGTAGTTAAAGCATGTTTGCAATCGTTGATAGGTTCGATCTTTTCTGCAACTTTTGAGGCTGCGGCGCTCGCAGCAAAGGCCGGAGTGGCAGGTCAAGTCATTTTGGATGTTTTTTCAACATCGTCTGCTGGATCTGGTATAACTAATAATGCATTGGAAAAAATTGTTGATCGACAGTTCGAAGATACTGGCAGTCATATCAATACAATGCATAAAGATTTAACTATTTCGATGGCTTTGGGCGAGGAACTGGGTGTGCCATTACATACAGCTGCTGCTGCAATGCAGATTTTTCATGCGGGCCGTACTCGATATCCGAACGGGGATAACTGGATTTGTACCAAGGTGATAGAAGAAATAGTTGGCGCTGAATTGCATCGTGACATGGCTAAGGTGATTAGATGAAACTAGGCGTAATTTGTGATGGGATTAGTCGTGATTTAGCTCGTGCTGTTGACGTCATGGATGAGTTTGGAATTGACTACGCGGAGTTACAATTTGTGGGTGATACTGAGGTTGGGGATCACTCCAAGGCAGAAATTAATGAAATAAATACTTTGTTGTTGGATCGCGGCAAATCAGTGAGTTGTCTCAGTCGTCATATTTTTGCCGGAATGACTGTTAAAAATAAACTTGGTGATGCACTGCACACTCAACACATTGATGCACTCAAGAGAGTGATCGATATGGCGCATGTTGTCAGCAGCCCATTAGTGCGCATCATGACGCCAAAAAAAGAGCAGATCCTTTGGGGTAAAAACGGAGCTGAGCGATGGAACGTAGCGCATGGTGCCTGGGATGCTATGGCGCCGATGATTGAACCAGCGGTCGATCTTGCTCGTTCTGCAGGGTTAACTTTAGTTGTCGAGACTGGCAATGGTACTATGGTCAATTCAAATTATACCGCCTGCAAATTAATTGATGAATTAGATGCTCTGGACGTACTTAAAGTACTTTGGGATCCGGCAAATAATTGTTGGTGTCATGAGTTGGCATTTCCGGATGGTTATGATGAAATGCAGGGTGGGTATTTAGGACATGTGCATATCAAAGATGTAATAGTGGATACACCGCGGGCCACGCTTGAAGTTTGTGAAATGGGCAGTGGACAGTTAGGCCCATTATTTCAACCAATTGCTAATGCTTTGCGAGCTGATGGCTACGATGGTGTGGTTTCATTCGAGAGTGTATATCATACCGGAGACGGAGATTTTGAAGCAGGCTTTCGAGCCTGCGTCAACCAGTTTAAGACGATCTTTGGCTCGCAAAATTAAATCATTTCCCGTCTTTGTGACAATTTTGGTTTTATACGCTCATATTGCGCTCGCTCGCTATGCTAGATAGGCCTTATGAATTAAGTGTAAGGGGTGCCACATGATTAAGATTGCAGAACTTCCTGCGCTTGACAACCTTCGTGTTGCCATCATTGGTTTGGGGTATGTTGGTTTGCCACTTGCTGTTGAGTTTGGAAAACAGCGGCCTACAATAGGTTTCGATTTAGATGTCAGCCGAGTAGCAGAGTTGCGAACGCAACAGGATAGTACGGGCGAGGTTGATGCTGCTGATATGTTTGAAGCAAATCATTTGCATTACACAAGTGACCTAACAGAGATTGCTGATTGCAACGTTTACATAGTCGCCGTGCCGACACCGATCGACCAGCATCGACAGCCAAATCTTGAACCTCTATTATCAGCCTCACGCTCGATAGCTTCTGTTATAAAACGCGGTAATATTGTGATCTTTGAAAGCACAGTTTACCCTGGAGCCACAGAAGAAGATTGCTTGCCTCTTGTAGTGCAGGGCTCTGGGCTTGATCTTAACGTCGATTTTTTTGCAGGTTATAGTCCTGAACGGATTAATCCAGGGGATAAAGAAAGGCCACTGCGTAAGATTGTAAAGGTGACCTCAGGTTCAACGCCTGAAGCGGCAGACTTAATCGATGCACTTTACAGTACAATAATAATAGCAGGAACTTTCAAAGCAGCTTCAATTAGGGTCGCTGAAGCCTCTAAAATAATTGAAAATACACAGCGTGATGTGTCTATTGCATTGATAAATGAGCTATCTATCATCTTCTCACGTCTTGGAATTGACACAAGCGCTGTACTGGATGCTGCCGCAACCAAGTGGAATTTCAATCGCCTGTCACCAGGGCTGGTAGGTGGCCACTGCATTGGAGTTGACCCCTATTATCTAGTTCACAAGTCTATTGATGCTGGCCATATTCCTGACATCATTCGAATGGCTCGTGAGATTAATGATGGTATGGCGCGTCATGCAGCGACGCTTCTGGTTAAGAAGATGATCCAAAAAAAAGCAAAAGTGAATGGCGGACGGGTTCTATTGTTAGGGCTGACCTTTAAACAGAATTGTGCAGATATTCGTAACACTAAGGTTATTGATATGCAGCAAGAGTTGGTAAGCTATGGATTGAACATTGACATGTATGACCCTTGTGCTGATCCATATGAAGTGCGGTCTGTTTTTGGCGTTGAAATGCTTCCGTTGATGCCTGAGCCGTTAGCAAATTATGATGCGGTTATCTTGGCGGTACCCCATAATTTTTTGGTTGAAATAGGACCTAATGGGCTGAAAGCTTATCTTTCTAATGTTGGTGTATTTTTCGATATGAAATCTGTTTTTGAACAAGTTGAAAGTCACCTGCGGCTCTAATTAAATTTTATTTAGGGACGACAGACAAGCGATATTATTGTATTACCAAAGAGGTTCTTCGTAAAGCTTTGAAGGTTGCACGATTATGCTTAGTCTCAGAATAATGCTTTTTACAGACGACTAGTTTTAACCCAGATGCGTGCTCCATTGGGTCCAGATGTTAATTGAGTTTGAGTTTTCACTGGAAAGCGTATCCAGTCTCTTTCGCACAGTCTTTGACCATTTTCAGTCAAGCTTCCATTGAGAACAAGTATTTCTGCCCCACTTTGAAAATCTAAATTATGCGAAGTGTTGGGGAGCCATTTTGTCTTGAGCAGAACTGGTATCTTTGAACAATGTTGAAGATTTGATGCCGTATCGTAAAGCATCGCTTATCAAATCGATAGAGTTTATATTAATAATTAAATGAGTGCGATCTTTGGGGTCGAATTGCCACAGTTTGACGAAGATTGTCGCACCTAATTCTGAACTCGGAGTGTGGCGTGACATTGGAGGGTTCCGGACATAAGATCCAGCTGGAAAATTTCCAGATTCATCCTGAAAAACGCCATCTAAAACAATGTACTCCTCGCCTCCGTAATGTGTGTGGGGTTCAAAAGAACTCTGTGGCGCAAAGCGTACAATCGTTGTAGCACGGGCAATTTCGTTACCAATACGGTCAAGCATCTTACGTTCAACGCCGATAGCTGGCGATGTCTGCCAAGGGTTGTCTCTATCGTGGATAAGAACTTTTTGTGAAAAATCAGAGTTTAGCTGCATAATTTAATCCTGCTTATTTTTGTCTGCCAATAAATAGAGGAATGCACTTTCATCTTATTATTTTTTAAACTTAGTGCTAATTAAAAGCTTCCTCAAAAAGACCAGATATTAGCCCTCTGAAGCATAACCAATTTGTTTAATTAATCTGAAATATATTCACCCATGAGTTTGTGAGATGGTTAGCTCCACAGATATTGATATTTCAACAAGAAAATAAAGCATGTTTAAAAATTTTTATATCAGATCAGGTGTCTTTGGTCGTTTGCTTAGCTGGTTCTGCCGCTGAAAGCTGTTACTAAAATATTATTGTCTTCTAAGGCAAGCCGCACGGAAGCCGCAATATCGACTGCTTTGGGAGTGTCACCATGGCAGCAAATGCTATCAATTGGCGTTTTAATTAGCTTTCCAGAAGCTGTAATGATCGCCTGAGATTTGACCATTTCGACCACTCGTAAACCTGCTTCACTGGGGCTGTGAATAACAGCACCTGGCAGATTACGGTCTACCAGTGTCGCGTCATCATTATATGCTCGATCAGCAAAAATTTCGCATGCAAACCTTGCCCCAAGGCTTCTGGCAGCTGTTTCTTGTGCAGTTGTCGCTAGAACCAGTAAAATTGCGTCTGGATGGACTGATAAAACTGCTTCATAGCACCCGCGGGCCATACCTTCGTCTTCTGAGGTCATATTCCCCAATGCACCGTGCAACTTTGCGTGTCTGACTGTCGCCCCAATAGCCTTTGCCATACCGAGTGTAGCACCGACTTGGATGCAAATTGAATTTTGTAGTGAGGTAAGAGGCATAGCAATTCGACGTCGACCAAAACCTTCCAGATCAGCAAACCCAGGGTGTGATCCAATTCCGACCGCTTGATCCAATGCTATATTCATAGTTTTGGCCATCACATCGGGATCACCTGCATGTGCTCCACAGGCTATGTTTGCTGATGTGACTGTCCTAAGCAGAGCGGCATCATTGCCCATTGTCCAGAGGCCAAAGCTTTCCCCCATATCTGCGTTAAGATCGACTTGCATAAGTTTATCCTTCTTCAAAAGGTGATGCTGTAGCTGAAATTACACCACCGACCAATTGATAGCTCAATAGATCTTTAATGTTATCAGGGTCGCGGATTAATGGCGATACAAGTTGTTTAAGAGTAGTTAGTTCTGCATCAGCACGTGCTTGGAGTAACGAGCCCTCTTCGAGGCTGATGTACTTAAACTGTAACGCGGCTCCTACTGGTGCTTGCGCTACCAGCGGCAGATCACAAGGTAAAACTGTGCCAATTCGTGGATAGCCACCTGTAGTTTGGCATTCAGCCATTAAAACAAAAGGTGTGCCGTCACCAGTTATTTGAATATCACCAGGAACTATAACTTCGCTTACTATGCTAAGTTGTTTAGGATTTGAAAAATTTTCTCCATCGCTGTCAAGTCGCACTCCTTGCCGATTTGTGCGTGGATCTCTCCGGAATTTTGTCTTCGCGAAACGAGCTCTGATAGCTGGGTCAAAATCATTGGTTTGCATACTTGGTACAATTCGAACGTCACCGCCAGAAAAACGAGGGTCGCGGGGTAAGCTCATTTTAACTTCGCAACCGAGGTCTGTACCAATTTGTAAAGTTTGTCCCTTGGAAATTGGAGTGCCTAGACCAACTGATTGGTGGGTGGCGCATGAACCAAGGACCACATCTGTTTGGAATCCCCCGCCAACATGTAAATACCCATAGGTGCCGTCGCAGCTGGGACCAATAACCAGTCTTGCTCCTGAAGGCACATAGTGGCTTGCATTCCAACTAATAGCTTTGTCATCAATTGACGCATTCATCAATGCACCTGTTAGAGCAATACGCAGTGATCCTATTGCTTCGAAGGTTCCACCAGTACCTGTCATTTCAAGTGCAGCGAAATTGTGGCTTTGCATCAATAGTGCTGCTCCTTCATAAATGGCCCGTAAGTCACAAGCACCACCGCGCGTCAGCCCGTTTTCCAGAAATCCAGGGCGCCCCATATCTTGTAAAGCTACGCCAATTCCAATCTGATGCACACTGAGGCTGGTCATGTTATCACCTCGCGTAGTGCACCACCTGACCCATCAGGGTTGTGTAGTTCGATCTGTGCGAGTTCTCGGGTTGTTATGGAAATAAATTGAACTTCATCACCAGGCGACAATGGAAAGGGTACATCACTTGTAGGTCGAAAACATTTGAATGCACTTTGCCCTATATGATGCCAACCTGTCGGAGTATCTTTGGTAAAGAGGCATATTTGTCGGACTGCCGCTACTAGTGCACCGGCAGGCACGTTTGGACTCAATTCGACCTGGCGTGGAATGTTCCACGAGGTTCCTAACGTACCAAGATAAGGTTGGCCGGGGGCAAAACCAATTGTAAGGACCCGCATTTTTGTTGCTACAAGCTCAGTTTTAGCTTCAGAAACAGTTAAACCAGCGGCCTCTGCTGCTTTGACTAATTGTGGAGCGCGGTAAGTTCCAAATACTGCGGGTATTGTCCAAAGTGTGCGACCCGCAGGCAATTTGGCGTTTATCCAGTTTTCTGATCCGAGCACATCTTTGAATTTTCTACTGATAACAACAAAATTGTGCTGAGCCAGATCAATTTGAAAAAAAGCAGACACAAGTGTGCTGCTACTTTCCGCAATTTCTGGCCACTTAAGTTTATCAATAGCAGTCCTGAAAGCGATAGCCGCCCGGTTAGCTGCATCTGTGGCAGTGTCGCTAAATGTGACAAGTATACCATTTAGGCCAACGGATCTTATTTTAGGGTAATGAGACTTATTTTCTGACATAAACAGACCTTAGCGGTTATATAGTCAAGTTCAATTGAGACTATGCTTATTTGATTTAGACAGATAGTTCTCTCTGGAAATGACTTATTCCATGGCTAAATATTTTCAGTTTTGTCTGTAAATGTCTAATTGTAACATACATGTTTAAAGGCAGAAATAGTTTTAATTATGGAATATTTTTGATGCTTTTATTTCTAACGAGTTAGTTGGAGTTGTATCCAATAGAGTACATCAAGGGTTGTATTAAATTTTTAACCTCTACTGTATTTTGGACAGCGTTTAGTAATCAAACGATGTTTAAAAAGTTTCGTTTTCTATCAATATCAGCATCAGGACCGCATGTTACGGCGTAATGTATCACCATAAGTAATTTTAGGTGTTAGCGTAATATTTTGGGGTGATTGATTACTGTCAGACTTAGATCTTTCCAAAATAATTTTGGCTGCTGCGCGCCCAATCTCAAGTCTACAAGAGTCTGTTGTAGTTAGTTTTCGGGGTAAGCCTTGCAATAACTCCACTCCATTAAAACCAGCAAGACCTATTTGACCAGGAATATCAATATTTTTATCGAGTAGGTAAAGTAATCCGCCAGCTCCAATCATGTCATTGGAATAATAAAGAAAATCTAGATCAGGGTTTTGATTAAGCATTGCTGCTGTCATTTCTCTGCCTTTTGCCAAAGCTGAGCTGCCTGAGTAAAAATCACGTGCTTCAATTTCGATTCCTGCTTTGGCGAGACCCTCTGTTAGGCCCTCAAACCGTTTCCGCGCGCGGTGGTCCAGAGGCATTGATGTGCCCATAAAGCCAATACGTGAGTACCCTTGTTTGATGATGGCTTTCGCCATATCGAGCCCTGCCTTCCGATGTGATATCCCGACAACACTATCGATTGGATTACCATCCGTATCCATTATTTCAACTACGGGGATACCAGCATTATATAACATAGCGACAGCGGCATCCGAATGTTCCAGTCCTGCAACGATGACACCGGAAGGGCGCCACGATAACATTTCATATAAAACACGCTCTTCTTTGTCGCGCATGTAATCCGTAACGCCAAAAACAGGTTGAAGTGGAGTACCTTCAAGTATTTGGTTGATGCCAGTTAGAACTTCGGGAAAAACCATATTGCTCAGTGAGGGAACAACAACCGCAACTAAGTTTACCTGTTGTGAAGCCAACGATCCTGCGATTTGATTTGGTACATAGCCCAATTCTTTTGCCGCTTCCAAAACCTTTTTACGTGTTGCTTGTGACACGTCGCCTTTTTTGCGGAGGACCCGGCTTACTGTCATTTCAGAAACACCAGATGCCGCAGAGACATCACGCAGGGTAAGTGGGCGTTGGCCGCGATTAGTCAATGTAGTTCCTCTTTTTTACTAGTTAGGTTAAGTAAGCGCGAAGATTGGTAAGAATTCAAGCTTTGGAGATAGAAATTTTACCGCAATAGGGTGACAAAACACTTGTAAATCAATAAGTGATATAAGCTAGACCTCGTGGCTCAACTGGATAGAGCAGCCCCCTCCTAAGGGGCAGGTTGCAGGTTCGAATCCTGCCGGGGTCGCCAAAACAATTGAAAACT
>Ga0115559_1003039_pt1 | contig 10525 bp, 7 predicted proteins | sample COGITO_mtgs_1105_3_FD_87281 | JGI IMG/M metagenome (GOLD analysis project Ga0115559, IMG submission 87281) | Pelagic marine microbial communities from North Sea - COGITO_mtgs_110506 | ecosystem: Environmental > Aquatic > Marine > Epipelagic | place: Germany:Helgoland, sampling site Kabeltonne... | reverse complement strand
GAGTTGGCCAGTTTACTCTGTCAGGTCCGCTGAATGATCGTGTACGTTACTTTGCGCATCACTCTTCGTACACGCAGGATAGTTTCTACACTAACGTATCTGGTGATAACCCCATAGGCCGTGATGAGTCATACTCGGAAGTCCAGCTAAATGTGGATGTCACTGACAGGGTAAACTGGAATCTACGCGCAACTGATGCAAGCTTTAATAACGAAACTATAGGCTTCCAGAATCTCGGTAATAACTTTACCAGCGGACCACTTAAGTTAGGTGAGCTGGTCGTCAACCCCGAACTATTTGCATCTCGCGCCGTATCACCCAGCGCTGCTGATCCCTTCGATATCGACTCTGATTTTCAGGGCTCCGTGCATCTCAGTAATAACTACAACTATCAATCTACTCTAAATATTGAATTTGATAGCATGACTGTGCGTATGCTCAACGGTTCCTTTGAAATGGAGTGGCAAGGTGAAAAGGACTACGACGGTACCTCAAGTCCGGTGTCGTACACCGAAGAAATTGCTCAGATTGAAGAATCTACCCAGCATGAAATTCAGTTTATTTCCAAAGGTGATGGCGCTGTAAGCTGGGTTGCGGGTGTCTTCTATTATGATAATGAGCTGCTTCAGCCCTATACGCTGCATGACTATGGCAACCCGTATTTAGCCAATGTCATCACACTGCCTTACTACGCGCCGAAAGCCAATCCTGAACAGGCGTTTTACCACCAGTCCGGTCAGCTCGAGGCACAGACTAGCGCTATTTATGGCCAGTTAGACTGGCAGGTAAGCGACGATCTGGTTGTTACAGCAGGTTTGCGTTACAGCGAAGATAAGAAAACCGGTAATGAGCAGCAGCAGGTTATTATTGATACGCTAGGTTGTGGCTTCAACTATTATCCCGGCACTGGGGTACCCTTTTCGCTGCCATTTTATGCACCTGCTGACAACAGCGCCTTTGTCGCCAATGGCAATCCATTCGCCGATGCTTGCCCTGCTGATGACGAAGCGCGCTATGCACTTGAGTACACTAACAAGTCAGCCGATCACAGTGCAAAATGGGATTCGATTACTTGGCGTCTAAACGCTAGCTTGTCATTGACTGAAAACAGCCAAGCCTATGCCACAGTCTCTACCGGCTATAAATCTGGCGGTTTCCGCCTTGGCGGTATGCAAGACGACCCAGCCACAGCGGTCAATGAGTCGATTGTTAAAGAAGAGATATTGACCTCATTTGAGCTGGGCTATAAAGGAGCCATTACCGACAGCCTCAACGTCAATGCAGCAGCCTATTTCTATGATTAGTCGGATATGCAGGTGGCGCTCTCAATCCTGAATCCCGACTCAGGCATTGCTACGTCGCTGCTCGCTAATGCGCCTTCAGTAGACGTTTATGGTTTTGAAATGGAGGCTACGTGGGCGGCAACTGACAATCTGACAGTGCTTGCTAGCTATTCCTACAACGAGTCTGAAATCACTGAAGAGTTTCTGGTCGGTGATCTGAAGACCTATATCTTTAACCCCTTGACGTTGGCCAATCCCCCTTTGATACGAGACGCCAAAGGCAATGAATTAAATCGCTCACCACGTAACAAAATTGCTATTGGAGCTTTCCATATTCAGCCTTTTGACTCAGGAACTCTGGTGACCTCGGCAACTTACAGCAATATCGACAAGCAGTATGTGTCGGTGCACAACGATGATGTTGAGTCGATTGATGACTACAGCAAACTCGATGCTCGCATCTCATGGCAGGCCGCCAACGGCAACTATGAGGTGTCTGTCTACGGCGACAACCTGACTGATGAACTGAGTTATGCCAATGGCTACGCGGTCGGCAATCAACAGATGGGCAATAGACTCTCGGGCCGAGCAATTGCGCCGCGCACTGTAGGTGCTGAGCTAGTGTTCTTCTTCTAGACTGTCGTCCAACAGTCTGTCATCAGACTGGGCAGTGATAGGCTGCCATAAGCAAAAGGGCTGCGAGTGTTGACTTGCAGCCCTTTTTTTATGGTGCTCTTTGTTGCGCTTTCTCGCTGTTGCGCTTTCTCGCTGTTGCGCTTTCTCGCTGTTGCGCTTTCTCGCTTTCGAGGTTATTTCTCCTCTGGAGCACCCAGCAGCATTGTCACCATCATCTCGGCATGCTGCTCGACAACGCCTTCATCGTATGAGCTGAAGCCAAAGAGCAGCTTACACTCTGGTTCAAAGGAAAAGATCGTCGCGCAGGCACTCACCATAATGTAGTACCAGTGGGCGAACTCACGTTCGCTCAGATCGAGACTCACGGTAATATGTTTCGCTAACAGGGTCAGGCTCGGGTGCTTGTGTTTGGTTGCTAGATACTCAATTCGCCAAGTATCCTGACGCGCTTCTTGGCTCATAAAACGGCTTAGCTCCGGATGTTCGGCATAGTAGCGAACATGAAAGCGAATCAGTAAGGCAACGCTTTCGCGCTTGGGTAGATCTTTGAGAATCACCAGGCGCAAATCCAATTCACCCACCAGATTGGCAAACATCTCATCTGCGACGACCTTCCAGAGGTTTTCCTTGCTTTCAAAGTGATAGCTAAGCATGCCGCGCTTAACCTCCGCGGCGATCTCTATATCGCGAACCGAGATGGCATCAAAACCCTGCTCAGCAAACATCGGTGTCGCCGCGGCGATAATATTGGCGCGGGCAACTTCAGTACGCTCTTGGATGCGACGTTTGCGAACACGGGGGGCGGTATGTTGAGGGGGTTTGCTGGGTTTCATTTAGTAGTCTACGCAAAGATATTTTAAGTGCTCAAAATACCGCAATTGCCAATCAATTACACGTCTAAATCAGTTGCGCGACTAATTTAGTGATTAAATATTATTTTTACTTCACTACAAATGACCCATAAATCGACACAATTCGATCAAAACATCCACATAACCCAGTTAGTCTTTAGCTGAGTAAATCGATAGTGAAGGTAAAGTCATTGGTGCTACTATTCTCAAATTAATCGACATACTGAGAGTTACTATGAGTCACATTTACCGCCCCGCTCGCCGTCTCTGGCTAAAGACTTTTTTACTCATTTTGATAGCGCAGATAGCCGGCCTATCCAATCAGCTATTGGCCGCCGAACAAGCGCCAGTCGCAATAGTTATCCACGGCGGCGCCGGCACCATTAAGCGAGAATTAATGAGTGCCGAAATTGAGGCTGACTACAGAGCGACATTAACGATGGCAGTGAGTGCAGGGCACGCTATCTTGACTGCCGGCGGTACCAGTCGCGATGCGGTGATTGCCGCCATCAATATTCTTGAAGACTCGCCACTGTTTAATGCCGGTCATGGGGCAGTATTAAATCACGAGGGCGACGTGGAGTTAGATGCATCTATTATGGAAGGGCGGACGTTAAATGCCGGCGCGGTGGCTGCACTTAGTCGGGTCAAAAATCCGATTAACCTCGCCAATGCAGTGCTGGAGTCTTCCCCTCATGTAATGCTGGCCGGCGCAGGTGCCGAGATTTTCGCCGAGCAACAGGGCTTTGAGTTTGTCAGCAATGACTATTTCAAAACCGAGCGGCGTCAGCGTCAACTAGAGCGTGTGTTGGCCGTGGAAAATGGTTTGGCGTCAGCAGAAGATCCCAGCGATCTGATCTTTGGCCAATATCAATTCGACGAGAAAAAGCTTGGAACAGTGGGTGCGGTGGCGATCGATCGCTTCGGTGATATTGCCGCTGGAACCTCTACTGGGGGTATGACCAATAAACGCTTTGGCCGGATCGGCGATTCGCCGATTATTGGGGCAGGAACTTACGCCGATAACAGTTCCTGCGGTATCTCTGCCACCGGTCATGGAGAGTATTTTATTCGTGCCGCGGTGGCCCATGATATTTGCGCGCGGGTTGCCTACAAAGGACTATCCCTGCAGCAAGCGGCGGACGAGGTGGTGATGGACAAGCTGGTTAGCATGGAGGCCACTGGCGGTGTAATTGGCGTAGACAATGAAGCTAATGTGGCATTTTCATTTAACTCAGCGGGTATGTATCGAGCGTCTATAGACAAGCGCGGTGAGATACAGGTGATGATCTTTAAACAGGATTAATTCAGTTGCTGCAAAAAGTGTCGATAGTGCTCAGTCACTTTCTCCGGTGCCTCTACCTGTGGGTAGTGGCCAATTTCTGACAGTTCGGCGAGGTAGTCGAGACGACAGTTGAGCTCTTTATAGCGCGCGACCATATGCTCGCCAGAAACGGGATCAACAGAGCCGTTGATTAAACTTAATGGAATAGTGGATTGTTGCAGTGCTGAAACCCAGCGCTCGCGGTGCTCGATGCGATCGCGGATATAGGTAATCAGATTGTGAAAAACATGTTTGCCATTATTGATATTAATCAGCCACCAAAAGTTTTTTAATTCCTCTTCCGATGGCTTGCTCTGAGGGCCAAATACCGAGCTGAAGTTGCGGCAAAATTTTGCATAGCCAGTCAGTCGATTAAGCAGTCCGCCGATGGGACTCAATAATAATTTTTGCGTTAACAGCGCGCGATGAGTTTCGGGAAATAGGCCGCCATTAAGAAAACAGCAGGACAGCCACTGACCGGCACCATTGTTGTTAAGTTGGCGTGCCAAAAGCTCCTGTGCAACGGTGTCACCGTAGTCGTGAGCCAAAACGTGAAATGAGTTTATCTGCTTGGTCTTGACTACTGCTTCAATCAGATCCGCCTGGCCATGAATCGAATAATGATGCTTGCTGGGTTTGTCGGAAAAACCAAAACCGAGCATATCCACAGCGATTAAACGGTAGTCTTTTAGGAGTACATTCCAGATCGGGTGCCAGTCCCAGCTTGAGGTGGGGAAGCCGTGAATCAGCAGAATAGTCGGTAGTGCAGGATCGCCTTCATCGATCAAAAACACTGAGTGCCCGAGTAGATTGAGCAGCTCACCGCGTTCGCGCCATTGCTCTGGTCCGGTTAATTGATGGCCAGTTGCCTGATTCACAGCCAGTCTCCTATTACAGATTTAAACTGGTCCTAGTCTGCACTATTTCTGAGTATAAAATCAGCCAATATTGCGGATAATTTTTCGGCCTTAGCCCACTGAAAGAAATGACCGCCACCAATCATCTGATGAGGTTGACCTTTGCTTCCCGGCACCTTTGCAAGCCACTGTTTTTCAAAGCCATTAGTAACCGGATCATTGCCTGCGCCAACACACAGGAAGGGCTTTTCAAATTGTTCAAAAAATGTCCAGGCTTTTTTCTGCGCTGCCAGCGACTGATCAGGTATGGACGGTACCTGCGTAGGCATCGCGCGCACGGCCATTTTATACTCCGGGTTGGGAAAGGGTGCTTCATAAATAGTCGATAAACTTGTGCGGAAAGGCGAGATTTTTCTCAGCCCGATTGCTCCCAGAAATAGTTCCAGCGCCACCGATAATTGATTGCGTTTCTCCATCTGCGTCGAGGCGATAATTCCTGCGGGAACATCTCTGGTCTGCCAGGTATATTTTTGCCAGTAGGCAAACAGGCGCGCCCCGTCATGCGCTTTGCCACCTAGGCCATTCATTTTTCTGACCTCTGTCATCATCGAGAACAGCGTCAGTTTTTTAGGGCTGTCCCTAAATGCTTTTATCTCTTCAACAACGCTTTCAGGCACATTAGGGTTGTATGGCAAGCCGGTATTGCCCATTGCGACACGCGCAAAACGATCGCCGTTATCGGCCACCATACGCAGTCCTATCAGTCCGCCCCAGTCCTGACCAAAAAAGGTCAGATTAGTAAAATCGTTTTGCACCAGCCACTGATTCATCCAGTCAACCTGACGCTGATAGCTGTAATCTTCTCGCGCCGCAGGCTTATCCGATTTACCGTAGCCGGGTAGGTCAGGCGCGATCACGCGAATACCAGCTTTGACTAAAAAAGGAATCATTCGTGCATAGAGATAGCTCCACACTGGTTGACCATGCATGCAGAGAATCACCGGACCATCCTTTGGGCCCTCATCGATATGATGGATTCTCAAATCACTGCCATCATCGGTTTTTATCACTGTGTAGTGCGGTTCAAATGGGTAGTCGGGAATATTGGCAAAACAGTGGTCAGGTGTTCTTAAAATTTTCATCGGTGTCTCCGCATGTGTATTCTAGAGGATATCTTTTAAAGGCTGTATTTTAAGCACTTTAGCTCCCTCAATCTTATGGCAGAATAAGTGTCAATACTGCAGGTTGTCAAGCGCCATAAAGAAAACACGCATTTTGCTATTAGTGTTATTTCCAGTTGCTGGCCAGTGGGTCACAACAAAGCTTGCATACTGTTAAGGTGGCGAATAATCTGCACATCTAACAACATAAAATCAACGCAGACGTGTCTGACTTTGGTATTTCTTAGTAGTGTTTCACAGAGAGGATAAACCGCATGACTGAAGCATGGATTATTGACGCCTGCCGAACGCCTCGTGGCATTGGCAAGCCGGGCCGTGGCGCCCTCACTGAAATTCACCCGCAGCGACTCGGTGCCACGGTGCTTAGAGCCTTGGCCGAGCGCAATAATGTCAATACTGCCGATGTTGCCGATGTGATCTGGGGCTGTAATGTTCAGCGTGGACAGAACGGCAATGATATGGGGCGTATGTCGGCACTCGATGCAGGTTATGACATCACCTCCAGTGGCGTCACGCTGGACCGTTTTTGTGGTTCAGGTATCACCACGGTGAATATGGCGGCTGCGTCGATTATGTCCGGAATGGAAGATCTCGTGATTGCCGGTGGCTGTGAAATGATGTCGGGCTATGGTCGTGTGAGTGCCGAAATGGGCGCTTTTGTCGATTCTGGTAATGTCCATTTACGTGAGATGCATGGTCAGTCCCATCAGGGCATCTGTGCCGATACCATCGCGACTATCGAAGGTATTTCACGTGAGGATTTGGATAAGTTAGCGGAGGTCAGCCAGCAGCGCGCCGCTTATGCTATTGCCAATGGCCATTTCGATAAAAGCTTGGTGCCGGTCTACCACGATGATGGCACCTTGGCATTGGACAAAGATGAATTTCCGCGGCCCGGCACCACCATGGAGACCCTCAGTCAGCTCAACCCGTCGTTCGAAAAGCTGGCTCAGATGCCCCTCGATGAAGAGGGCACCACTTATGCGAAGTTAATGGCGATTAAATACCCCGATGTCGAGGTCAAGCATGTGCATCACGCTGGCAACTCGTCTGGCGTGGTCGATGGCGCCGCGGCCATATTGCTGGCCTCGCCAGAATACGCCAGCAAGCAAGGTTGGACGCCGCGCGCCAAAGTGGTGGCTTTCTGTAATATGGGTGATTGCCCTTCACTGATGCTCAATGCGCCAGTGCCGGCGGCGAAGCGTGTACTGGCCAAAGCTGGTCTGCAAAAAGACGATATTGATCTATGGGAAATCAACGAGGCCTTTGCCGTGGTTGCAGAGAAATTTATTCGCGATCTCGATCTCGACCGCGACACTGTTAACGTCAATGGCGGTGCCATGGCGCTGGGTCATCCGATCGGTGCAACCGGTTCGGTGCTGATTGGCACCATGATCGATGAGTTGGAACGCCGCCAATTGAAGCGCGGTCTGATTACCATGTGTGCGGGCGGTGGTATGGCGCCGGCTATTATTGTTGAACGAATGTAGGCTTTTGTCATGAGTGAAAACCAGTCCTATACGCCTGATCAGGTCGCCATTCGGCCGCGCAATCGGCAACACGATCTAGCCGACGCGCTGACGCGTGACTGGATGCGCAATGATGTTTTTGCGACGGCTTGGTTTAACGCCATGTCGATTACGTTTCCGCTCGGCGAGCAGTTTTTTATCAACTCCGTTCGGCATTATCGCGATCGCATCACTGATCCGAAACTGAAAGAAGAGATGCAACAGTTTTTTAGTCAGGAAGCAGTGCATCTGCGTGAGCACAAGCGTTATAACCAGTTACTCTGTGAGCAGCGCGGCTATGATCTTGAAACGCTCGAAGGCCCGTTGCGTCGGCGTATGGGCTGGGTCAAAAAAAATGTCCCTGCGCGAGAACAACTTGCCGGTACCGCTGCGGTCGAGCACCTCACTGCGGTGCTGGCGGAAAAAGCCCTAGGTGATCACGGCCTGTTTACTGATGCCGATCCAGCCATGGTGGCACTCTGGCAATGGCATGCGGTAGAAGAGATGGAACATAAAGCGGTGGCATTCGATGTCTATCGCGCCATCGGCGGTAGCGAGAAAATGCGCCGCGCTGCGATGCGCCGCAGTACTCTGCTCCTGACCTGGGACATTCTCCATGGCGTGCGCCATATGTTGAAATGCGACGGCAAACTGTGGAGCCCAAAAGTGTGGCTCTCAGGATTGCGCTTTCTGTTTGGTAAGCAGGGTCTGTTGCGCGGAACTTGGGCGCCCTATAAAGCGTTTTTCCGCGAGGACTTCCATCCTTGGCAAGAAGACAGCAGTGAATTAATTGCCCAGTGGCAATTGCAGCAGCAGTAATTGCTGTGCTGAGCGGGAGTGATATTAATGGGAAATCCTAATTGTCGAAGCAAGCTGGTGACATGTCCTCGCCTATCTCTTGTTGGTCTGCTATCTATTGCCGCGCTGCCATCCCTGGCTGTCAGCGATTGACTCCCTCTTGAGCGGTCGGCGCCCTTAATCGTTAACAATAATAAAATAAACGAGAACCCGATATGAACCAGACGCCAGTGACCCAAGTCGACACTCTGATTAAAAATGCCAAGGTGTTTAACAATGGCGAAACCGCAGTGATTGAAGATGTCGCCATTGGCGGCGGTCGCATTGTCGCCCGCGGGCAGAATCTTGATCAGGCGAGCGCCGCCAAAGTCATCGATGCCAAGGGGCTGTGGCTGATGCCCGGGCTGTTCGATATCCACACTCATTATGATTTAGAGCTCGAAGTCGCGCCGGGCCTGCCCGAGTCCACGCGCCATGGTACCACCTCGGTGGTGATCGCCAATTGCAGTCTCGGATTGGCTTTTGGCAACCAGCGTGACGGCACCAATGATCCAATCGTCAGCTGCTATGCTCGAGTGGAAAATATCCCCAAGTCCGTGCTGCGCAGCTGTGCCGATAATTGCACCTGGGACAATCCAAAGGACTATTTGGACCACCTGGATACGCTTAAATTAGGCCCCAATGTCGCGGTGCTGTTTCCCCATTCGATGTTGCGTATCGACACCATGGGCTTTAATGCTAGCGTGAGTCGCGATCCAACTGGCGCCGAGATTGAGACCATGAAGGGCACTCTGCGCGATGCGTTGAAGCAGGGCTATGTGGGGTTTTCCACCGACGCCTTGCCGTTTCACTATCTGGCCGCGCAGCCCCATTGCGACAAAACTATTCCCACCCAATTTGCCAAGTACAGCGAGATCAAACAGCTGGCGCAGGTAGTCCGTGAGGCCGGTGCCGTATGGCAGGCAACGCCACCCAAAGACAGCGTGATTGGTACCCTAAAAACCTTTTTGCTGACCAGTGGACGGCTCTATGGCAAGCCACTGAGAACCACCGTAGTGGCAGCACTGGATATCGCCAATAACTGGCGTATCTCCGGTCTGGCCAAACGCCTGGCGAGTATATTGAACTCCCGTTTAATTGCGGGCGACTTTCATATGCAGGCACTGGGTGCGCCCTTTAAGGTTTGGTCCGATGGCGCGGTAACACCGCTTGCGGAAGAAATTCCAGAGCTGCGCCGTCTCAATGAAACGGATCTAGAAGACCGTGCCGAGCGCCTCAGTATTCTCAATGATCCGGACTATGTTAAAGCCTTTAAAGCCATGTGGATGAAGGGCAAACAGGGCTGGAGTCTGGCGCGCTTAAAACGCAAAGTTAATCTCGAGGACTACGCCTTTAACCGCACACTGGCGGATATGGATGTGGTGCGCTGCCCGCAGCAGAGCTGGCAGGGTATGACCTTTCAGGCGCTGTTTGATCGTATTCTCGCCTTCAAGAGCGGCCAGCTAACCGAGACTCTCAGCGAAGTAGAGCGCGAATTGCTGCAGTCGGACTTTGTGTGGATTGTCGATGAGGGCGACTTTATGCTGCAGATGCTGAGAAGCTTTGACAATGACCTCAGCTGGAGTACCGTCACCGCCAACCGCGATATGAAAACTGTGCGCGAATTGCTGATGCACCCCAATTTGCTGCCGGGCTTTAATGACAGTGGTGCGCACCTGACCAATATGGCCTTCTATGATGTCAATCTGCGTAGCTTGCAATTGGCGGCACAGGGCGGTGACGCCGATGTCAGCTATATGGTTAAACGCCTAACGAAAGATGCAGCCGATGTATTTGGTGTGGAGGGTGGCACCATCAACCAGGGTGATGTGGCCGACCTGATTTTAATCGATCCGAAAAAACTCGCTGAATACGACGGCGAGAGTAAGGTGCAGCGTGTTTATCGTGAAGAATTCAGTCACGAGCAGTTGGTTAATCGCTCCGACGATGTGGTCAGTTTGGTGATGATTGGTGGTCACACTGCCTGGGAAAATAATGCCCTGTCCAATAACTTGGGTCACATCCCTATGGGTCGACTACTGCGCTCT